>Ga0209991_10000923_pt1 | contig 13158 bp, 10 predicted proteins | sample ChitaG_FD_183167 | JGI IMG/M metagenome (GOLD analysis project Ga0209991, IMG submission 183167) | Deep subsurface microbial communities from South Pacific Ocean to uncover new lineages of life (NeLLi) - Chile_00310 metaG (SPAdes)... | ecosystem: Environmental > Aquatic > Marine > Oceanic >...
AATGCCACGGCCTCTCATCCGTGGTGAAAAGTTGGTAACGAACAAGCGCATCGCCGGGCATCTGGCCAACAAGGCATATCCGCTAGAATTAGCGGGGGAGCGGGATTAGAGGACTTGGGCTTATCGCAAGGCTTCCTGGGCTCTAGATGATTTGGAGCAGGACGTGCGCGTCATCTACGAGCGGATGGGGTCAAAGGGGTTGGAGAGCATCACGGATTTGGGGAAGAGGTTGGCGAGGGAAGTTGAGCAGCAGATCCATGGCGCGGCGTAGCCGGGGCAAACTCTTTACCACAAAGACACCAAGGCACAAAGAAAAGCAGTGTCCTGAGCCCTTTGTCCCTGGGCCAAAGGACCAGGGGCCTGTCGAAGGGCGGTGAAAAGCAGCGTGTAATGGCCTCTCAAAAAACCTTCGTGTCTCTGTGTCTTGGTGGTAGAAAGAATCTGCGTGTGATGAAGGGGCTGAGAAAGTGCCCGAGCTGCCTGAGGTAGGAATACTAAAAGAGGAACTGAGGCGAGAGGTCGTCGGTCGCAGGGTGGAAGTGGTCGGTGTTCTTGTAAAGAAAGAGGGCGAGTTCCCTGTCGCTCAACTCAGGGAAGCCGTAGAGGGTAGAGCTATCGTAGAGGTGCGGCGGCGGGGCAAGATGCAGGTTCTCCATTTCGAGGGTGGCCACTCGCTGGTCATCCACCTGATGATGGTGGGCCAACTGCTCCTCTCTCCGCCCTTCACCGGCGAGCCCCACGACATTTGCCTACGGTTGAAGTTCGCCGATGGAGCTCGCCTGACTCTGGGCCAGGTAGGGCTCAAATACGTCCACTTGTTGTCAACAGCCGAGGTAGACAATTGGCCGCCTGTAGTCAAACTGACCGCTGATCCCTTGGATGATAGCTTTACCGTTGATCTCTTACGGCGGCTTCTGGCCAAGAAGCGAGGAGCGATCAAGGCAACCCTGATGGATCAGTCTGCCATCGCCGGCTTGGGCAATGTCTACGCCGATGAGATCCTCTTCCGAGCGAGGCTGTATCCCCAATGCCGCGCTTCGGACCTGAGCGAGGAGGAGGTGGAGCGATTCCATCCCGGCATCGTGGCGGAGCTACAGCGGGGGCTGGAGCTAGGTGGTTCGTCGGAGATGGCCTTCCTGCACCTGGACGGGAGCGAAGGCTCCTATCAGGAGATATTTCAGGTCAAAGGACGTAAGGGACAGCCCTGTTTCGTCTGCGCGACACCCTTCGAGAGGGTCGAGGTAGGCGGGCGGGGGACTTATTTCTGTCCCCGATGCCAAGTATCTTATCAATCTTCGTCCTCGTCCGATTCCTCCCAATCGCCCTCTTCGTAATACTCGTCCAATGACCCACTGTACAGGTAACAGCCCTTCAAAGCAAGCTCTGCCATCTCTCGGATTTCCTCATCCTCGCCGAGATAGGTCAGTTCATCTAAGCGCTCGAAGGCCCCTTCCCAACCGGTCTGCCCCAGGCCCCGGATGGCTTCTAGCTTCACGTCCCGGTCGTCAGAGTAGGTCAGCCGCCACAGATCCTTGCCGGCCCCGTCGAAGCCAGATTCCCCTGCCGCCCTGATGGCCTCAAGCTGCAGTTCTTTCACCGGGTTGTACAGCTCATCTAAGATGGCATGCTCCCAACGGACGTTGCCGCTGCGGCCCATAGCGAAGATGGCGCTCATCTTCATCTTCTTGTCGGGATGGGCATAGGCCTCTTCGATGATCTCGAAGACCTCGGGATCGGTTAGGAAGCCCAGAGCTTCGACGGCGAAGCGGCGCTCGTCCAAGGGTTTTTCTTGGTCCCTGTAGAGGCCCAGGAAGAACTCTTTCACCCGCAGGAAGTCCTCCCGGGGCAGCTCATCCTCGCACATGATCTCTTTTATCGGTCCCCAGTCGAAGTCGTAGTCGGCCATCTCGCCTTCGCAGATGTAGCGTCCCAGAGTGATGATGGCTTTGCAGCGGACCTCTTTGTCAGGGTCGTTTTCGGCCTTGTCGAAGAGCACTTCGATCATCTCCGGCTTAGGGTAATCCCAAAGGCCGCCAATGGCCAGCTTGCGCACCTCAGCCTCCTCGTCGTCCAGGAAATCCTTGAGCACAGGCAGGTAGTTGGTGAAATAGTCCTCGCTCTCGGCGACGCGTTTCAGGAGCTGGATTTTCTCCTCCTTGCTCAATTGGTCTCTCCTCTTCCCCATAGTTTTTCACCTGCCAGGCTGATTCAGGCTTTTGGCCAACTCGATCTTGGCTTGGGCCCTCTTTGGGATTGTAGCACTTTTTACACTTTTCGGCTAGCCAATGCGTGGGAGCGTCGCAACCTGGGGACATGCCCATTAGCCCACTGGGAATCATCATGGGCAACGGAGTGCGGACGCCAGTCCGCAGTAACAAGCAGGGCCAGGCTTGCGCCGTTCGGCTGAGCCTTCGGCCTTGAGGCCCTCAGCCCGAAGGCTCACGGCGAAGCCTGGCGGTGATCATGCACATCTTCACCCGCTGTATCCGAGGATGGCATGTGGGACGCAAGTCTGGACCAGTCGTTGGGCCTGATCGCCTTGCAGCGAGCGCTGGCTCATCACACCCCGGAAATTCATCACTCTGACCAGGGAGTCCAGTATTCCGCCACGGCTTACACCCAACTGCTCCAGGAGGCTAACGTGCGAATCAGCGTGGCCGAAGTGGGTGAAGCCTGGCAGAACGGCTACGCTGAACGGCTGATGCGAACCATCAAAGAGCAAGGAGTTGGCTTATTGGACTATGAGGACTATACAGATGTCGTCGGTCAACTGGGTCGGTTCCTCGACGAGGTCTACACGCACAACTGCATCCACTCCTCGTTGGGCTACCCCACCCCGGCCGAGTTCGAAGACCAGTGGCGATGTGTGCAAGCACAGACCCTCCATGTTCACAAGAATCGCTCAAATTGTGTCCAATGTTAGGAGGCACTTCTGGTTTTCTTGTGTGTGTCTGCACAAAACGCCTGCCAAAGATTGCCTCGAGGGATTTGCGCTTTCCCTCCATTCAGCCGGCCTCTGTCTTCTCCGGCCGTGCTTGCTTCCATAGCTCAACCCGACAGCTAATGACCCATCCATCACCTTCCTTCGCGCCTGTCTCAGCCCACTCAGGGTGGAAGGGATCTCTCCGGGCATATTGACTTATCGGATTAGTGTTCAAATTATGATCATTATAGCGTGCCCTCTGCCAACTGTCAAGTGAGCGTGTTCCCTCATAGAAAATGTTACCGAAGTGGTATCACTCCCTCCCTCTGGGCCGGAGGCAAGAGACAATGTTACTGAGCTGTCCGCTAACTAATACGGCTACTTGACAGGGCCAAGATAAGAGTATACAATAACGCACAGTTCACTCAAATCCGGACAGGTTTCGAGAATTGTGGTAAGCGTCCCGGCCATGCCGAGACGCTTATGGTAATGGGTCTGCCTTCAGATCACCATAGAAAGGGGCGAACCATGGATACTAAGGCACACGTTTTAGAACAAATCGCCTCCAACCTGTACAAGGGCGAGGACGACGTCGTTGCCGCGCTGGTCCAGCAGGCGCTGGATCAGGGGATGGCCCCGGCCGAGATCCTCAACGGCGGCCTCATTGCCGGCATGGATGAGGTAGGCAAGGATTTCAAGGCCGGCGACCTGTTCGTGCCTGAGGTGCTCATCGCGGCCCGGGCCATGCACGCGGGGATGGACATCCTGCGCCCGCTGCTGGCGGAGGGTGAGGTGCCCAGCGCGGGCAAGTATCTCATCGGCACGGTGCAGGGCGACCTGCACGACATCGGCAAGAACCTGGTCAAGATGATGCTGGAGGGGGCGGGCTTCGAGACCATTGACCTGGGCACCGACGTCAAGCCCGATGCCTTCGTGGCCGCCGTGCGCGAGCACCAACCGCAGCTCATAGGCATGTCGGCCCTGCTGACCACGACCATGCCAGGGATGAAAGCGACCATCGAGGGGCTGGAGGAGGCAGGACTGCGCGACACGGTCAAGATCATGGTCGGCGGCGCGCCGGTGACAGCAGCCTTCGCAGAGCAGATCGGCGCCGACGCCTACGCGCCCGATGCGGCTACTGCGGTGGATGTGGCGCGGAATCTGATGGGGGTGTGATGCGTAAGACGTGAAACGGAAGCGGCAACCGTTACGTTTCACGTTTTGTGTTTCATGGTTTCTTAATGAGGAGATCTCCAATGACGGAACAAATTCCCATCGAAACGCTGCATCCCACCATCCGCATGCTCTCCGACGAACAGATTGAGGCCATCCACCACGCCAGCCTGGACATTCTGTCTCGAACGGGCATCGTGATGAAGAACGAGGTCGGGCGCGAGTTGCTGGTCGACGCCGGGGCCTGGGAGTCCGAAGGCCGGATCAAGATCCCGCCCCATCTGGTGATGGACGCCATCGCCTCCGCTTCACCGCGCATCCCCATGTTCAATCGGCTGGGCGAACTGACCGTGCCTCTTGAGGCGGGCAAGGTCTTCTTTGGGCCTGGGTCCGACTGCCCCTTCACTATTGACGTAGAGACCGGACAGCGGCGCAAAGCCACCGCCGAGGACGTGCGGCGCATCGCCCAGTTGTGCGACGGCCTGGCCCAGATTGACTTCGTGATGTCCATGGGCAGTCCGTCGGACGTGCCACCCCTGGATCACTATCTCCACAGCTTCATCTCCATGATCCGTGGCTCAGTCAAGCCCAACGTTTACACGGCCAACAACCGGGAGGACATGGAAGACATCTACCGCATCGCCTGCGCAGTGGCCGGCGGCGAGGACGAGTTGCGCGAAAAGCCCTTCATGCTGCACTACGCCGAGCCTATCTCTCCCCTGCTTTACAACGACGAATCGGTAGACAAGCTGTTGTTCTGCGCCGAAAAGGGCATCCCCGTCACCTACCCGCCTTCGCCGAATACCGGCGGCGGCGGGCCGATCACTCTGGCCGGTGCGCTGGCCCTGGGCAACGCTGAGTCCCTGGTTGGGTTGGTGCTCACCCAGTTGGTGCGACCGGGCACACCCTTTCTGTACGGCATGAACACTGCCGCACTGGACATGAAATCGGCCATCGTCAGCTATGGCAGCCCGGAGTGGCCGCTGGGCATGGCCGCCTGTACTGACATCGCGCGCTATTACGACCTGCCGGTGTGGGGCACAGCGGGCGCCGCCGACAGCAAAGTGGTGGACGCCCAGGCTGGCATAGAGGCAGCTATCTCGATCATGAGTGCCTTCCTGACCCGCTGCAACCTGGTCCACGACGTGGGCTACATCGAATACGGCACTACTTCCTCGATGGAGATGCTGGTGGTGTCCGACGAGATCATCCGCGAGGTGCGCTACATCATGGGCGGCGTGGAAATCAGCGAACGCACTCTGGCCCGCGAGGCAATCCATCGAGCCAAGCCCGGCGGTGGCTTCCTGGCCGACGATCACACGCTGGACAACTGGAAGTGGGCCCAGTGGCGGCCGGAGCTGATTGACCGCATGCGCTATGATCGCTGGGTGGAAAAGGGCCGTAAGGACATGGCCACCCGCGCCAACGAGCGTGCTCGCCAGATCCTGGCCGAGCACCAGGTGCCCCCTCTGCCAGAGGCGGCGGAAGAAGTGATCGCTGAGGTACTGAAAGAGCGAGAGGACAGCGTAAAGCGTACAACGTAATCAGGTTTCAACCCCTACGCATTACGTTGGTTGCCGTCCGAAGTGGACGCGGTCATCCAGGCCAGATTACATCTTGCTTTAGTCATTGGGGTATGATACAATAGGTGTGGAAATGCTTTACGTGCCATTCTGTCCTTGAGCCTCATTGAACCCCCATTCTGCCCCCGATGATTTCAGAAAGATGATTTGCTACGTAGACATCGAGCACGAAAGGATACTTCAGGACCCGGAGAAAATGTCTACCCACCTTGCTCAGTGCATGGATGTCAAGCTGAGGCTGGAAGAAATCTCCGGGGAGGCCTGTTTGGTGCAGCGCTATTCGCACGTCACTGGCCAACGGCTCAGCGAGTGGGGAATACGGGCGCTGATCATTAGTGGCAATGCGACGGACTGGGCCTCGTACGGCGAGGCAGACCTGGCTGAAATGTGCCGCATCATCCGGGCTGCTGAGTTGCCGATCCTTGGCTTATGCGGCGGCTGTCAGCTAATTGCCATAGCCCACGGAGCCCCCGTCGGCCCCATGCGGCGGCTGGACAACGAGGAAGAGGGTGCTTGTCCAGATTCTGCTGCGGATGATTTCAAGGAATGGGGCTTCCTGCCGGTGCGTATTCTCAAGTCGGATCCCCTCTTCGACGGTCTGGGACAAGAACCCATTCTGTTCGAAGATCACTGCTGGGAACTGAAAGAGACTCCACCGGGTTTTGAGGTGCTGGCATCTACTGATGCGTGTCGGATTCAGGCCATCCGGCATACCGGTCCGTTGGTCTACGGGACCCAGTTTCATCCCGAACGCTACACGCAGGAACACGCTGACGGACGCAAGTTGCTGGCCAATTTCTTCAAGCTGGCTGGCATCCTGGGATGACCTACGGACTCTGAGAAGGAGGTGGTTCGTATCAGACGAGGTTCGGTAAATATTCGCAGAGACGTTCGGTTTTGCGACCTCTAGTTGGTACATTAAGATTAAGGAGGAAGAAAATGGCACACGAGAGTATTCCTGAACTAAAGGACCAGTATCTCAAGGGGAAGATGTCCCGGCGGGAGTTCCTGCGCTACGCGACTCTGCTGGGCCTGTCCCTGACGGCGGCGCAAGGCCTGATCGCCGGCTGTGCGCCGAAGGCAGCACCCACTCCGACGCCGAAGCCGGTGCCACCGACTGCGACGCCGAAGCCCACCCCAGTGCCACCGACACCGACACCGGCCGGCCCCACGCGCGGCGGCACGCTGCGTATACATGGAACCGTGGGACGTATCGATCACCCCGCTCGCTACTCCTGGATAGCCAATTCCAACACAACACGTCACGTGGCCGAATACCTGACGCTGACCGACGAGAACAACGTCACCCACCCCTACCTGTTGGAGAAGTGGGAGGCCAGCGACGACCTCAAGACCTGGACCCTCTACCTGCGCAAGGGGATCAAGTTCAACAACGGTGACGAGTTCATCGCCGACGACGTCGTCTTCAACATGAAGGATTGGCTGGATGAGGAGGTGGGTTCTTCGATCCTGGGTCTGATGTCCTACTTGAAGCCGGAGGGCATCGAGAAGGCAGACGACTACACGGTCAAGCTCCACCTGGATTCGCCGCAGATCGCCGTGCCGGAGCACCTGTTCCACTACCCGGCGCAGATCATGAATCACCGCACCTTCGAGGGCGACTTCATCAAGTCGCCGATTGGCACCGGCCCATTCACCCTGGAGGAGTACTCCGAGGATGAGCGCATGGTGCTGAAACGGCGTGGGGACTACTGGCAGATGGGTGCCGATGGTAAGCCGTTGCCTTACCTGGACGAGATCATCTACGTTGACCTGGGCGGAGAGGCATCGGCCCATATCGCGGCTATACAGACCGGAGAGGTGGACGCCATCAGCCAGCCAGCAACCGAGGTTTTCACCGCTCTGCAGGACGATCCGAACCTCCAGGTGCTCGGCACGCCTACGGCCTCGACCCGGGTCTTACGCATGCGGGTGGACAAGGAGCCCTGGACCGACGAGCGGGTGCGCATGGCGCTGAAGTTGTGCCAGGACCACGAAAAGATCCTGAAGCTGGCGCACTTCGGTGAAGGGCTCCCGGGCGAGGACTTCCACGTGGCGCCGATGCACCCGGCGTACTGCCAGAGGCCGATTCCCAAGTACGATCCGGAACAGGCCAAGGCGCTGCTGGCCGAGGCGGGTTACCCCGATGGGCTCACGGTCGAATGTGCCGTATGCTCCGACTGGGCGGACGTCGTCTCCTACGCGGAGATACTCAAGCAGGACGCCGTCCCGGCGGGCCTCACCATCAACCTCAACACCATGCCCACCTCTGCCTACTGGGACATCTGGACCGAGTGTGACCTGGGCATCACCCCCTGGGCGCACCGCCCGCTGGGCACGATGGTTCTGGCTATGGCCTACATCGCTGACGAGGAGGGTAAGCCGGTGCCCTGGAACGAGACCCGCTGGGTGGACGATGAGTTCTCGGCACTGCTGAAGGAAGCCGAGGGGACCCTGGACGTGGAGGAGCGCCGCAAGATCATGTGCAAGCTGGAAGAGATCCAGTACGAGCGCGGCTCCGTTGGCATCCCCTACTGGATGAACGTGTGGGCCATGGCGCACAAGAGAGTCCAGAACTTCAAGGGGCACCCGACCGGCTACGATCTCTTCAACGAGATCTGGCTGAAGACCTGAGCCTCTCACTCGCAAGGGCAGAGGGTGCAGGCAAGGCTGGCTTTGCTGCCAGACATAGGCCTTGATTGGGGCAGGCCACGGCTGTGTGTGGCCTGCCCCACATTCGAAAGGACCAAATCCAAAGCTCAAAAACCAAAAACCTCCCCAGGGGACGAGGAGTACAAGTTTTGGACTTTGAGCTTTGAACTTCAGGGGGACTTGTCATGGCCAGGTTTATCGTTCGACGTCTGGGGTTTATGCTCTTGACGATGTTCATCGTTTCCATAGCCATCTTCGCCATCAGCGAGATCGCGCCCGGCAACATCGCGCGTAATATCCTGGGGCCGTTCGCCACACCAGAGCAGGAAGCATCCTTTCTGGCCCAGTTAGGGCTGGACCAGCCGCTGCATATCCGCTATATCACCTGGCTGGTGGGCAGCGATTGGCGTGCAGAGCGGCTGGTAGGCATGCCCCTGCAGCGGATAAAGAAGCCAGGGACCGAGTTCTACGAGTGGTGGGCGGAAGATGCCGATGGCACCCTGGTGCGATGGAAACTGGAGGCCGAGGACCTGATCGCTTTGCGGCTTCAGCCGGACGGCACCGTAGAGAAATCCCTTGATAATGACCGATGGCAGACGGACGAAACCGGTGTCAGCACTTTTTGGGGGGTGAGTGTACATAACCGCGCCGTCATGTGGGAGAAGGGCACTGGCCAGACCTACTGGATGCGGGCCAAGGCGGCAGGCTGGTGGGTGGAGCAGAAGGGTGGTGCCAGGGAGTACATCCCCTTGTTGCGTGGCCTGCTGCGCGGCGACCCGGGTGAATCTGTGAAGACCGCCCGTCCCGTTGCAGATGCCCTCCTGCGACGGCTCCAGAACTCGATTCTCCTGGCCGCCATCGCCTTTGTGATCGTCATGCCCCTGGCTCTGGTGCTCGGTCTGCTGGCGGGCCTCAACGAGGGAAAAACGATAGACCGCATCCTCTCGATCGGTGGCCTGGTGACCACCGCCACTCCGGAGTTCGCCACAGGCATTTTTTTGATCCTGATATTCGCCATCTGGTTGAAACTGCTGCCCGGCGCCACCGTCTTCGTGAGCGAGAGAGCTGTCTTCGAAAACCCGAAGATGCTGATCCTGCCGGTGCTGACGCTCACGCTGATCGAACTGGGCTACGTGCTGCGCATCACGCGCGCCAGCATGGTGGAGGTGATGAATGCACCCTACATCCGCACCGCCTTTCTCAAAGGCCTGCCCTACTGGCGCATCGTCTTCAAACACGCCTTGCGCAATGCCTTGATGGCCCCCATCACGGTCATCATGCTCCACGTCAACTGGCTGATGGGAGGAATCGTGGTGGTGGAGGCCATCTTCGGCTTTCCCGGCCTGGGCCGGTACTTGCTGGATGCCGCGCTGTACAAGGACGTCTTCGCCATCGAGGCGGGGGCGATGGTGATGGTGATGCTGGCGGTGGGGACGCAGCTAGTGGCTGATATCATTTATACATTTCTGAATCCGAGGATTCGATATGCGTAACGGAGATAGTGTCATGGCAGTAAGCGAACATGTGATACCCAAAGTCTCTGCTCGTCCATCGCTTTGGCATCGCCTGCGGGATGCGATTGCCCCCATCCTGGCGTCCAAAGTAGCGCTCGTTGGGCTGGGGCTTGTCATCTTCTGGATACTGGTAGCGATCTTCGCCCCGGTCCTCACGCCTTACAGTCCGCTGGAGCAAGACGCCGACGCCATGAATTCGGGTCCCTCGGCGGGGCACCCGTTGGGCGCCGATCACCTGGGACGAGACCTTTGGGCTCGTCTGGCCTACGGCAGCCGCCTTATCCTGGTCCTGGCCCCTCTGTCGGTGCTGTGCTCCCTGGCCGTCGGCACCACACTGGGCCTGCTGGCTGGCTACTTCGGCGGGTTGATAGACGAAGTAGTGATGCGCATTCTCGACGCCATGATGGCTTTTCCAGCCATCCTGCTCTACCTGATCATCATTGCTGCCGTGGGGGCCTCCGCCACGAATGTCGTCATCGCTATTACCATCGCCGGCGCGCCTGGCATCGCCCGGTTAGTGCGCAGTCTGACCCTGGACATCCGCACGCGGGAGTACATCGCCGCGGCCCAGTTGCGGGGCGAACACCCTCTCTACATGATGTTTGTGGAAATCCTCCCCAATGCTCGCGGGCCGATCATCGTGGATGCCATGCTGCGGGTGGGCTATGCCGTCTTCTCCATCGGCACGCTGGGCTTCCTGGGCCTGGGCCTGCCGCCGCCCGCACCTGACTGGGGCAGCATGGTCTGTGCGGGGCGCCGTTACATCTGGGCCAACCCCTGGGCCGTCCTGTGGCCTTCGCTGGCCATCTCATCGTTGGTGGTGGGTCTCAACCTCTTCGCCGACGGCCTGAGCGAAGAGACCATGCGGTATCAGTAGTTGGCCGATGGCTGATGGCTAAGCAGGGTTCCCCTCCCTTGGGCAGGGAGGGGTTAGAGGAGGGTGGAGTTCGCACTGGAAGCCGCGGTGATTCTGGCACATCATCTCGCTCCGGAGCCGTCAGTCCCACCCCCTCCCAGCCTCCCCCTATGAGGGGGAGGAGGTTTAAGGGAACGGTCACGAGGAGAAAACAGGGTATGATTGCGGATTTCGAGAGGACCACAGATACGGACCATCGAATTACGACGCCCATTCTGAACGTCAAAAACCTGGCCATCTCGTACGAGACTCGCAAGGAGGACGTGCCGGCCGTGCGCGATGTCTCCTTCGAGGTTCATCGCGGCGAAACCCACGGCATCGTCGGCGAATCGGGCTGCGGCAAGAGCACCGTTGCCTTCGGCATCGTCAACTTCCTGGGACGCAATGGCAAAATCGTGGGCGGCAGCATCCTCTTCCAGGGACAGGAGCTGCGAGGGCGCTCTGAGGAAGAGCTGCGTCGCCTGCGCGGCGACCAGATCGCCATGGTCTATCAGGACCCCATGTCCGCCCTCAACCCAAGCTTGCGCATCGGCGATCAGTTGAGCGAGGTGCTGATCGTCCACCGCAACCTCAGCAAGGAGGCAGCCTACGAGAAGTGCATAGAGATGCTGAAACGGGTGTATATGCCGGACCCCGAGGCAGTGATGATGCGTTATCCCCACCAACTCTCCGGCGGGCAGCAGCAGCGGGTGGTCATCGCCATGGCTCTGCTCAACAACCCGGCGCTGCTGATCATGGACGAGCCGACCACCGCCCTGGACGTAACCGTCGAGGCGGCCGTGCTGGACCTGATTGACGAACTGCGGCGAGAATTCGACACGGCCATCATGTACATCACCCACAACCTGGGCGTCATCGCCCGCGTCTCCGACAGGGTGGGGGTGATGTACGCCGGGGAGATGGTGGAGCGGGCGTCGGTCGAGAAGGTCTTCCTGAACCCCATGCATCCCTATACGCAGGGGCTCATGCGGTGCGTGCCCAAACTTGGGCTGAGCAAGGAGTCGAGCTACCTGTGCCCCATCCGCGGGCGAGTGCCTTCACCCGCCGAGCTGCCGCCCGGCTGCATCTTCGAGCCCCGCTGCGACTACGCCCGCCCGCAGTGCCGGCACACGCATCCCGAGTTGTGCGAGGTAGCGCCTGGCCACTTCGTCCGTTGTTCCTTCGCCGAAGAGATCGCCGCTCAGGAATGGCAACCGTCAGAGGATCTGATCCCCGACCTGGCGGCGTTAGCGGCGCGCAAAGCGGAAGCCCCGGAGCGGATCCTGCGCCTGCAGAACGTCAGGACCTACTACGAGCAGGAGGGGAAGTCACTGGCCTCTCTGCTGGGCCTGGGAAAGAAGCGCTACGTCAGGGCGGTGGACGGTGTCGGCTTCGAGATACCGAAGGGGTGTACGCTGGGCATCGTCGGCGAATCGGGTTGCGGCAAGAGCACGCTGGCCAAGACCATCGTCGGCCTGGAGCCACTTACCGACGGCAAGGTGGAGTTCCTGGGCTTCGACATCTCCGTACCGGTGAAGGAGCGCGACATCAAGCTCATCAAAGAGCTCCAGATGGTCTTCCAGAACCCCGATTCGACCATGAACCCATCCTTCACCGTGGGGCATCAGATCGGGCGACCGCTGCGCCGCTTCAGGACGGTGCCGCGCCATCAGGTGCGTAGCGAGGTTATCCGGCTGCTGGAAGCAGTGAAGTTGGACGAGGGCTACCTTGACCGTTTGCCCCGCCAGCTCAGCGGCGGCGAGAAGCAGCGCGTGGGCATCGCCCGCGCCTTCTCCGCCCGACCCGACCTGGTGCTGTGCGATGAGCCGGTCTCGTCGCTGGACGTGTCGGTGCAGGCAGCGGTGCTCAACCTGCTGTTGGAGATCCAGCAGAAATATGATAGCACCATGCTCTTCATTGCCCACGACCTGAGCGTGGTGCGCTTCTTTTCCGACTACGTGGCTGTGATGTACCTGGGGAAGATCTGCGAGATCGGGCCGGCTGAGGCCATCTACGTGCCCCCCTATCATCCGTACACCGAGGCGCTCCTTTCGGCGGTGCCCATCCCCGACCCCACAGCCGAGCAGAAGCGCATCCGCCTGAGTGGGGCGGTGCCCAGCGCGCTCCATCCGCCCAGCGGCTGCCGCTTCAACACCCGTTGCCCGCGCAAGCTGGGCGACATCTGCGAGATGGAGGAGCCACCCTGTCGGGATGCAGGAGGCGGCCATCGCATCTTCTGCCACACTCGGCTGGAGGAACTGCGCAAGATCGAACCGGTCGTGACGGTCAGGTGATGGGCGCCAGTCGTGAGACGCGGCCGTCAGTGACCTCACCGGAGAGGGAGATTATGCTGGTCAAAGTCGGCAGCGCCCCCACGCCTAAGCATCCGGGCTACTGGGACATCGTCGTCAAGTTACC
>Ga0209991_10000925_pt1 | contig 13132 bp, 9 predicted proteins | sample ChitaG_FD_183167 | JGI IMG/M metagenome (GOLD analysis project Ga0209991, IMG submission 183167) | Deep subsurface microbial communities from South Pacific Ocean to uncover new lineages of life (NeLLi) - Chile_00310 metaG (SPAdes)... | ecosystem: Environmental > Aquatic > Marine > Oceanic >...
AACTTCTCGCTTGGTTTCCATCTCCATATATAGTAATATCTTTATTTTTTAAGGACTGCACAATAAAATTGCTAATAACCCTTCCATCATCTGGCTGCATTTTGGGTCCATAAGTATTAAATATCCTTACTACCTTAATTTTTATTCTTAATTGTCTATAGTAATCAAAAAATAATGTCTCTGCACATCTTTTACCTTCATCATAACAAGCCCTGGGACCAATAGGATTTACATTTCCCCGATAACTCTCTGGCTGAGGATGTACTTCTGGATCTCCATACACCTCACTGGTAGAAGCCTGTAGTATTTTAATCTTTAATCTTTTAGCAAGTCCTAACATATTTATGGCACCTATTACTGATGTCTTAGTAGTTTGCACTGGATCAAAGCTATAATAAACAGGACTAGCCGGGCAGGCAAAATTGTATATTTCATCTACTTCTACATATAAGGGAAATGTTATATCATGACGGATTATTTCAAAATAAGGATTATCAAAAAGATGAATTACATTTTGCTTGTTCCCGGTAAAAAAATTATCAACACAGATTACTTCATTACCCTCATTTAAAAGTCTTTCACAAAGATGTGAACCGATAAAACCTGCTCCACCTGTAACTAATATTCTTTTCTTCATAATACCTCCTATAAATAACTTCTTTTTTTTGAATCTTCTATTAGATTTTTCAGTTACCTTATCCTCAGACATCAACATAAAGTTACTTGAATCAATAAATTGCTCAATACGTTTTATCCGAGCCCCTCTTATGGTTTTTAAACCTGTATCTGCTTAGGTAATTTCCATCCTGTTTCTAAATGGTTAGAATACATCTTTATATTCTTGGTTCCGAGTTCAATCGTAAAGTCATTAGATAGGATTTCATAATTATAAAAATATTCTTTTATTGCTTCACCCTTATAACCGAGACATAGGATAAACTCATTGAAACCATAATAAGCATATGTTTTCATTATATGCCAAAGAATGGGTATACCTCCGATTTTAATCATTGGCTTCGGTTTCAATTCTGTTTGTTCTCTTAATCGAGTACCAAAATCACCACATAAAATAACGACTTTCATACTCATTTTCCCTCCATTCGCTGTAATCGTAAAAATTTTCGTACACTTTCCCTCGTAACGGGTTCAAAATAATCTTCTCGAATTTTACGCCCTATTTCGTCATACTTCTTCATTGTAGCCACATCCAAGTTCATATAATAGATAATCGCATCACATACTTCCCGTGCTTCATAACACAATTTCCAAATATCTTGCTTGATATCTTTAGGAATATCTAATTGAATCAATCCAGACTTACTTGCAATTACTATAACAGGAATTCCTTTTGCAAGTGTCTCCAGACAAGTACTTGATATACATGAAATTAAAATATTTGATTTCTCTACACACAAATTAAAATCCCCTTGAACAAACTCAAACCTCTGGGATAATTTTTCTTTCCATTTTACTTTTATTTTTTTTATATCTTGTACTGGATGAGGTTTAATTTGAAAAAAACAATTATTAATTTTTATTGTCTTTGCTACTTCTAAAGCAATTTCAATCAATTCCTCTGCTTCTTTCATTAATATAGGTAAGGATATTAGAATAATAAATTTATCTTGTTTTGGATAAACTTTCCTTTTATTCCAAACTCTATCAAAACGAAGTGCAGGTGCTACTGTTACTTTTAAGTCAGAACAAAACTTTTTTGCCAATTTAACATATCCTTTCCCTATAACTTTTACTTCTTTGGGAATCACCTTGCAACTTAACTCTTGCTCTGTTGCGTACAATGAAAGACGATTATTTGATAATGGAAAACCTTGGTAACCCATTAAACAAACTCCCGGATGATACTTTCTAAAACCAAAATTAAATCCATGATCAATTGTTTGGTTTTCAAACCAATTTACAATCATTCTAATTTTAATGTTATTTTCTTTCAATCTCTTAGTAAATCTGAAATTTAATAACCCTTGCATTGAAGACCCAGAAACACTGTTTTTCAATATTTCCTCTTTTATCAAAGGATATACATTAAATCCCATAAAAATTCTCTTCTCAATCATAAGTTTTCGAACTCTAAAAGGGTATAGAAGTGCAAATAAATAATCTTTTATTCTTAAATAGTCCTCCTTAATTAGGAACTTCTGTTTAGATGTTCTCATGTTTACAAATAGTTTTCCGTAATTTCGTATTCCACAATAAGTAGGAACATAATAAAAGTATCTTTTTTCATCTTTCCCCAAATATTCAAGTAACTTTCCATAATAGCGGTCATTGTAAATACTATTTTTAAAACTATCTTTTAGCACAAACGTATCAATTAATGTTATACCCTTATCCGTTATGCTCTTTTTTTGATAATGTCGAGTATTCCATGCAAATGCCCAGCGTAGAAAAAAGTGTATACAACTTTTAAAGTATGATAAAATTCTTTTTATACATATCCAAAAATAGTTTTTACCTTTATAAACAACATTACAAGAATGGCCATTTTTATTACAATAATTTTCAATAACGGTTTTTAAGGCAATCGAATCTACAATTATTTTTTTATAAATAAAATCATTTTTTATTTTTTCTTTGAAAAAAACTATTTTACAAAAATTATAAAATAAATCACTTACCAATGTATTACGACTTACAAATTCTATCATCCACCAATCAATATTATTCTCTTTGTTCTTGCCCATTTTCGATAAAAAATTAATATAATCATTTCTAATTTTTTCAGCTACTTCATTAACTAACTTACTTTCGGATGAATTAAATTTTCTTAAATCAAGTATCAAATTCATATATATATTCCTCAAATTCTATAAATATTTGTACTATTTTTATTTTATAAAAATAGTTAATAAGTTTGCATATGATCTTTTATACTTTACTAATAATAGTTTTTTTCGATACCCATCCCCTTACATATGTAGCACTTAGTTCAACAAGTTATCTTCTGTTTTAGCTTGTTGGGAGGTTGCTTTTGTCATCATGTTCACAAATAGATGTTACTACCAAATTAATTCGATAAATCTCCTCAAACTGGATTTTCAAGGATTTATTTTACCGCCTCTAAGAATAAAAAGATTTTCTTAATTAATATACACTCCTCCAAAACCTATCTTTAGAGCCTCCATCTAAGATATTTGAACCTATTCAATTCAAAAATATTTTCAAAATTACAATTTTTTGAGATGGTAATTGGAAAAATTTTATTAACCAATATCAAATCTTTTCAATTTGTTTTGACCACCCTTTTAATGGGACACGGAATTCAGTTCTTTCAAAAGATTTTTGATAGAATTTTCGTGCACCTTTTGCCAATATAATGGACTGTTGTTTGCATTGTGAGATGAAAGTAGACAATTTTTAAAGTGTCTCAAAGGACTCTCTTGAGGCAATGGCTCTGTTTCAAATACATCTAATGCCGCCCCTGCAATTATTTTATTCTCTAACGCCTCTATCAAATCAGGTTCGTTAATTATAGTTCCTCGTGCAGTATTGATCAGAATCGCTGTGTTTTTCATCAATTGAAACTCAGGTTTGGAGATCAGATGATAGCTCGTTTCATTCAGATCACAGTTTAAGCTAACATAATCCGATTGTCTTAGCAATGTCTCTTTATCGATCATCATGAGGTTTAATGACTTTGTGATCTCTTCAGAAATTTCCTTAATATCGTTGCCGTAGATCTGCATACCAAACGCATTGGCTTTGCGGGCAACTAACTTTCCAATGTTCCCGATTCCAATAATACCGATAGTTTGTTCAGACAGCGAATAGCATCGTGTTTTTTCCCAACCACCAGATTTCATCATTCGATCAGACCAAGGAATGTTCCTTGCAAATAAGAGAACAAATCCCATCACAGTGTCCGAAACAGGTTCTGAAAAAGCATTCGGTGTATTATAAACGGGAATTCCGAGACGTTTTGCCACATATCGATCAATCGAATCGATTCCTGTACCCCATTTTACAATTACCTTCAATTTCTTTGCTTTCTGTAATACCTTTTTTGTAAAACTATCATCCCCACAGATAATTCCGTCATATTTTTCGATAATAGGAAGTAATTCTGTCTCGGATAATCTTTCTCTAACAGGTGACAGGTCGATGTCGATGTCATTTTCTTCAAAAATATGCGATAGTTTATCGATCTCTATCTGCATGTAAGGTGCTGAGATTAGGACTTTCCATTTCATGTATCAATTCCTCCTTGAGATTTATCTTGATTCTAAATCATCTAATCTTTGCTTTGGCATCTTAGCCTTTGTTTTTCACTCCTCGGTGCAAATGTAAGAAAATTGTATTAAACGAATTCATTACTTAGCCATCTCCTTGTCAGTATTTTAGATTTAAATTCAGTTCTTTCTGCCAACCAGTGTACAATTTACTCCATTTAGAATCTCTTTTCAAAATCATTCCATAAAAGCCTTCAAAATCAAACATCCTCCAATACCATTTAGTAATCCGTAACAAGTTTTTCTTTGGATATTGTAGATAAATTCTTTCAAATACTGTACGCCAACCTGCAAATTGAAAAAGCAATCGCCAATCTTCAGGAGAAAGCTCGAATATATGTGTGTTTTCTGCCGTAACTATTGTTTTTGGAGAAAAACCTTGTTTATTTAAATTTCTTATCTGATGAAGTCCGACTCTGCTCGATCTAAGGTAAGGCACTGTTATCACAAATAACTTGCATTTCGTTTTTGTTGACAGTTTATACAAGAATTCAGCAGGATTCATTAGATGTTCGAGCGTTTCAAAACAAAGAAAAACATCAGCATTAATAGAATACTTCTCACCAACTTCTTCGGCTCTTGCACATATAGCTGAAAATCCTTTTTCTCTTATTCTCTTCACTGCTTTTGGATCAAGATTGACACTAATGGTACGAATGTTTCGGTCACTAAAAAGCGACTTAATATATTGAATATGAGTACCAGCAGAATCACCAATGTCAGCGATTGTAAGATCATTTTTCGCATTCTTTTTTAATATATTGATAGCTTTCTGCACAAGAGATATTTGAAAAGCATGTTGCCCCCTTACTTTTTTTGTTAAATACAAATTATCTAATTTAAAAGTTCTATATTGATGCGTGATATCTGGTACAATTTCTGACAGCTTATCAATAAGTTGTGAAAGTCCCTGTTCACAAACTGCTTGTTTAATAGACCTCGTTGCTATAAACTGAGAAAAGTTTTGCCAATGATTCTTAATCTTTTCGTATAAACGATATGACAAATATTTTTGAAGAAATCTCTTTAATTTCATTTTATTATCCAATCTCTTTATTATGAATTCTATATGAGTAAATTAGTGAGTCTTTTTTCATCATCTTTTATACTTTTTTTAAATCCCCCAAATTTGTCCACGCTATAAGTGTCACATGCTGATACAACCGTTTTTACTTACCTTAATATCCCCATGCTCTAAGACTCTTAATATGAATGGACTCTATTTTTTTCTAAAAGGATAGGCTCTAATTAATTAAATTTTACTAAAATTTCCTTTTAAGATGCGAGCCAATAAATCCAGCTCCACCAGTAACGAGGGGATATCTTCTCACCACCCCCTTTCGTTCTAAGTATTCTTTAAGGACATATTTAAATTGATCAATACCCTAGGGTATTTTTTCTTATTGGTCATATCCCATGCTTCCTTGTAATCGGAAAGTTTGAATTCCTTCCCTATAAGCGAGTCAACCATATCTTTCGTAACCGAAAGTATGTGGATAGCTTCTTCCCAATCTCTTGGTGAACTCGCAATGGAACCAAACACAGTTTTGTCGTACCCTACAATGTCTCCAAAAACTAATGGAGTTGGCTCCATCAATGGCAAGCCCAGAATGAGAATTTTTGCTCCCGCTTTTGAAACAGAAACTAAACGCTGGACCACTATAGGTTCTCCTGTCGCTTCTATAGCAAAATCACTATCAACCGCATCCCCTATTGTAGTCTGGACTTGATCTGCGAAGTTTTTAGTTATTTCTAATCTTTCAGGCTTACAATCAATTATTGTTACGTGAACTCCATAATGCTTTAAAGCAAGTGCACACATACATCCTATAATACCGGCTCCCACAATTGTAGCAGAATTTCCCGGCACAGGCTTTAGTTTTCGTATTCCCTTTAGACTTACAGCTAATGGCTCTATCAAAGTAGCTCGGCGAAGGGTAATACTCTCTGGCAAACAATGTATTCTACTGGCTGGTATAGTCACGTATTCTGAATAAGCACCGTCTTTGTTTATCACTCCCACCTCTGTTCTGTTTCGACATGCAAAGTAATCTCCTCTTGCGCAATCTGGGCATTCCCCACACCCGTTTGCACATTCCCCCACTACTTTATCACCTAATTTTACATTGGTAACCTCTTTCCCTGCATCGACCACAAGACCTGAGAACTCATGCCCAGGGACTATTGGATACCTTGCCATACCTTTCGCGTAATAATCAAGCTTCCCTTCTGCAACCTCTATATCAGTGGGACATACTCCCACAAAGGCAACTTTAATTAATACATCATTGGTTTTGAGTTTAGGCATTTCGCGAATTTCAACAGAATGCATATCACGTCCTTTGATGACAACAGCTTTATATTGCTTCGGGATGTTGTCAAGATAATCCAGTTGCTCAACTTCTGGATACGTTTGTTTCATGCCATTATAGATTGCCAGTTGCTGAGCCACCCGGTAAGGCAAAATACCCCAAAACCGAGAGAACGGTTTCTTTTCTCTTATACCATAAACAAGATCACCAAGTGCACTCCTTATAATATTGTAAGTTAAGTTCTTAAATGTGAATTTTTCCTCTGGGAAAAATTTATGGTATGCCACTGCCTCCCTGTGATGCCGATGATAAATCTGGCGGTAATTCTCATGATGATGATGATAGACTTGTGCATCCCCCGCATATGCCACATAGTATCCAGCCTTTTGGGTACGAATTGCCCAGTCTTTATCTTCAAGCCCTGGCAGTTTTTCGTTAAATCGGAACCGTTGCCATAGATCTCTCCGTATAGCACTGTTTGCATTGTTACACTCTGTCTCTTCTAAAAGAATTCTTGAATGCGTTCCGTAGTTCAATGAATAATCTCTGGCCTCCGATAAAATTGTTTTAGGCCCCGCTAACTGACGTCCGTATATTATCGACACTTTTCCATTCTGAAAATGCTGCAATATGTTGGCAAGCCAGCTTTGATTCACTGGAACAGCATGTGCGCTAATAAAAACCAAAAATTGTCCTCTTGCGCTCCGACAACCAACATTTAAAGAATATCCGAATGTAAAGCTTGTTGACGGAATTTGAATCAGATGAGTCGGATATTGCCGCACAATATCAAGTGTTTTGTCAGTAGAACCAGAATCAACCACTATGATTTCCCAAGCACGAAAATCCTGCTTCATAATCATGCTGAGCAGTTCGCCAATGTGTCTTTCTTCATTATGACTACGGATTATAATAGAAGCGACAATTTTATTCATGGTACCTCCGCAATTACTGAACAGGGTCCGCCATCTGGAAAAAGCCCCCAAAGTGGACAGATGAATAAACGTTCGACCTCTTTAATATCAATTGGAATCTCCATATCTTCAAGAATTATCACTGGTTCTGACTTAACATTAGAAGAAAGAAGAATGCGATGAGCTTGTCCACCTTCCTTTGGATTTTCTGGATGTGATATTGAAATTGAATCCGTACCAATTAATTTAAGTTTTGTCTTATCACGGATAAATTGTGCTGCCTCGACCGACAAACCCACATTTCTAGCATTTTTTTGCCCGCTACTATTTGCATTAAGACAACGGGTTTTAATGATTAATACCTCTATTTGTTTCTCTAATTGAGTTAGGTGTATGTCAATAGGATTCAAGTAGTCATGTTGCACTGCTTCCACTTGAACTATTTTCACCCGAGTAAATGTCAATTCTCTTACGGAATAGCCTGTCAGTTTTTTCCCATTCTCAAAGAAGTGGAAAGGAACATCTAAATGAGTACCATTGTGACTATGAATCAGAGCCACATAGCTGTTACTTACGTCTCCAAGAGGAATTCGAGTATAATTTAATAAGACATTCCTTGGGTTTCCCGGAAAAATGGAATTATAAGGTGAAACCATCTTGGACAGTAAAACTAATTTAGACATTTGCTAACTCCAAACTATAAAATCAAATTCTCACTCTATTCGCTATCTTTCCCTTTAAATGACTTTACATTTTTGCCATTCAGCTATAGTTTCATATGTAAACTGGTGTCGTTAGTATAGAATACCATCAGCATTTTCATAGACTTTAATCAAATCTTCTAGAGGGCAGAAGGTATAAATCTCTGACTCACAGGTTTCTTCCTTAGCAATTCTCTGCTTCGGCTTAAAAAACTATAATAACAATCAGTTATGACAACCTTTATTTCTCATGCCTTAAATTATAATAAAGCTTCAAAATCGGATCATGTAATAAAAGTTTTTCAGCAGTTGCCAAGTCTTCCACCGTATCTACACTTTTTACTTTTTTTTCAGTTTTTACAATCTTTACCTCATATCCATGTTCCAATAACCTTAACATATCTACAGATTCTGAGATTTCAAGTGGTGTCGGCGATAGTTTTATAAATGTTTGTAAAAAATCTTTTGTCATTGGAATAATGCATATTTGCTTCAGAACAGAACCAATTCCTTCTCCACGTAGATTAGTTGGTATTGCTGCACGTGAAAAATATAATGCATTTCCTTTTAAATCACTAACAACCTTTACTTCGTTTGGGTCATTTGCTTCTTCTTTTGTAGCCACAGCTGCTAAGTTAACACAGACTATTTCTTGATCTTTCACTAGTGCTTCTACTGCCATATCTATCATTTGTGGGGTAATGAGAGGCTCGTCCCCTTGAACTATTACTACTACATCTGCTTCCACATTTAAGGATGCCTCGGCTACTCGGTCGCAGGCACGCTTATGCAAGGGACTTGTCATAATAGGTTTACCGCCAAAGCTCTTTACCTCCTCTGCAATATTATAATCCGGTGTTGCCACGTATACCTCGTCTACTTTTTTACAAAGTTTGCAACGTCGATACACATGTTCAACCATCGTCATCCCCAATAATTTAGCCAAAGGTTTACCTGGAAAACGACTTGAAGTCATACGGACCGGAATTATCGCAATAATTTTCATAATAATATTTTTCCTTTCACATTATAGATTGATTTATATTTCTAATAAAATTCTCCCGTCACTCAAAATATATCAATATTATAAATGTCCTAATTTAATATTTATTATAACAAATTTTCTATATTTTAATTTTATGAAAGATTTTATTAAAAGCATATAAAAAACTCAACACTTCTTTTTTTTCAATTCCAATTATTTTTGGAAATAAATATATAATTACTCCAACTATTAAAATATAAATTGGCAAACATAATATTATAAAAACTAAGGGATATAAAGAGATATTTACTAAATTAAGGCTCCAACTTAAAATTACTTTAATAGTAAAAGAAACCATGAGTAAAAGTCCTATGGTTGTAAATTGATATAGGAAATTAAATTTCCATTTCGATAATTTACAAATGAAATAAGTAAATATATTAACTCCTATCATTTGAAGGATAACCATTTTTAAAGCTAACCCAATAGAAGCTAAACCTAAACCTGGTATCAGAGCAGAAGGAGATGCCAACACAAAGTAAGTTACAGGAATGCTAACTATCATTATAATAATACCGAGTTTTGAATAAAGTTTAGTTTGAGTTGTAGCATAAAAATAAGTCCCGTTAATCTGCCCCAAAGATTGATGTATAGGGTATATAAACATTATTGCTAAACAAAGCCATCCTGCTTCATATTTTGGTCCAAGTAAAAGAATTAATATTTCTTTACTAAAAGGTATCAAAAAACAAGCGCCTACCGCAGCTACAAAATAAAGACCTCGTGATATTTTTGTATATAAATAATAAACCCGCTCTTTATTTCTTAATTCATTTGCTTCTGCTATCTCCTTCCAAAAAACTTTCATTATAGAAGAGGTGACAATTAAACAAATACTGCTGAAACGCAATCCAATAGAATAAAACCCTTGTTGAATTGCTCCACCAAATTTTTGCAAAAGCCACACATCAGCAAATGAATATGCAAAACTAACAATACTATAGATAATAAGAGGAGTACAGTATGTTTTAAATTTATTAATTATTTTTGTGATTTTTTCCTCCCCCTCCACAATTAAATTATGTTTCAATTTTCCTACTAATAAAAAGGTAAACAATAAATAAGTAAAAATAATTACTATAAAAATATTAAAAATTGTAAGATAATCAAAATAATACATAATAAAAATTATACATAAATATAAACCGGCATAGATAATATTATGTAATTGTACGATGACAGTAGCACGAATAGATTCGCCTGCTTGTGTTACTGTCTGCCAAATTTTATTCTTTATAAAGCTTGCTGAAAAGGCAATAATGATTAAACTTTTCGTCTGACCCAGCCAAATTTTATTTCTCCATATATCTGGAAAAATTAAGGCAATAAGCACTAAAATTAAAATAAATTGCATCCCTAACCAAACAAAGTAATAAAGATAAAATTTTGAGTTCTGTTTCCTCTGCGAAAGAAATGTATAAAATGCAAAAGATGTTCCCATATCAATAAGAGTTATAATGGAAATAAAACTTCCTAAAAGAAAATTATAATTTCCATATCCTCCTGGGCCCAAGTTTCTGGCTATAATAATTCCTGCAACAAAACTTAATCCTATTTTTATAATATTTACCAATAAGCTAAAAAAAAACCTAACTTTAATACTTTGATTATTAGTAAAAAGACCCCAATTCATCATCTCTGATCTGATCATTTTTTGTTTATTTCCTACCTTTAATTATTCAGCTAAATATGTATTATTTCTTTATTTAAATGACATTTAAAATAAATTCATTTAATTATTTAAACCCTTCCTTTAATCTATTAGCTACTATTTCCCAAAATGGAAGATCTTCAGAATGTTTTGTTTTTATATAATCACTTCGATAATTATTATAAATATTCTTATTTACCGTCAATTCAAATTCCCAATCAATAGTTTCATTTTTATCAATAAATATTGGCTTTTTACCAAACAGTTTAGCCATTTCGATAATTAATGGACCTTGATAACTTCTATTTAACTCAGAAGAAGTTAAAAAAACTACAGGTTTATAAAAAAGATTAGCAAAATTAAGAGCCGTACTACTGTGAGATAGAATTAATTTGCTCTCTCTTATTAATTTTATTGATTGTCCTCTAATGCATTTACGTCCTTTAAAATAATCAAAATGATTTTCATAATGAGAGCGAGGATGAGCTGCAATAATTACTTCAAGCCCTAATTGATTTTCAATGCGCTTAAAAAATTTGTTCAATAGAGGATAATATCTATCTGGAGAAACATAAGGTTTTACCCCAACGCATATATAATCAGGATGAAAGGGTAAATATTCATCTATAAATACAGCAATAGGACGTTCAATAAATGGATTTCTCTTTTCTTTTAAATATACATCATAATCCAACGTATGAGCCCAAAGCACCTCAGTATTAACATCAGTAGGATAACGATATATTAAACATCTCTCTCCACTTGCCAGAACCATTTTTGCTGATCTTACACCAAACCATCGAAACGGTAATCTTGGGAAAAATATCCACCATATTTTTTTAGGAGAAAGTATAAATAGTCTTATTAACTTTTTTAAATAAATTAACAATTTAAATTTTCCGTGATTAATGCTTGGTAATGCGTTAGCCATAAAAACCGAATAATCAGCCCCCGATTTACTCAATATTCTATAAATCCAAAGAGATCTGAAATTATAAGGAATTAGATTTATAATAAAATCATTATTCTTCAAAACAGCAATTTTATTACATAGTTTATCCTTTTTACTAAATAAAGTTAATCCTTCATAATCAAATGGATCCGGAGGAGAATAACTATTATAAAAAACAGGGTATAGTATAGGAGTAATATCCCAAACTTCTACTTTAAAATTATTCTGCTCTAATATTTTAATTCCAAAACGTTGATAGTCCCGTAAATTAAATGGAGAAACGATAAAAAATATAATATGCTTAATCATAATCTTTTCCTAACAATAAATAAAAATGCCTTTTCTTTATTGATTTCATCAAGACTTCTACTAATTTTAAAACTACTTTTATGTTAGTGTCTATAGACTTTCTTTTAGCGAAATTATAGGTAAAAGTCTTCTTAATAAAATTTTTTTACTTTTTCAAATAATCATAATATGCCAAATATGTAGCGTCATTTACTCTAAAAAACTTCTCATAACTGTAAACTCCATCCACCATCCACAACGATATTTCGCCCAGTTATGTGTTTTGAAGCATCGCTTAGAAGAAATACTACACACCAATTAAATTATCTACATTTCTGGTTAGTGTTTTAACTCCGTTTACCATAACTCCTGATTGAAGATAGAGACGGATTAGTTTTAGTATCCTTTTGTCTTTTACCTTACAGGCTACTCTGGCCATAAGTAGGTCATGATTTATGTGGTCAAAGAATTTCTTTATGTCTAGATCCACTACCCACTGGTATCCTTCCTCTATGTATTGTTTTGCTTGTATTATGGCATCATGTGCCTTTCGATTTGGGCGAAAGCCGAAACTAAAGGGAGAAAAGTCTGGATCAAAGATATCTTTCAGTATTTGTAGTAAAGCCTGTTGGATGAGACGGTCAATGACTGTAGGTATCCCTAATAGCCTCTTTCCTCCGCTGGGCTTGTCAATCTCTACCCGTAAAACGGGTTTAGGTTTGTACTCTCCTTTTAGTAGTTGTTTGCGAATGGATAACCAATTTTGACGAAGATAGGGTTTAAGATTTTCTACTGTTAGGTTATCTATGCCTGGAGCTCCTTTGTTCTTCTCTACCCGCCTTAATGCTTTTAGCATGTTTTGCTTAGATACTACCTCCTCCAGTAAATCGTTATTTTGTTCTCCGTGGGATTTGCCTTTGTTTTGTGCTGGATACATACTCAGCTCTCCCTGATTAGTCTGCAGCTGCACCGCTTTCTTTTCAGGGTAGGCTCTTCTTAGAGTTTTCTGCTTTCTTGATATG
>Ga0209991_10000926_pt1 | contig 13124 bp, 8 predicted proteins | sample ChitaG_FD_183167 | JGI IMG/M metagenome (GOLD analysis project Ga0209991, IMG submission 183167) | Deep subsurface microbial communities from South Pacific Ocean to uncover new lineages of life (NeLLi) - Chile_00310 metaG (SPAdes)... | ecosystem: Environmental > Aquatic > Marine > Oceanic >...
CGGAAAGAGAAGTACAGATTTGCACAGAGCATCCAGGAACTCTTAAGATTATGGCAGCCTTTATGTCTCTGGACTTTTTCTTTCTTCAGATATTCCGATAGAAATTCTCTTATGTCCGGCCATAATCCTAATTTCCATTTATCGGAGGGCAAAATCCATTCACGTTTGTACTTGCCCTGTCTACCCCACTCCTTAACGAGGATGTTATCCTTTCGCCAAGTTACTTGTTGCTCTGCTACATGCTTGTCAAAATCGGAAACCATCTTACTCCTCTATTCTATTGGCCAGCCGCCGTGGGTGGTAACAGTTTTTTAACATTCAAATATGTTTACAAGTTCTATGTCATCACATTCATTTTTTAGAAGGCACTCAAATTCTTTTCTGTTTTTATTATCTATAATAAATAGGTGTTTGTGTTTTACCTTTGTAGCCAAGAGTTTCTTGATGTCTTTTTGAATATTTGACCACTGAACTCTTCCTAAAGTTTTTTTTCTGACCGAAATGTTGATTTGACCTCTGCTGCAACGAACGTTTCTCCATCAGTTTTTTTGGCAGCGCAGTCAAACCACTTCTATGCATAATCAAACTGTAATTTCATTAAATCTTTATCATTCATTATAGACAGTCCTTGCTTAATATAAGTTAACTGGGAAAATTTATCAGAGCAGGCTTCAGTTTCCCGATTTAGCTAACATAACATTTCTTGATTTGTTTCGTTTTTTCTCATAAAATCATTTTTTCCTAAAAATACGCTGAGAATGACTAGGTCTATCAGTTCCATATTCATTCTGACCTAGCTTGGCAAACCACTCATATAAGACTTGCACATTGCCAGTGAGACTACGCCTGCTAGGAATCGGAACATCGACACAGGTGCGTTGAATCCACTCTTTGATTTGTCCAAAATGTTTCTCATTTGCAATAAATTCTTTAAGCTTCTTGATAAAAGGCTGCTCGAAAAAAGAGGATTTTAGCTGGGTATCAAATTCGTCTCTGGATAAACCGTTTGGGATATCGTATAAAGCAGCATCGTGGGTGGCGCACTTGTAATCTATTTGATTCTGGTCGGGGGTTTTTTCGTCAGAATAATATCGGAAGAAAGTATTAATATCCTTGCTCATGGGTAACGCAGATATCAAAAAGTCTTTTTTGGCGGTTATTTCAAAATCAATATCATCGTATTTATTTATATCAGAAAAACTTTTTTGATAGTTGCCAATGAGATCTCTAATTTCATTGTAATCTTCGTCACGTATTAAATGAGAACGTTGAAGAATAGATATTAAGTATGCTTGTTGATGGAATGTTAGATTTTCACAGATAACAATGCATTCGCTGTTTGGACTCGATGCAATTCCAAGCCCTTTATTAGTTATGTTAGCGGAGCCTACAATTGCTCTTTCGAATGAATCGACTATTACCTTGAGGTGTATGTTCTGATTTATATATAGAAAAGCCCCAATGTCCTTACAAAAAGGGTAGAGTTCTAAATCTGATATGCCCCTCAAAATATCTAGCGTTTTCCAAGTTGTAACTATTGATAAGGATTTTGCATTAAATTCTTTTAATATAAACTTTAGAGTTGATAGTTTGATGTATGGGCAAAAAATCACCACATCATTACTTGACTTTTTGATAAAATCGCAAAATATCTGATGTATGTTTTCGAATATCACAAGAGTCCAATGTTATATTCTCTCTACTTGCAATCTACTGAATATGTAAAATATAGGTGGCGATATATCATTCTTCCGCTTCTTTCAAAAAAAGTCTCGCCATTCTTCCCCAATCTGTTCGCACTTCTTCGTAATGTTGACGACCTTCTTCTTCTGCTTCATCTTCAAGTCTAGCCCAGGCAGTAAACAATAATTTCAGTGCTTTTAGCGCTGGTGTGTCATTTATTCCATCTTCTTCTCTCAATAGTTCAAATAAACCAGCTGTAGCTGGATGATTTGTATTTAATACAATAATGATTTTTCCAGCCGTTAATCTGACATCAAATATTGAAGGACCAGGAACTTGTGCTTCTTGAAAAATATATTTACTTGTTTCATCCTCACCTATCAAATCTACTGCAATCTGCCCAGCCTCTTGAGGGGTATGACCTTCTTCCTCAAGTTCTATTGCTAACAATTTTCTCCGCTCTCCAATAGATAGATTTTCATCTTTGTCACTTTTTCCTTTATCACCTAAACGTTCACGCCTCTTTTTTGTAGCTCTTGTAGCAATCTCTTCAGCCGATCCAGGTTCAGGAATATTTTTATCTCTCCTTCCTTTTTCTTTCCCCAGTTCTTCGATTCTTTTTCTAATTATCCCAAGAGTTTTGTTTATTATATGAGAAATTTTATAAATAACTAGACGAGGATCATTGGCTTCGGTAAGGTATTCACGATATTCCTCTTGGGTCATCCCTTCTGATTCAGCATCTTCTTTCATACTCATGTTGTGAAATGCAGTAGCTGCTTGTTTATTATTAGAAACCCCCATAACATCATCCAGTTCGGGCGGGAAGGATACTTCAACTCCCCACCATCGCTCTCTGGTGTCATAAGAAATATCAAAAGTTCTGTTCATTTCCAGTTCACGGTTTGCACGTACTACAGATACACCCTGATTCTTTGCTGCGAGCTTTCCTATCGGAGAAGCCCCACCCTCGTAGCGGGTTCCAAGTTTTACAATAGAAAACCTGAGCTTTACTGTATGCTCTTGCCCATAAACACCAACCTTAATATCAGTTTCTAAAAAAAGGTCAAACGCTGGTTCATTGCAGTAAGGGGCAGGATCTGAAGTTCCATCCATTAGGTACAAGCAGTCATTAACTTTTACAGGTTCGCTAATTACGGGTTGAAGTTCTCCTGCAATATCTTCATAAGCGGTCAATCTAATCTTGGTTTTTCCAGATTTAAGGAAGTGTCTATACATACGCCCTATCAAAAACTCAGTATTTCTAAATAAGCTTTTAGATCGTCTCCATTTAACTCGATCAAGAATTGACCATACTACAATCGTACCATGATCAGCTATTTCGTCATTTATGAGATCCTTCCAATAGGAGGGTATTTTCACTTTCGTTGGCTCTGGCACCTCAGTCATATCGCCAGCCTCAATTTTATCCACATCAAAATACGTATAGAGGCATTGACCATTTTGCCATGACCAAACTTCAACTTTTTTACATTGAGAAATTGAAGCATTTGGTAAACCCATCCCAAATTTACCGATACCGTGCTGTTGTTCAGGTGACAAATGCGCTCCATTTCCAAATTGCAGTGCGATTCTCAGAAGATTAGCATCCATCCCACGGGCATTATCATAAACAGCGATTTTTCCAATTTGTTGCATATTTCTCTGCTGTACCAAATTGGTTGTATCAATCGATATGACCTCTACATTAGTACATTCATTACATTCGATACCGGCTTGGATGCTATTGTCAATAAGCTCAGCTAACGCATGTGCAGTGTCGCGATAGCCTGATTTACGCATAGCATGAACCGCAAGTCTAGCTGGTAAAATTTCATATCCTGGCATGATCTATTCTCCTTTCTTCATTCCCAAAGATCGTCCCAATAAGCAAAAGCTTCGCTAAGGGCTCTGAACCCTGGAATTTGGTCTACAATTGTAATGATTTTACACTTTTTGTTGCCCCCCGCCTTTGGGCCTCGTGATGCACGCCCTACCATTTGGCTATACAAAACAACTGACTGTGTTGGTCGAGTAATCATTGCTATATTTGTTTTAGGTGCATCAAAGCCAGTTGTGAGAACACGATAGTTAATAAGAATCTGAACGTCATCACTATTTCTATATTGATCAATTAATATTCTTCGTCTTATACTTTTTGTTTTGCTTGTTATCGCTGCTGCGCGAATACCTTTTGCAGATAAAATATTTGCAAGAAGGTGTGCATGTTTAACAGAACAAGCAAAAACGAGAATTTTATTGTCATTTTGTATTTCTTCAATCAGGCGAGTTATTATTAAGAAGTTCCTTTTGTGATCGGCACCTAAACGCCGAATAACTGAGTCAGGTAAGTCTAGAGTTATGCGTAATTTTTCTTTTTCCTCTGGAAGCAGTTCAAAATCTTCGTCTGACAAAAAGTCTAATATTTCAGTAATAACCTCTGCCAAATAGCCTTCTTTTTGCAAGTAATCGATAGGACTATCATATCCTTCAATATTTAAGGTCACTTTTTGCCTGTTAAAAAATTGAGCTAGCTTCAAATCTTCTTGAGTATCAAGTGTGCTACGGCCAGGTGTTGCAGATAAGCCCAAAATTGCCGTGCGCGGGTCAGCAGAGAGAATATTCAACAACTGCTGATAAGTGGGGGCAATAGCTTGATGTGCTTCGTCCATTATTATAAGTGGAACGCGTTGCGACAATGACAGAAAAGATGTTTGATCTGAGATGCTTCTTTGGTATAGGAGTTGAAGCCCCCCAATTAATATGCCATCTTGAATTCTGTCGAATTCTACTCTATGAGGGCCAAAGCACCGAAAGACAGTTATTTGCCTATTTCCAAGTTTACTCCATGCTTTTTCAAACTCTTCTGCGGCTTGCTCACAAAGTTCCTCACTATGTGCAAGCCAAACAACAACACTATTCTGAGGCAAGGAGTAACGCAAAAAATACGATATAATATTCATGGCGGTCCGCGTTTTCCCAGATCCTGTAGGCATATGGAGCAAAACACGCGGGTACGTGCCTTTTTGTAAAATGCTAATAGCTTCTCTGCATGCTTTTGCTTGATGGTCAAACAAGTTGTACTCAGGTTCTACTATAGTTATTTCTTTACTCAATGACTCTTCATTATTTGTATCAGGAACAGAATAACCGAAGAAACTAAAAAGAACTTCCGTCCTTAGCGTGCCTTGCCTAAACCTTGTTTCCCCAAGGGCTTCCCAGGGGTTTCCTGATAATTCTAAACTGAGAAGCCTTCCAAGATTGTCTGCATCTTCACGTGGAAGAGCGTTTAAAATATCTCTTCTTGTTATCCTGTCTAACAAGAGATCTTCTACGCTTCGTTGTTTGATGACTAAGTCCGCTAACCTGGAAGCAGTTATATTCTCAAGACCAAGCAACTCTAGCACTCTTACAGTTTCATCACCTATGAAGCTAGCTAATTCAGCTATTCCTAATCTGCATAAAGTGTCTCTAAGCTTGCTCACAAACAGTCTTCCTTATAACTGACAAATAAAACATGGCTCTGCCGTATCCTGCGAATCTAAGACATCAGCTAAAACTTCCGTTAAGGGTTTTTCTGGCGCGTTTCTTTTTTCTCGCTCCATATACTCCTCGTGCCGACGGATAATGTCATCTTTACGTTTGATAAGATCGAGTAGCCGCTCACCTTCGTTCCAGGTAAAGGTCCTTCCATCTTTGTGATTCTCTTCATATTCGATTGCTTTAGCAAAATAATCTGGATGTTTTTCAGATAACATCAGCCATTCATATTTTCGCTGGAAAAAACAGAAATAACAGCCCGAACGAGAACGCCAGCTATAGTAGCTAGGCATGCCTATACCACTATCCTCCAGTATCTGAATTATATCACTTTTAACTAAACCGTCTTCTTTAAAGGGAAAAACAGCTTTAATATTTGGTCTTCTCGAAATATAACCATCACGATTCTCATCTGCTCTTATACCTACATAGCTTACAGCTTCATCATCGCCAATGAATTGTTCCATTGGAATAATCTTGAGATTTTTTGTACACCATCTTGCCTTTGGAGTTGGTAAGTAACCGCCTAACATTTCTAACCAATAATCAAAACCGCGATCTGCTGATAAAACCTGAATCTTGATGCCTAAGCGAGCTTTGAGGCGTTCGAGGAACTCATATGTCTCAGGAAGTTCTTTGTGTGTATCGCAGAAGAAATATTCCATCTCTGGAATTTTATTATGAAGATATATGGCAAGAGCCGCGCTGTCTTTTCCACCCGACAACCCTAGTATGTGCCGAACTTTGCTTTTAGGCATGCTTAATTTCCATTGTAATTTTCTGTTCAAATACTGTGCTAGCTTCATGTTTCTTTAAAAATAGCCGTTCAGAAATAGCACAGATAATTGCTTGCAACTTCTCTTCATCTTTTTCCATATCATACTTATCAAAAAGTTCATCTACTATTTTATTGATTTTCGATTGAGTCTTTAGGTCCAACCAGACTACTTCATTAACCTCTTCGCCATCGGCTTGTGTGACAGTTATTCGTTTTGCTACAAAACCATCGCTAAGTTCAATAGAATTTATGCGGCTTAGTAATGCCTCAAGATTCTTAAATCTTCTCGTAATGCTTATTAGATTGAGCTCATATTCTGTAACATTCATATCTGTCCAAGATTCTGCTGGTTTATCTGCTATAACCATCAAAATAGCTTCGAGCCAAGATTTTTCATCTTTCTGGTCATTTACGGCTGCTAAAACAAATCTTCTTAATCGTGGTTCTATACAATCTGATAGATATCTTGCGCGAACCCTAAGGTCTTCTCGAAGATTATCTCTATCCCCTCTCACCGAAAAGGCTTCGTAGAGTAGCCCATGACATTTTTCCAGAAGAAGATTATAGCTATTTTGAATTTCTCTTAAAGCTTCTACAAGATGCAATCTGAATTGTTTTGCTTCTTTGGTGTTAGTTTTTGTCTTGTTAGTAATAGGATTGAGCCCAAGGGCCTTAGGTATGTTCCAAAAAAGGAGCACATCTGGTTCCCGGGCCGTAAGTAAAGCATCTCTGACCTTTAGAGCCTTTTGACTAAGGTTTTTGGTGTTAATAGTATAAGCAGGTTGGCTTGAAATAAATTTTACTAAGGGCTTTATAATAGTAAGCAGTGTAGAATTTCGTAATTTAGTTATTTTGTTGTCCTGTGTACTGCCAACAACTTTTTCAAGCTCTCTGAATACATCAGCTTTAAGACCTGAGAAATCAAAATGTTTTACAGCAAACCTTTTTGGGTTTTTGGTAAGTATTTCACAGTGGGATGAATTTACAACAGGGATGAAAGTGCCGTCGCAATAAAGGGCAATATCATCTTTGTGCGCAAGAATAAAAGCTGTCAGCAATACTGGAATAGCACCTTCTTTAATCCCATAGGGTGGAATACTTAATTCTTGGTAGAGCTGATCAATAGCTTTAGGTTTTTTTTGAGCAGAAAAGCAAAATCTTTCAATGGCTCGCCAAGCTTGTAAGACGCCAGATTTTTTTTGTGGAGCAACGAAACGCCAAGTACCATCAATTAAGGAATGGATACCGGTATTGGATAGTATAGAAGCATACATGCAATATTCGGGCCCATTTCCTTGAATACCTAGTCGCTCTTTTTCTTCATTAGAAGCCATTGCAGCAACGAGTTTACGTCTTGCTTTAGTACCTTGCGGACTAAGTTTTTGCTTATTTAAAAGCTCGTTCCAAAGTCGCAAACCTTTTTTGTAAACCTTATCACAGACATCAGAAATGCGAGAATTAAACTCTCTGGTATTTTGAATGACTTCATGTTGGCCTTTTATCCAACAGTTGACAGGTTGGCCAGTGAACCCAAAAGCTTTGAGTAGGACATCGTCTAGGATGTGTTTGGCATGGGTTAATCGATACCGAACTTCACGGCGGGCAACACCGTCAGACTGAAGTTCTGGACAACTCCTTTGGATTTTATTTAGCGCCGCATATTCTAAGCAAGTTTTTCTAAGCATTTTAATATCAGTGGTTGGCTGAATAATTATTAAAGGTCGATCATTAATAAATTGAATACTAACCTCTTTCGGTATTGTGTCCTCTGTGACCGAAAGACATATTACACCATCACAATTGGATTTTGTGATGTCAACTTTGTTTAAATCATCGAGGCCGCTGATATAATGCCTCTCAAAAAGTCGTAGTGTACCCGTATTGTAGGAATGACGCTGGATAACAATAGGACTTAAGGGGTGAGTCTCTGATAACAACTTGTCTAAATCTTCTTTATCTAAAGGTGTATTTTCTTCGATTGTTTTTTCAATATCAAAATCAGAGCCTTCCCATATTCTAAGTTCATCAAGTTGCTTTCTCCATGTCACAAAACCTTTTTTGCAAAGAACCTTAATGATTTTCTTCCATCGCGACATCTCTTTATTATCATCCAAAGAATCAGATAATGCATAAAGAACTGACTTGGAAGTAGCCTTAAGTAAGCCAGAAAGTGAAACCAAGTTCAGTAAACCGATAGCTTTCAAAACTGAAAGTGAATCCGCATCAAGGCCTCTTGCGTCTGAGATGCGTCCATGAATTTCTATCCATCGTTGGTTTCGAACTTTAGAAGATGATAACAATCCTGCAGACTCAACAAAATAGTCGTACAAACGGTCTAACTTTAGACTTTTTAATTTCTTACTACTTTCTGTTTCATTTAAGAAACATGTTAGAGAGTGCGGCTCATTGCTACTTAAAAAAGTAAAAAGAGAGCGGTCGTTTTGTGCGTACCTATTACAAAGAGTTGGGAGAACAATGGCGCTAATCGGATGTAAAGGAAAAACAGCTGCAACATTTTTATATGTTATAGTCTTAGGATTTAGGTATTTTTCTTTCTTTAAAACAGTAGCCCACTTTTTACTCCATTGACTGATGGACGCTTTAAGAGTTTTAGCTTTTGTCTGATCTATAGCTTGGCCAGTTAATTGAAACATCTCCGCAATAGAATCAACAAAAGGAATATCTTCAAAACGTCCCTGAATTTTACCCCATTCGTTGCGTTGCGCTCGAGTTAAGTTGTTAGCGTATTCAGTAAAAGCCTGGTGAAGGATGCCAATAAAGACAACTTTTGGGTCATTTGGGCCAGAGGGTAGTTCTGCAATTTGCTGTAAGAGGTAAAGGTCTTCATTGGAATGGCCATAAGCTGCGAATTCCAAATTTTTGCCTAATTCATCGATTATTAATAATATCTCAGATGTCCGAGCTAAGCTACGCAAACATTTTAAAGCCTGAGTGCTATCAACATTTTTCCCTTTAGCAATTTGCTTCATCAGTTTATTTATATCAACTGTAGCATTAGGACGTCTTCCTTTAAAGGCAAATTGAGATATTCCATTGGAGAGCGCTCTAACAATTGTATGAGAAATAGGCTCACGTTGGGCGGTAGCCACCGCACGAATTAAACCAGATTTTGGGAGAAGTGTAACACGTTGTTTGAAAAGTGTTTTTAATTGAGGTTCATCATCAATAATACCAATGGCATTATGATAAATATGCTCTTTATGGGGAGCACATAAAGATGCTAAAAAATGAGCGAAACTTGACTTGCCAGTGCCATAGACACCAGTCAATGTCCATGCCCTTGTTGACCGAGGGCTTGTAACTGCTGTTAAAATCCGATCGAGGCTCTCTATGGCTTTAGGAGTAGGTACATACCCGAGGACACTATCAGCCATTAGTAAGTCACGCTCAAGATTTATAGACCTTGAATATCGCCGCTTGATTGAAATTGTTTGTGAAAGCACACTCATAACAACATCCTTGTATAGGTTATTCTGTCCTTAGTTTGTTTGTGCATAATAATCAGATAATAGCTTTCGAGCTATTCTTAATGGATCGCCGAAATAAGATAGTTGTATGATACCAGCACCATCAGATAGTGATACATCCTCGTAATCAATCACTATTTTTTCTATAGCCTCATAAAGATTGTTTTCAGTCAGCTTAAAATTTACACCAGGGCTTCCTTGGTCATACAGTAATCGCGAAAGAGTTATGGTTCTAGCTCCTGGTTCTATGGACGAGGCATATTCAAGGCAGGTGGCAACAATTAATGAAGGAGTTAAGCCTTTTTTCATTCCTACCTTAAAAGTATGGTAGTTAGAATTCTCAATTTTATCTATCAGCCCTAGTTCAGCAAATGGACAATTTATGGTCTCTTCATTTATTTCTTTTGATTTAGAAATAGCTCGTTTTGCATACATACGAAAAATTACACTAACATCTTTTTTAGTAGAAGACTCACTAACCGTAATATCTGAAAAAGTCTTGGCAATATATTCAATTAAAGCTTCATGTAAATGTGATTGTGTAAATTCAGATAAGTGGAATTCATTGAATGCAAAATGCCAAGCTGTAACTATATTTGGTTTTTTTAATAGCTCCCAATGGAGTAACCATAACGAAGCTGGATCTTCAAGGTATGGGTCCCATCCTTTATCAGAAAGAAGTTCTTTTCCAAAATCAGTTGGTACGACAGGACGAACTTTATTCTTAGGGGCAGAAGAATCTTTTTGGATTACTTTGAAGGCCATGCACCAATATTTCATGGCTCGCACCATATTCTTGCCTATGCCAAGAACTACAGAAGCATCATCACGGATGAATACATTGTTGTCCTTTTTTACATAATCAAAGCCTTTTTTTAGCCATCCATAGCGAGGATGAAACGTTTCATGCCTCGCAAAAGTAGGTCCATTAACCATGTTCAACCCCACAAACTAATTAAGCTTCTATTAACCAGTATAGTATTAGGCATAATTATACTTCTGAAAATTGCAAATAACAAAGCTTTCTTAGTTCTTTTAGACACTTCATCGCCCATCAAAATCCGGAGTTCTTCGAGCTTTTGCCATTGGCCATTGACAAGCGCACCCTATCTTGTATAATACCGATGGCATCAAAGAACGAACAGTTCAAATTAAATGTACTATGATATGGATGTTTCGTTGGCTTTTGAAGGGAAAAGTTGTGAAAAAGAATTTATCACATATGTATGCCGAAATCGTCAATTATCGTGTGCTTTGGATTGCGATCATACTTTGTGTAGTTGGTTTTTTATTTATATTTATAGGAACACCAAACCCCAATGCTTCTGCAAATCCTAACAAATGGTATGCGGTCCTTTGTTCTTTGGGAGGTTCCCTCTTCGCAGCAGGGATACTAAGTACATTATGGGAGGTGTTAGCAAAACGGGCTTTCGCTGAAGAAATGCTTCATCGTGCTGGACTTGCTAAAGACATAACTGCAGCTGGAATATTGCAGATCGTTGACAGCTTCCGAAGCGATGAGATGAAGTGGTCTGAACTCCTTCAACATACAAAATGTTTGGATATTTTTGTGTGTTGGGCGAAAACTTGGCGCAATCACAATAAGGAACACCTTCAATCTATTGTAGCTAACCCAGAAGGGCGTATTCGATTAGTTCTTCCTGATCCTGACCATGAACCCACTATTACTTATTTGGCAAATAGCTTTGAAGGATATGACATAGATAGAATAAAGCAGGAGATCAACGAGGCTATCAAGTTCTTCAAAGACTTAGATCAAATTGCAGGCAAAACTGTAGGACACATCGAAATCTGGTGCGTTGGCCGCTCTCCACAGTTTTCTTGGTACAGACTCGATTATCAAGCTGTTTTTGCTTTTTACGCTCATCGTGGCAAAGTAGCAGTTCCGACAGTCGTTTGTAATAAAGAAGGCTATCTTTATGATTTCGCAAACAAAGAGTTTGAGTTCTTCTTTTCAGGAAAAGGTGAAGCGCGTCGTGTTTATCCAGAGAACCAAGAATGTTGAATACTAAACCAGACCCTTTCTATATTACATCTGTTCGTCTTGGAGACATTAGTTCTGATTTCACTTTGCTTGCAAAGCGAAGCAGTATTATTGCTTGGGACATTGAGACGACAGGTTTAGATTGGAAGTCTGATTCTATCAGTACATGCCAAGTTTATGTACCTGATAAAGCAATTGAAGTGGTACAAATTGAAAGTGATATTCCAGAATCTCTCCTATGTTTACTCAAGGACGAAAATGTCAAGAAAGTATTTCATCATGCAATGTTTGATCTTCGATTTATGTACTTCCAATGGGGTATCGTACCTTCAAACATCGCTTGCACTAAGATTGTTTCTAAAATACTACAGCCACAGATAAAAGACCACCGCCTGAAAACACTCCTAAAAAAGAAACTTAGTATCAAAATCAATAAAGATTTAGCTATTTCTGATTGGTCTGTAAAGACACTAAAACCGGAGCAGATCCGCTATGCCGCAACTGATGTCATATTTTTACCGAGGTTATTAAACCAACTTGAAATTGAGCTTAAGAAAAAAGACCTATTACAACTCGCCCACGCTTGTTTTAAGCATGTGCCAACCCGAGTCATCTTAGAAGTTGAAGAGTACGGAGACGTTTTCACATATTAGCTACAACCAAAAGAATCTCTTACTAAGTTTACTAATGTAAACAGACACTCCGAAGTTTCATATTAGTGACATGGGCCGACTAGCCTGCAAACGCAGCAGCAAAAGCAGTGCCAATATAGGCCCCCTGAACAGTGCCGATTTTGAAAAAGAGGTAAGACGGGTGTGTCCCAGAATACAAAAGAGGCGTTTATCGGCGTAGCCAAACGCGGACTCCGGCCACGTACACTTTGTTGCCCTTTTCCTCCACTGTCCTATTACTGTCCTATTTTTGCAGTTACGAATCGTGCAGAAATCGTATCACAATAGTAACGTATCGTGGCACATAATTCGTTATAAAAAAAAGGCTTGCGTTTTAACTTGTTGTTTTATAGGATTCAGTGAAGAGAGCGGGTTCGAATCCCGCCCTCTCCGCCAATTAGACAGAGGGGTCATCCACCCTTCACAATTCCAATGCCATCATTGTCAGTTCCATATCGCAAGCTATGTGGGAAAGTAATCTGCCAAGGGTTTGGTAATACTAAAAAGGGCCAAAGTCTTAATACAAAACGGTGTCAAAAAAGTGTCAATCGCTACCGGTAAACCACTGCAATACTCCACTTGTTACTCACTTGTAAACCACTTGCAACCCTCATTTTGGGCTCAAAAACGGCCTTTAAGGTCTTATGGAGAAATCACTTATGACGAGAGTTGCGGACTGAAAATCCGTGTGTCGGCGGTTCAAATCCGCCCCTGCCCATTTCATCTAGCTCTGAGCTTCTTGTAGCAATCGCTGGTCATACACCTTGTCCTCCTCAGGAGATGTACGCCGTTCACTCCCAGAACTTAACCAGATATCGTTACAATCCCAAGTAAGATTTGCACCAGTTCCATACTCTTATTGAGTAACTGAAACTCAAGCTGATGTGCTTCAAAAAAAGGAACGACTGAAATTTGATTTTAGAGGGTAACATGGCGACGCAAGAAAAACTCAATTCTGT
>Ga0209991_10000927_pt1 | contig 13123 bp, 10 predicted proteins | sample ChitaG_FD_183167 | JGI IMG/M metagenome (GOLD analysis project Ga0209991, IMG submission 183167) | Deep subsurface microbial communities from South Pacific Ocean to uncover new lineages of life (NeLLi) - Chile_00310 metaG (SPAdes)... | ecosystem: Environmental > Aquatic > Marine > Oceanic >...
AGCCCCCGACCTTTTGGGAGTGGGTAGCGTTTTCCCCCTGGTGGAGACCCACAAGGATGTGGTGCTAATGGCGCTGCGGCTGAAGAAGCTGGCTAACGACCTCGCCGACATAGTCTGTGGCAGGAAGACCCATCCCATCCAGCCGATGGTTGGTGGCTTCGCCAAGATACCCACGCCCGAGGAACTGACGGCGATTCAACAACGGCTAAAGGATGCCATGAATGACCACCAAGCCACGGTAGAGCTCTTCAAGACACTCAAGATTCCTCAGTTCGAGCGAGAGACAGAGTTCATCGCCTTAAAGGACCCCAACGAGTATGCCTTCATCTCAGGGGATATATCCTCCACCGATACCGGCACTACCCCGGTAGCCAATTACCTGGAGATGACCAACGAGTTCTGCGTCCCCCACTCCACCGCCAAGTACACCAAGCATAATCGAGATTCCTATGCCGTGGGGGCGCTGGCCCGCTTCAACAACAACCACGAGCAGCTTTCCCCGCGGGCGAAGGAGGCAGCCGAGGAACTGGGGCTCAAGGCAATCTGCCACAACCCCTACATGAACAACGTGGCCCAGGTTGTGGAGGCCATCTATGTCACCGAGCACGCCATCGACATCATCGACCAGCTCCTGGCTCGCGGCCTCGAGGAAGAGAAGCCCGATGTCCCGGTCAAGGCAGGAAGGGGCATAGGGGCAGTAGAGGCGCCTCGCGGCATCCTGTTCCACGATTATACCTTTGATGAGCACGGCATCCTTAAGGAAGCCAACTGCGTCATCCCCACCAATCAAAATCACAACAGCATTCAAAAGGATTTTGAAGCCTTGGTGCCCCAAATCCTGAACCGGCCTGAGAGTGAGATAAAGCTGCTGCTGGAGATGCTGGTCAGGTCTTATGACCCCTGCATCTCATGCTCCGCCCACATGATTAAAGTAGAATTGCGTTAGAGGTTGAGTTCGGGACTGAGCCCAGGGGTCGAGCGAGCAGCTATCTTGCCCCCCTTGTAGCGGCCTGTTGAAGAGGGGAGGCTACGAGGGGGGCAGCGCTTTTTTCTTCACCGGCACCTTGATCAGTAACAGGGATACCGCTGAGACGAGGCAAAGTATCCCAGCGATGATGAAGGCCACATCGTAGCTCTCAGTGGCGTCGTGGATGAATCCATAGAGCACGGGACCGATGGAGGCAAATAATCCGCCTACGGCCAACCCCATAACGCCAAATAGTGTGGGCATATTCATTACCCCGAAGAGGTCGCCCAGGTATGTGGGAAACACCGTGAGGCCGGTTCCGTAGCAAAAACCGATCAATAGGCAGACCAAGAGAAGGGATGTTGCACTGCCAACCCCGATGGCAAAAAAGCATCCCAGACCTACGCCAATGGTGCAAAAATAAAGGATTGGCTTGCGTGAAATTTTGAACCGCGCCATGTACCAATCGGAGAAGTAGCCAGCAAAAAGCCTGCCAAACACCGCTGCCAGCACATAAAGGCTGAGGATGCTCACCGCAGTATTCCGGCTTATATCCATGTCTTCAGCCCAGAAAATGATGTGGGCGAGGATCCCTATTAACGCTATGTCATACAACTGGGCCCCGACGAGAAACCACCAGCTGCTGGTCTTCAGAGCCTCCCTCGTTGACCATTGCTCAGTGCGGGCGCTAAAGTCAGCTCTGTCAGCCACTTCGGCAGGATCGGGCTCAATGCCATCGGGGTAGGTTCCCGCTGACTCAGGGTCTTTTTTCAACAGCATGCCCGCAATGATCAGGCCTGCAAGCGTGATGAGCCCAAGGCCAAAGTAGCTAGTGCGCCAGCCGAAAGCATCTATCATCAGGTTGATCCCCGGCAATAGAAGCACAATTCCCAACCCCGAACCTGTGAGCGCTATAGATAGCGCCAGGGCTGCTCTGCGCATAAACCATCTCCTGACAGTAGCTACTGTAGGAAGCCAATAGGACAAAGCTAGCCCCGTCGAGGCAATGACGCCGTAGAAGATGTAGAAATGCCAGATCTGATTTACTTGGCTTAACAAGGTGATACCCAGACTCCCTATGACAGCACCTATTAGCACCGTCCTTTTAGGTCCTATTCGGTCAACCAATATGCCTGCCACCACTCCGAATATTGACGCCAGAATCACGTTCAGGGTGAAGCCCAGAGAAAGCGCGCCTCTGGTCCAGCCAAATTCGTCTTCCAGCGAGGGAGCGAATATAGCGAAGGAAGTGCTGGCTGCGGCACCAACAAACATCGCCAGCCAGGCAGCCATCACTATTACCCAGCCGTAGAAAAAACCTCGCTTTTCCCTCTCCGATGACATGCTTTAGCTCCTGTCAAATAGAAAGCCCCGAGGCTTCGCTCGGGGCTTTACAACCCAAAAACCATGTTCACGTACAGCAAATAGCTCTCTAGCCAAATAACAAAAATCACGTCTGCTTTCTGTGCAGCTTGACCCTAAAGGGGGCTCCGGCACTGGCTATTATAGACCGCTCCCAGATGCTTGTCCCTGCGTCTGCCTAAATCAGGGATGAGAGGTGCTTGATTCGCTTCAGCATGTTGGGGTGGGTGCTCATCACCTCCATCATCTTGTCCCCGGTTCTGAGCCGAACCGTTTTAGACTGGAGCGCAAGCAGCTCCCCATAGTCGATAGTGCCGCTCATATCGAGGTCGACCTCTTTCAGGTCGCTAACCTCCCTCATCGCCCGCGATGGGTCATTGACGAAGAAGGCCTTGAGCCCCTGCACCCTTTGCATGGATTCCTTGGGAACCCTGGCGTTGCCAATGGCGAGCTTGTAAAGGGCGGTAGCAAGATGACGAGGTCGATTTCCCAGCTTTACACTCCCCAGGTCGGCAGAATACTCCCGGATGCGGGAGCCGTAGAGCACAAGGAGAGAGACAAGGAAATAGAGAAGGAACAAGCCGATCCCGATGAGCGCTATCGGGCTCCCCCCTCGCCCCCGGCCACCAAACCCGGAGAACAGCAGCGAGATAGCTATGAAGTAGATGATCAAGGGGAAGACGCTGAGGATGGTCATTATCATCATGTCCCGATGCTTGATGTGACAGATCTCATGCCCCATGACAGCCCTCAACTCATCACTGCTCAACGATTTGAGCAGGGTCTCGGTGACACAGACCTTAGCGTCCCGTTGAGTTCTACCAAAGGCAAAGGCATTGGGAATGGGGATCATGGAAAGGCCCACTTTGGGCTTGCGTATGCCAGCAGCCTTGGCCAGTTCTGCGACCATGCTATGCAACTGGGGTTGCTCTCGCTCCGAGACCCATTTCACCCTCATCGTCCACTTGACCATAGAGGGGCCCATGAGATACTGGAGGAGGACGAAAAAGATCGCAATAATCGCATAGATGAGGAAACTACCGGCCCCTATGGCACTGGCCACCCCCACGATCACGCCATAGATAATCGCCAGCAGTAAACCCAGCAAAAGGTATAAGCGCACCTGAAGCCACATTTTAAACACCACCTCCCGTAATGATCAGTGCACGATGAACCATGTGATTTTTCATTTTAAGGATTGTTTGCCTCAGCAAAGAAAATTTAACGCCGATGGCAGGGAAAGTCAATAGAGTGGATGATAAAAGTGCTTTGGCCTTCATTCTCTAGTTTCTTGTTGTCTAGCGCGACTGCGGCGCAGGCGGAGCACGATTAGAAAGATGCCCAGAGAAAGTATTACCGCGAGCAATCGTCTTGGTCTCATCTCACACCCCCACCTTAAGATATTTGAACTCCTTTCTTGATCCCTCCAGATAATATTAACATAAGCACTACAAATTGTCAGCATTTTTCTCCCCCCAAGGCAAGCTGAGATGGCGACCACGCACACGACTAACTTCACTTGCGAGAGCGCTGAGGTGGTGTTAAAATAAAGCACGGCAGATGCAAGGGGGTCCCTGTAGCTCAGTGGATAGAGCAACTGCCTTCTAAGCAGTGGGTCGTGGGTTCGAATCCCTCCAGGGACGCCAGCTACAAAACCGGGGCAATTCGGTAGCTGATTCCCGCCGATTCTGGCCCAGGCAGTGGGTCGAAAATCCCCCCTCTTCCGACTCCTTAACTGGCTCAAGGTCCTCATCACATAAGGCTCACCAACAAATCACAGGGCGGTCACGTGTTTTTGACTGCCCAGAAATGGGAGGGCTTAATATTATGGTGGTGAGAACCAGGAACAGGAGGTGGCAGGAGTTGGAAAAGGACAACATTCTCCTTCAGAGGCTGGCACAGCACTTCGAGGCCTTTAACCGGAGCGAGGGCAAATCTCCCAGGACCGTGGAGTGGTACTCCCGGGTGATTCGCTATTTAGATGAGTACCTCAGAGGGCAAGGCCATTCAACAGAGCTGGGAGAGATCGATATCCTAGCGGTGCGGGAGTTCATCCTCTATCTTCAAACCAAGACGAGATGGAGCGGGCATCCCTGCATGCCCCGCCCCAGCGGCAATCTCGCGGCCATGAGCGTGCAGAACTATGTGAGGGGACTCAGAGCCTTTTTCAGCTGGCTTGAGCAGGAGGGATACACCGAGGAGAACCTGCTGGCCGGTCTCCGGCCGCCCAAGACACCGCAAAAGCTGGTGGAGGTGCTAACCGATGAGGAAGTGAGAACGATACTGGCCTGCCTTGATACCAATACCGTTACCGGGTGCAGGGATGCGGCTATGGTGATAACCATGCTCGATACTGGAATCAGGCTTTCCGAGCTCACCGGTCTCATGCTTGAGGACGCTCACGTTGATCAGGGCTATCTCAAGGTCATGGGAAAAGGTGCCAAGGAGCGCATCGTGCCCATTGGCAGTTTTGCCCAAAAGATCCTCCTGAGATACGTATTCCACTTCAGGCCGGAGGCACTGGATGGCGATGGAGATAACCTGTTTCTCACCCTGGAGGGCAGGCCAATGAGCGGCAACGCGGTGAGGCAGATTTTCGGCCGACTCGGTCAGAAGTCGGGGGTGAAGCGGCTGCATGCCCATCTCTGTCGGCATACCTTTGCTACCAACTACCTGATAAACGGGGGTGATGTTTTTTCGCTGCAGCAGATTCTGGGCCATAGCACACTGGAAATGGTGAGGCGGTATGTGACGCTGGCTTCGGCTCAGGTGAGGGTTCAGCACAGGAAGTTCTCGCCCATGGACAGGATGAACCTGGGAACACTCAGAATGGCGCGAGTCAGGCCAAAGGCGAGAAGGAGAAGTGAACGGTAACAGGTAGACACGTGCAGCAGTTGGGCCAGAGTGAATACGTGTTAGCTCTTTCTAGAGCTGGAATACTCGGGCAAGGTCAGTCATCCAGGGGGTCGACTGATCCACGAGGGTCATTCTGGGTGAATTGCCCTAGTACCCTAGCGGGGACAGTCCGGCAGGTCGCAGCCTGGCCACGACATTTCATCGGGGGATAACTGCGAGGAGAGGAGGGATTCAGTTGCACTGTGTAACACTCTTACCTACATGTCGGCTTTTATTGTCGGAGGCTTTGTCATGTTTGGACCCATGAGACCGAGTAAATACAACCCATACATTTGTCCTCACTGTGGCTTTCGAACGACGAGATACCATTCAATGATAAGGCATCTAGATAGCCAGCATGACGATTGCGTTACTGACCCGAGGGCAATCTGGCGTGCGACAAACCGGTTACTATCCGAGATCGTTCGGCGAGGCCACTGATTCTAGTTTCATCCAGGGCATCGCGCGGATCTCTAGGGGGTCGGAGATCTCCTATCTGGTCTGTGTCAGCTGTCTTCCGGGCTAATGAACAACATGGCTTGTTGTTCAATCCTTGTTAAGCATCTGAGGTTGGAGGGTCTTCGAGGTGCCACAGTATAGGGCTGGCTGCGGAAGCTGGTTTTGGGCTTATTATAGGCCTTGACAGCCAGTGAGCAGGGGTATTAACATCGCCATAGTAGTTAGTATGGGAAATCCCGGATAATAACCGACGATCACATAATGGAAACGCTGCCGGTGAGGTTGCATTGAAGCGCAGCAGACTCATACTCTGCCCAGGGGTTGTACCGTGGACACCATAAGGGATAAGACCGCAATAGTAGGTATTGGGTGGACCAAGTTTGGCAGTATGAAGAGGCCTCTGCCCGAGAGTCAGTACACTCTGGCTTGTCAAGCTATCAAGGCAGCCATTGATGATGCTGGGCTGACCCTCAAAGACATTGATGGGATTATGAGGTTCAGTTCTGATAGTAATGATCCTGTCCGCCTTGCCGACAGCTTAGGGTTGAATTTAAGGTTTTTCGGTAAGTCGATGTATGGAGGAGGAGGCGGCTGTGCATGCGTGGCGCAGGCGGCAGCAGCCATACATGCGGGGCTAGCTAACTATGTAGTTGCCTTCCGTGCCTTGAGCCAGAGTCAAGAGGTAGCATTTGGGCACTTTGCAGGTCGGTTTGCCGAACGAAGGGGGATACCTGGGCCGATGGGTTGGACGATCCCTTTTGGTTTAATGAGCCCTGCCCAAGGGGCTGCAATAACTGCTTCTAGGCATTTTCACCTATACGGGACTACCAGCCAGCACCTCGGGAACATAGCTGTGGCTGAGCGCAAGCACGCCAACCAGAATCCCAACGCTTTCTTTTACGACAGGCCTATGACCCTGGAAGACTATATGAACTCCCCGATGATCGCTGCTCCCTTGCGACTGTTTGACTGCTGCCAGGAAAGCGATGGTGCTTGTGCGGTGATAGTGACCTCCGTGGAGAGGGCTAAAGACCTAAAGCAGCGGCCAGTCTACATCATGGCTGCGGCGCAAAGCGGCATTTGGTATCCCAATTCGGTGAATCTATTGGACAAAATTCCGGATATTGTAGAAGACGAGACGTGGCACCTTGCCCGAGCACTCTATAGGATGGCGAAGATCGCGCCTAAGGACGTGGATGTGGCTGAGATATATGATCATTTTACCATCCATGTGCTCTGTGCGTTGGAAAGCCTAGGCTTCTGCAAGAAGGGAGAGGGTGGCCCCTTCACGGAAGGGGGGAGGCTGGAGTGGCCCGATGGTGAACTCCCCCTCAATACCAGTGGTGGTCATCTTTCGGAAGCCTATATCCATGGTTTTAACCTTATTGTTGATGGTGTGAGGCAATTGAGGGCAACCGCCCCCGCTCAGGTTAAGGACGCTGAGATCGTACTGTGTGCCAGTGGCAATGCAGTGCCCACTAGTGGAATTATTCTAAGGAGGTAAGAAGCCCGTGCCGTATTTACCTATGCCTCCGCCTCTACCCTATGTAGAGAGTGAAGGGTTTTGGGAGGGATGTAAGAGACGTGAATTGGTGATTCAGAGATGTAAGGATTGCGGAACCTATCGTCATCCCCCGATTCCCATGTGCCCCGCATGTCAATCGTGGAATTGGGAAGGAACTAAGGTTAGTGGCAGAGGTAGGGTGGAGGGCTTCACCATTGTTACTCGCGCCGTGTTTCCCGGCATGCCGGCACCTTACAATGTGGTGCGTGTAGAGTTGGAGGAGCAAGATGGGCTTCTCATATTAGGCAATGTGATTGGTTGCCACCCAGACGAGATCTCTATAGATATGCCGGTAAAGGTAACCTTCGAGGATGTTACCCCAGAGATAACAATGTATTACTTTGAGAAAGCGGCGTAGCATGATGTATCGAACCCCTGACGAGGTTTCAAAGCTATGGCAACGATAAAGGACAAGTATGCAATTGTGGGTATCGGTCACACTGACTATTCGCTGAACTCTGGCCGCTCTGAACTCCACCTCGCACTTGAGGCGATCACGGCCGCAATCGAAGATGCTGGACTCGGTTTCAAGGATATCGATGGCATAGTGGGAGATCACCCTAGCAGGGTCGACGCAATGACCATTGGCAGTGCCTTGGGACTCCGCGACTTTGGATTCTTTATTGAGACCGATTTTGCTGGTGGCGGTGTCCCTGGTGGCTTACTGCACGCTATAGCGGGTATTGAGGCCGGACGTGCCACTAGCGTGGTTTGTTACAAGTCCCTAAACGGCTCTTCAAAGCTGACGCTTCCCGGTTTCTCATTTGCTGCTGAACCTCATGAGCTCGGTTTCACTAGACCCTTCGGCTTGCTTGCTCCAGCAGCATACGCCGCCCTAGCCGCCCGCAGGCATATGCACCAATATGGCACTACCAGCCGTCAGTTCGGAGCTATAGCTGTGGCCTGTCGCAAGCACGCGAATCGGAACCCCAACGCCATTATGTATGGTGAGTCTATGACCATTGAAGATCATCAGGACTCCAAAATGATTGCCGATCCCTTGCGCCTATATGACTGCTATGTGGAGGCTGATGGCGCTGCTGCTTGCGTGGTCACCTCCGCGGAGAGGGCTAAAGACCTAAGGCAGTGGCCAGTTTGCATCATGGCTGCCGGCCAAGCTTGTGTCCCGTGCCTTTCCCGATGGACTAAAGATCCCACCGTCAATGAGAACGAGACAAGCTACCTAGCACGACAACTCTTTTCAATGGCTGGGCTGGTCCCTGCTGACGTTGATGTGCTTCAGGTATATGATGACTTTACCCCCTTGGTGCTTATGGCCATAGAAGATATGGGGTTCTGCAGTAAGGGGGAGGGAGGACCTTTCGTGGAGGGGGGAAGGGTGGTGTGGCCAGATGGGAAACTCCCCCTTAATACAAGTGGGGGCAATCTCTCGGAAGGTTGCATCGATGGCTTCAACCATGTCATAGAGGCAGTGAAGCAGCTAAGGGGTACTTCCACCGCTCAGGTGAAGGATGCAGAGGTCGCAATGGTATGTGGTGCGACTGGTGTGCCCACGAGCGGGCTCATCCTAAGGAGGTGAAAATAATGCCCTATTTAGCGGGATTGCCGGTTCCTGAATCCCATGTTGATTATGAAGAGTTCTGGCAGGGATGCAGGAGACACGAGTTGGTGATTCAGAGATGCAAGGATTGTGGCTGGTATCGTCACTACCCCCGTCCGCTGTGCCCCAAGTGCTACTCCTGGAATGCGGAATGGTCGAAGGTTAGTGGCAAAGGGAAGGTGTGGAGTTGGACCATAATTACTCATCCCATCCATCCTGCGTTGGATGATATGGTGCCCTACAATTTGGTGGAGATCGAACTCATCGAGCAAGAAGGGCTCCGCCTGATAAGTAACTTGATTGACTGCAAACCGGAGGAGATCTACATCGGGATGCCGGCGGAAGTAGTCTTTGAGGAGGTGAACCCTGAGATAACCCTACCCCGATTCAAAAGGACATCCTAGGTTTGCATTGAGGATTCAGCAGCAGGTGGTGTTTGAGAGGTAGCCCGGCCAGGCCATCTTGGCTGCACATTCTGACGAACTGTGCAATAGTTGCAACGAGGAGTTCTTTCCCTATCACTGAGACACCCACTGGTGATGAGGGCTCCAGCCCCCAAGTTTGACAATCTGCGAAGTCTGTGCTAGATTAGTTGTGCTAGATACAAGAGCAGCAACCTGGATCTGGTTGCTGCTACAAAGTATGCGGGCGGCGCCAACGCTCCACATAAAGTACTATTTTATTCGGTTCCACAAAACCTATTTCTACAAATCAACCTCTCGTCGGCCACGGCATCTGGTTTGAACCGTTGCCGGTCTCAGCCGCAAACCCAGAACAAACGCTACAATCGTCCAAAATGATACAAAAATATTCATCTCTATATAAAATATAACAAATAATATCAAATTTGTCAATAGTATTTTAGTCCTATTCTTGCAAAGAGATTAGACCTGTTGTTAATTACACATCAGTCTACTAGTGAATATGACCCGAACGACCTCCACTTCGAGCCTTTTCACCGCCGAAAAACACGCTATATCAAGCTCTCAAAGCACCCCAGGGTGAAGGTGGCCCACGAAAATGAGCGGGAAGACCAAGCATAGATTAGAGCACTATTTGACCGACTCGTTGCCAGAGTCGATTGTGAACTGAGTGGCATTCAAACTGGAGCTTAAAGCCTGTTTGGTCTCCTTGTCAGGATTACTTCCCCTTCCAATTTTGTAATTGTTTTCGACACAAATGTGCGTGTGGTTACTACGGCGACTCCTAAGAATTCCTCTGTCCGGTTGCCATGTCATCCAACAATCTAGCGAACAGTTCAGTTCTCCTCATGGCAGTAATGGATGTGTTATAATGCGCAATCACAACGGCGTATTCAAAGAGGAACATCATGCAAAATGACAACACTATTATTAAGGCGGCAGGAGTTCACAAGACCTACGACACGGGCAAGATCAAGGTGCATGCCCTAAGAGGAGTCGATCTGAACATCATGGAGGGAGAGATGGTGGCTGTCATGGGCCCCAGTGGCTGTGGTAAGACCACCTTGCTCAATTGCCTCTCAGGGCTAGACAGAATTGATGCCGGGGAAATCTACGTCAAAGGAAACCTCATCCCCAAAATGTCAGACGAGCAGCGCACCAGATTCCGGGCTGAAGAGATGGGCTTTATCTTCCAGGCCTTCAACCTACTGCCAGTACTCAGCGTTGCGGAGAATGTAGAACTACCCCTGCTGGTATCAGGAGTCAAACAAAGGCAGGCTCGGAAACAGGCTGAGGAGGTCTTGGAACTGGTGAACCTCACCGAACAGAAAGACCAAAGGCCAGCTGAGCTTTCTGGCGGTCAACAGCAACGGGTGGCCATCGCTCGGGCTCTGGTGAACGAGCCCGCCATCGTGTGGGGCGACGAGCCCACAGGCAACCTGGACAGCGAGACCTCTGCCGATATCATGGCACTGCTGTGCCGGCTGAACAAGGAAAAGTCGCAGACCTTCGTCCTGGTTACCCATGACATAGCCGTCGGCCGCAAGACAGATCGAATCATTCGGATGGCGGATGGCGAGATCGTGGAGGAGCTTCACGTGGGTGGCGGCTAGACCCTGCCCTGGTTGGCAGTAGATAAGACGAGCGCCGAAGGAGGAAGAATATGTTCGCAAGGATTACGTTGTTTGAGATAGATACCCTCAGAATCAGCCTAGACGCCGCGCTGGAACAGTTTAAAGCGCTAGTTGTGCCGGCGGCGCAAAAACGGGAAGGATACGAGGGCATGTATGTAATGCGCACCCCGGAGGGCAAGGGCCTCATCATGAGCCTGTGGGCGAGCGAAGAAGCAGCGGCCGCCGGCGTAGAGAGCGGATACTACGATGAGCAGGTCGCCAAGTTCGTCACCGTGTTTCGCACGCCGTCCGGTCGTGAGCACTACGAGGTGGTCTTCTCCGAGGCCCACGTATGATGCGCGAGTAGGCTCCCCCACTGACGCAGCCAACTCCGGCGTGCCAGGAGTACTCAGGTTAGATAGAGGCAACAGGATATTTTGACTGCCAGCTACAGACGACATCTATAAGATGGGAAAGCAATGGAAAGCTTGAAGGTCCTTTTGATACCGCTCCTCATCATCTTCGGATTATTCGCGGTGGGTTTAACCATCAGCGCCTTGCGTAACAGGGTGATGTTCAAAATGGCAGCACGCAACCTTCCCCGTCGACCTGCAAATACGGTGCTCACCTGTCTGGGCCTTATGCTAGCCGCGATGATCTTCTCCGCCTCATTTGCCACCGGCGATACCCTGACCCACTCCATCCGCAGTCTTGCCGTGGACCACTTGGGAGAGGTAGATATCATGGTGATGAGGGAGGGGGTGGAGTTTGGGATGATACAGGTGGACGGAGGCGCCAAGACCAACTATTTCGACCAGACTGAGTTCGACAATCTCAGCGATACTCTGTCCGGTCTCATCGATGATGGAGTAGTTGATGGTGTAGCCCCTGCAATCATCGAGACCGTACCAGTAGTGGCCAAGAGCAGATTAAATGAGCCTGCAGTCACTCTTTTGGGACTGGACCATCAGTATATGGAACCCTTTGACCCATTGCTGGACGAACAAGGAAACGAGCTTTCGCTGAGTGATCTTGAGGATCTCGGAGATGGTCATGTCTACGTGAATACGGCACTGGCTGAAGAACTGGAGGCGGGCGTCAACGATGAGATCGATGTCTATTTAGGTGTCGAGGGAACACCGCTCACCATCGCCGGCATCTATGAGACGGGTGGGAACCCGTCAACTTTCAGCTTTGATACTGCCGCATCCATGGTAGCGCCACTTTCTCAAATACAGTCCATGCGCGGCGACTTAAGCGAGATCAACTTCATCATCATTACCAACCAGGGTGGGGAGATTGATGGGGCGAAACACACCGACGCTATTATGGCAGTCCTGGAACCATCACTGGAAGGAACAGGGCTTAAGGCGGAGCCGATAAAACAGGAGGCACTAGATGATGCTGATGAGGGAGGTGCCGCGTTCTCCTCCATGTTCCTCGTCTTCGGCAGTTTCTCCATCATTGCCGGCGTCCTGCTCATCTTTCTTATCTTCGTCATGTTGGCTGCAGAACGGAAACAGGAACTGGGAATAGCGCGAGCTATAGGCACCCAACGGGGGCACATCATCCGCCTGTTCACCTTTGAGGGGGTCCTCTATGCGCTTATAGCTTCCGCTATTGGGAGCGGCCTCGGTTTGTTGATTAGTTGGGGGATGATACAGGTCATGGCCGTAGCCTTTAAAGAGATGGGCTTTGAGCTGGTGTATCATTTCACCATCAGCGGCCTGATGATATCCTACACCATGGGGGTGGTGCTCACTCTTGTGGTCGTTTTCCTCTCTGCACGACGTGTGAGTAGACTTAACATAGTTAGCGCCATCAAGGACATCCCCGAGCCACAGCGAGTGGGTGGAAGAAGCGTCAGGGGTCTCATCGTGGCTATCCTTTTCCCCTTGCTCGGGCTCCTGCTGCTGTCTTTCGGATTGCAGGCAAAACAATTGGCTCCCTATACGGTGGGGGCCTCCCTGATGATCATTGGCCTGTGCCTGCTGGCAAGGCGATTCCGCTTACCCGATCGCGCTGCCTACACGCTGGCCGGGGTGGGGCTTTTGGTCTTCTGGCTAATGCCTTTCGACTACCACCCCTATAGCGGGGAAATGAGCAGTGGCATAGAGATGTTCATCCTCTCCGGAGTCATGCTGGTGGCAGGGGCAGTGTGGGTGGTGATGTATAACTCAGACCTGCTGCTTGCGGCCATTATGTCCATCTTCGGTCGAATCAAGGCACTGGCACCGGTGCTAAAGCCAGCAGTTTCCTACCCTATGGCAAGCCGCTTCC
>Ga0209991_10000928_pt1 | contig 13117 bp, 14 predicted proteins | sample ChitaG_FD_183167 | JGI IMG/M metagenome (GOLD analysis project Ga0209991, IMG submission 183167) | Deep subsurface microbial communities from South Pacific Ocean to uncover new lineages of life (NeLLi) - Chile_00310 metaG (SPAdes)... | ecosystem: Environmental > Aquatic > Marine > Oceanic >...
TCGCGAGTGTCAGTAGAAACGATGCGATGTAGAGGAGCCACCTTTCTTCAATGAGTAGGAGGTATGTTGTGAACGCGAGGAGAGGGATGAAGATCTGGGGTTGGAAATCGAACCAATTGGCGCCGTGGAGCCCCGGGTTCAGGAGATACGCCATCGAGACAAACAGGCTGGTTCGTTCATCTCCCGTGAGGTTCCTTGAAATGTAGAAGAGAGGGAATGCGGCAAGGCTCAGGATGAGGCATTTAGAGAAGAGGAGGGTCCAGACGGAGGGAATCAGGGCGTATAGCGGGAACAGGAGAAGTAGGATGGGGCTGAAGTGGATGGCCAGGTAGTTGCCTGTCGGGTTCAAGTAGAGCTCGGGCGTATAGTAGAAGGGCCGACCGCCGAAGACCGTCGAGTAAAAGAGCTGGTCGAATATGCCAAGATCCCAAGCGAAGCTGTTGAATGAGATGTGTTTTTGGTATGTAAAATATGTGAAAATGATGGTGTATGAAATAACGCAGAGTAATAACGTGAGTTCATATTTTCTTTCTAAAACGAATTCTCTTAAATCCATATTTTATTAAGAAGTTTTTTTAATGAATTTAAGGCGCTTGTGACGCCCTTCTTCATCATGAAAAGACATGCTTTTCGATTCGCAGTCACTGGGTGTTTGGATCCCATTATACTTTGAAGGCCGAAACCACGCGCGATGTAAGCGTGGTTATATAGGGGTCAATCATTTGTGGGTCGAGGCGCGCGCTCACACCCTACCTGAACAACGTCTCCAATGAGACAGGCAATACCATGAAGGCCTACGAAGCCCTCAGCGGCTACTCGGACCATTTCCCCTTCTTCCTCATGGGCGCCCCATCCATCAACCTCAGGCGGCCCCTTGACCAGTTCGCCAGGGGGCTGAGCCACACCAAGGCTGACACCTTCGACAAGGTGAACTTCAAGGATATGAAGGAGGCGACACTGGTGGTCGCGAGGCTGGTGATGAGGGCGGCCAACGAGCCTGAGAGGATCGCGAAGCACAAGAGCTGGGAGGAGATCAAGGGGGGAGTTAAAGGAGAGGAAGGCCAGTGTCCTGAAGCAGTAGTGCTTCAACGAGGTGAGGGTCGAGAGAATAGCTGTTTAGGCGAGAATCGCCGCGAACAGTATTTTCTCGTTTTTCGAGAGTCGGATTTCAGATTTTTTATAAATTCGATGTTTTCTCATTCATTTTTATTTTGCCTTTTTTATTAATTTAATTAGTTTCGAATGGTTTCTCATTGAAAAGTGTGAATTTTAGAGATTTTTACCTTCTGAACAAGGATCGTGGGGTTGGAGGGTACACTCGTTTTTAATATCCTTCCGTTCACGAATCCTCCAAATCCCTAATCTCGCGCAAAGTAAACACCATGTATGTGAATTCCTGGGGCATTCAGACATTTTATGTAATCCAAATATTTCACACTACATTTTAGAACAGCCGATATATCAGGAAATAAAGGAGAGAGTAGGGATAATTGCGCGATGATGAATGGTTCAATAACGAAGAAAGCATTTTTCTGACTAATTGAGGTTGATATTTACTCAATTAAATGAGGCGTATTTATTGTTTTACAGTTACATTCTACCGAATTTTGATTTGCCTTTACGGTTCTCATCTCTAACGCCGGGGAACTTCGTCCCAGTATAATCTGGGCAGTAGCCGCTGAAGGACATCCAATCGAGGAGGGGTTCGGAGCGCGAATCGGTTGTGCAGGCGCGATCCGCGTTGTGGGAGCAGTCAGTAAGTTTGCACTCGACGCCCTTAGCCATAGAATATCATCAGATACTCTCCCCGTTGAACGTATATATAATATGTACTCGTTTTATTTTATTGAAAAAATGCCAATCTTCGAACCCGAAATCTAGAACCAAAATCTATCAAAGACGGAGACTACGCGAGGCAGATGCAGCACCGATGATGCTGCCCACGACAAGGCTTAATATCGCCAGCAGGTTTCCACCAAAGGAGCCGACGAAAATGAGGTTGTACACGAACTCGATTACATAAGCCAAGAGCGCCGTTGCAGCCCCCGCCCTGATGGTTTTCTCCCTGTTCCTCCTGAGAACGAGATATCCGCCTAAGAACCCCCCTATGAAGTGGATGACGGCGAAGAGGGCGAACAAGAATTCTCCACTTATGGTTTCCGATCCGATTCCCGTCCAGGCGTAGTAAACTCCAATCCCCTCTTGGACTAGCAGGACGACGCCGAACGCGAGGGAAGCCCCTGCCACATACTCCCCCATCACCTTGGGCGATTCTTCACTCATTTTTCAACCCCGATCCTTTCACAATATTGATACTTATTTTATTCTGATATAAATGAAATTCACCGGCTCGCTCATCATCCAAAACCCCTTATCTTCAAGATAAACTCCAAAACCTTAAATGAACAATGTAATAAAACTAGTACGGATAAACTTAGTAAAACATGGAGGAAATGACTTGGCAATATTAACACCTGGAAGATTAACACCCCTAGTCGCCTTCGTTCTAGCGTGGTTCGCCACATATTATGCGATACAGCTGGGCAAACAGGGGAAGATCCGGATCAGACGGCTGCCTGGCCTCGACGCCATCGAGGAGGTCGTGGGCAGAGCGGTCGAGATGGGTCGCCCCATATTCGACATCATCGGTCAGGGCTCCTTCACAGACGGCTACGCAACGCAGACTATCGCAGGGCTGTCCATTCTAAGCTACGTGGCGACGCTCTGCGCCCGTCTTGGTGCGAAGCTATACGCTCCCCAAGCGGATACCGGAGTCATGCCTGTCGCCATTGAGCTAGTTAGAGACGCCTACAGAGGCGAAGGGAAGCTGGAAGAACTTGATGTGGAAGAACAACTCCCATATCTATCTAGCGAGCAGTTCGCCTGGGCGGGCGGCATCATCGGTATGGCCGCGAGGCTGAGGCCTGCCGCCAACATCATGATAGGCCCCTTCTGGGCTGAGTCGATGATGTTCGCGGAGACCTTTGACAGGATCGGCGCAATGCAGGTGGGCGGCACCGCCAGGATGTATCAGATACCCTTCTTCGCAGCCCTCTGCGACTACGTCCTCATAGGAGAGGAGATGTTCGCCGCGGGCGCGTATGTCTCTGGCGACCCCCAGCAGATAGGCTCCATAGCTTCACAGGACTGGTACAAGATAGCGGCCTTAATACTGAGCATCGTCGGCGCACTCTTGGCAACGGCTGGAGTCACGGTGATCAGCGACCTTTTGTTAATGTGAGGTGAATGAAGTTGGATTATAAAAGAGACATCCCGCTTGCGATAACCTTCTTGATTGGCATCATCGCTGTGTCGGATTACTATACGACCTTCGAGTCGGTGAAGGCAACCTTCACCATCATAAAGAACTGGGGCGTCGTGCTCGCCGCCTTCTCTTTGGGCCTGGGCGCCGTCAACCTCTTCAGGGTTCACGGCAGGCGTATCTCTAAGAGGGCATCTGACTGGTACTTAAGCGCATGGCTTCTGGTAATGATGGTCCTGTTCGTGGCAGTAGGCCTCGGAACGGGGCAGTTTGAAACCAGTAGCCAGTATACTTGGGTGTATGGAGCCCTTTTCCTGCCGCTTGGCGCGACGATGTATTCTTCGCTCGCCTTCTACATGGCATACGGTTCCTACAAGGTCCTGAGAGCCAGAAACCTCGACGCTTTCCTGCTATTCATCACAGCCGTCTTCGTAATTCTCGGGAACACGCCCATCTTCCCAGCCAATGTCCCAGGATTCTTCTACATCCGTGAATGGATCTTCACGACGATAGTAGGAGGTGCCTACAGGGGCATCAGGATCGGAGTTGGCATCGGAGCCGTGGTCATCGGCATCAAGACGTTGATCGGCATGGAGACCGGCTACCTAGGGAGGCGATGAGTATGTCCATATGGGAGAAACTCACAGCCATCCCCAGGGAGATAGTGATCGGACTCGTGATAATCTCGATGATCATTCCGACATTGAATCCTCTTGGGCTGCCAATCATGACAGGTCAGATGGCGAAAGACTGGTACAACTACGTCGAAGACGTGCCTGAGGGTTCAGTCGTACTCTTCGACATCGGTTATGGTTCAGGCGGCTACCCCTCACTGGGTCCTGCAACCATCGCGGTGTTCCACCAATTCTTCGACAACAATCTCAAGGTGATCATCATGGCGACCGCCATCGAGGGCTCGATGATGTACCCGCTAATAATGGATGTGGTTCAACCTGAGACCAAGTATGGAGCGGTGTACGGGGAGGACTATGTCTTCCTCGGCTACATCGCCGGTGTACAGACGGCCATGGCCGGCGTCTTAGGGGACCTACCCGCCATTGTCACAGCTGACTACCTTGGGACGCCAATTGGCCAGATAGATATCCTCGAGGGAATAAGTGGAGCCGAGGACATGGATCTAGTGGCATACATGACCACTGCGGGAGGCACCTCCGAGGGCTGGGTCTACCAGGCCTACAGCGCATACGGAAAAGAGTTGCTCGGCGGGTTCCTCAGCATGATGACCACCTCGATGAAGCCCTATTACGACACCGGACAGCTACTCGGTATAATAGATGGAATCAAGGGCGCGGCCGACATGGAGTACCTCACCGGCAACCCGGGCGACGCGATACAGAGCTCGGACGTCCTCAGCTTCTCGCAGACGCTAGTACTCATCTTCATCATCATCGGCAACATATCCTACTGGGGCTCGAGGGCCTCGAGGAAGGAGGAGATCTGATATGGTATCCGCTGATCCCCAGATCTGGATACAAGCCCTCCTCACCATCGCAGCGACCAGCTTCGTCTTCAGGGACAACATAGTATTCAAGGTCGCCCAGTACACCTTCATCGGCGTAGCGGCGGGACACTACATAGTCATGGGAGTCAAGAACATCATTAACTATGGATGGGTCCACCTAGCCGGCGGAGCATACATCTACGTTGTCGTCTTCATCCTCGGCATAATGCTCTACGCAAGATTCTCCAAAGAGTACTACTGGCTCTACAGATACCCCATCGCGTTCATGGTGGGTAACGGCATCGGCATCTCGATCAGAGCCGCCATCCACAGCGACTTCATCAAGAACATCGCGGCCACCGCATCACCCCTGGTGGCTACCGCACCCATGGACACAATCAACAACATCATAATCTTCGTCGGCTGCATCACAGCCCTCAGCCACTTCATCTTCACATACGAAGGGATACATAAAGGCACTCTCGGCTTCGTTCCTAAAGTTGGCCGCTGGATGATGTTGATGGCATTCGGCGCATCCTTCGGTAACACCGTGATGACCAGATTCGGCATGTACCAAGGCAGGATACTCTTCCTACTGAGAGACTGGCTACAGGTAGTATAGACATCCACACCCCCTTTTTTTTAAGAAACCATTTGTCCTAATCCAAGTTATATTCTAAATATAACAATGAAGTTAGGTAGGAGTCGACGCCACATTGAATGAGGAGCCAAGGAATCCAAACCTGACAGACTACATGGCAGGGATGATGCTGGCAAACGGATTCGTCTGGATCTGGTCGATGATACTCGCAAACTTCTCAGACCCGCTCTCCAAGATTCCCTACGGCATCCTCGCCGACATCGCTTACGTAATATATCTCTCGGGCAGCATCGTGTCATCCTACTTGGTCTGCAAGAGGGCCTCATCGAAACGCCTCTTGGTGGGACTCAAATTTGCTTTTGGGGCTTGGGCCTTCTCATTATTTATGATGCTCTCATCAACCACCGGGCCAACCATAGGATTAGCTATAGTGCTTCTCATAATATTCATAGCTGGAGGCTTAGCTGGGGCCTACCTGGCCCTCAGGTCAGAGTTGAGGCCGAGGCGAACCATTCAAGATGGGGAGATACCTGAATAAGTTTATATCCATAAAATTGGATGGATACTCTGCTATCCTAGCGCCATGGGGATTCAAACTTGTATTGGGACGTTGAGGTAACCCCCGAAGACGAGGATGAGATGATCCGGAAGATCGCCGAGACGATCCACAAATACGGGTTAGATGTGGCCGCAATACTCATGATCGAGAGCGTCAAACCTCTGTCTTTTATCGGGGCGCAGATGGGGCGTTTCTTCGTTTCCCCCTTCCTTCCAGCCCTAGGCGAGGATGTCGGGATTAGCGGAGAGAAGTTCCTCCAGATCTTCGAGAAACACGAGAACGTGGAGAAACTCATCACAGCCATTGAGGAGTTGACGCGAGAAGAGGAAGAGCAAAAGAAGGCCGAAAAAGCCAAGAAACTAGAGGAAAAAAGGGCTAAAATAGAGGCGGGAGAGGCACCTGAGAAGAAGGGATGGAGGCGGTTCATTCCTTTCTAACTCCAAGTTGGTTTCGAAACCTTTTCTATGGGGTCACGGGTTAGAAAACTTTAAGACCGTCTTTTGTATCCCCATTACGGAATCAACATGGTCTCTCTAAAAAAATCCACTGAAGAAATGCAGTACATACTGGCAACCGACGTCGGGAGCACCACAACGAAGGCCCGGCTCTTCCACAGAAAGAACGGTGAGTGGAGATTTCTCGTCGCAGGCGAAGCACCGACCACCGTCGAGGCCCCCTACGAGGATGTCACCATGGGGGTCCAGAACGCCGTGAGGGAAGTGGAGGAACTCACCGGACACAAGATCCTCTCCCCGGACGGAAGCGGCATAGTCGTCCCCTATGATGGAAATATTGGTGTAGACCTCTACTGCACAACCAGCAGCGCGGGCGGCGGCCTCCAGATGATGGTGGCTGGCCTGATCAAATCCATGACCGCCGAGAGCGCCAACAGGGCTGCCCTCGGAGCCGGCGCTATAGTCATGGACGTCATCGCCCGGGACGACGGGCGCCAGCCCTACCAGAAGATCCAGAGGATCCGCAGCCTAAGACCTGACATGATCCTCCTGGCAGGAGGGACAGACGGAGGGGCCACCTCCCACGTCATGGAGCTCGCCGAGCTGATCAAAGCATCCGAGCCCAAACCCCGCCTCGGAGTAGGCTACGAGCTCCCCATCGTGTACGCCGGGAACAAGTCTCTTAGGCCCCAGATTGAGTCCTTGATGAGCGACAGCTTCGCCTTGGACATGGTGGACAACATCAGGCCGGTCCTCGAGGTAGAGAACACCGAGCCGGCTCGCCGGGCAGTCCACGAGCTCTTCATGGAGCACGTCATGAGCCACGCACCCGGATACACGAAGCTGATGAAGTGGACCTACGTTGACATCATGCCGACTCCCGCCGGGGAGGGCATGGCCATACAGCTCATCGCCGACACTTTCAAGGAGAACGTCCTGGGTGTTGGCCTCGGAGGCGCCACGACCAACGTCTACTCAATCGTGGACGGAAGGTTCGTCAGGAGCGTGAGCGCTAACCTGGGGATGAGCTACAGCGTGACCAACGTGATGAAGGAGGCGGGCATCCGAAACATCATGCGCTGGATCCCTTTCAACCTCGAAGAGGAGGAGGTCTCCAGCAGGCTGATGAACAAGATGATCCGGCCCACTACCATCCCCCAGACCCTTGAGGACCTCATCGTCGAGCACTCGGTGGCCCGGGAGGCCCTGCGCCTGGGCTTGGCCCATCACAGGACGATAGCGACCCGGCTCAAGGGTATCCAACTTCAGAGGACGATCTCGGACATGTTCGAACAGGCGCTCGAGGAGACATACGTCAACATGATGGTCATCGACATCCTAGCCGGGACCGGGGGGCTCCTCAGCCACGCGCCGAGGCGGATCCAGAGCATGTTCATCCTGACAGACGCCTGGCAGCCCGAGGGCGTGACCAGGATGTTCCAGGACAGCGTCTTCATGATGCCCCATCTGGGGGTCCTCTCAACCGTGTACAGGGACGCGGCGTGGAACATCTTCGACAAGGACTGCCTCGTCAGGCTGGGGACCTGTATAGCCCCCGTGGGGACGATCGCAGGGGACGTAAAGGCGCGAGCACGGGGGGAGCGGGTCATGACTGTAGAGCTCACGTTGCCCGACGGAGGGACCGTCGAGGAGGAGCTGAACTTCGGCGAGATCAAACTGATCCCTCTGGCCGAGAGGCATGAGGCCAAGGCAGTCATAAAACCCGCCAAGAACTTCGACATGGGCAAAGGCCCGGGACATGCAGTGGAGAAGACCATCATGGGCGGTGTGGCCGGAGTGCTCTTGGACGCGAGGGGGCGCCCCATCTATATGCCGGAGGATGAAAACGCCCGGAGGGAGATGCTGCTAAAATGGTTCAGAGTGTTAGATCTATACCCCGAGGACAAACTGGAGGAGCTGCTGTGAGATGAGCGAGAAAATGAACCGCAACGAGGAGAAATCCGCCGAAGCCCACGCTTATACCCCGGGCTTGAAGGTCAAGCGGTCTATGACCATCGCCAAGACCCGGCGACTCCCCATATTCGGCGAGGTCTTTGTCGAAGAGGGTGACACCGTCAATCACGAGCAGATTGTGGCGAGGACCGAGATAAGCGGCGATCCGGAGATCGTGAAGGTGTCGATGCTTCTCGGCGTCGAGCCCGAAGACCTCCCCCGGTACATGACAAAGGCTTTGGGAGACGTGGTCGAGGAAGGAGACCTTTTGGCATCATACACGGCATTCTTCGGCCTCATCAAGAAGCGGGTGGAATCACCAAAGGCAGGAACCATCGAGTCCATCTCCGACATCACCGGCCAAATCATCATCAGGGGAAGCCCTATTCCCGTTGATATCGACGCGTATATCCCTGGGAAGGTCGCCAAAGTCCTCCCGAAGGAGGGAGCTGTCATCGAGACCAACGCAGCCTTCATCCAGGGTATCTTCGGCATCGGCGGGGAGAGCTACGGAAAGATCCGCATGGCAGTCGACGACCCCGAAAAGGTCCTCTCTGAGGAGTTGATAACCACCGAGGACAAAGGAGCCATCCTCATTGGAGGGTCTATGGTGACCCTGGACGCATTGAAGAAGGCCGTCGAGGTCGGCGTCTCCTGCATCGTGGTCGGAGGGGTCCGCCACGACGACTTGACCTCCTTCACCGGGGAGGAGATCGGCGTCGCCATCACGGGGCAGGAGGAGCTGGGCATCTCGGTCATCATCACGGAGGGCTTCGGGAAAATGCGGATGTCCCAGTCCTCCTTCGACCTCCTGAGGAGCTTTGAGGGTTATCACGCCTCGGTGAACGGAGCCACCCAGATCAGGGCTGGCGTCCTCAGGCCCGAGATAATAATCCCCCACGATGAGGTCGCGGAGCAGGGACTTGAGGAGCTGGCCTCGGGGATGGTGCCGGGAACCCCGGTGCGTATCATCAGGCATCCCTACTTCGGGGCCATCGGGGTGGTGAAGTTCCTTCCTGTTGAGCTCCAGCAGGTGGAGTCCGAGTCCTACGTCAGGGTCTTGGACGTCGAGCTTGATGACGGCACCGTCGTGACTGTACCCCGGGCGAACGTAGAGATCATCGAGGAATAAACCTCTATTTTTCTTTTTATTTCTCGTAGCCCAGGTGACCTCAGGATAATCTCTCGAACATTTTAAGGCACCAAAGCTGACCTAAGGGTAAAGGCGGTAATCTGCTATGTGCGACGTACGATGGTTCCAAGAGCTCAAGGAGGACCCCCGGCTCAAGACCAGAGTCAAGGTGGAGAACTATCTCCTAGTCCAATTGGGGATGAGACCCTGCTCCCAGACCACCATGCCCGTAGACCTCCCCGACGCCGAGGAAATGGGTTCGACCATCGACAGGATGATGTCCCCCAAGATGGGGCAGATCAAGGGGGAACCCGACCCCAGGAGGAGGCTGGCGGCCATAGCCTCCCTGAAGAAGGAGATGAGAGCCGCCTACAACCAGGTGGTGAAAGGCTCAGAGCAGTACAGGGCCCACTTGGATTGGGCCGACACCCTGAGGCTCAGGACGAGGATCGTGGACGTCAGGCCAACCGTTCAGGAGATGTATGTTTTCAAGGAGAGACGCTTGGGCGGAGAACTCAAGCGGCTGATGAAGGAACGGGAGAAGATAAGGAAGAGGGCTTACGCCAGGGCGTCTCCCGGGATGGACAGGGTCCGCCTCGCGTACTCCGAGGAGTTCGAGGGCTCCTGGCTCAGGGATCTGGGGGAGATCCTCGGATACCCCGAATGCTGTGTAGACGCCTACGCATCTGACCGGGAGGGAGGCCTCAACGTGGAGGAGCGGGCCGCAACGCAGCTGGAGGAATCTCTGAGGGCAGGAGAGGTGGATCCCATGGCTTACTACGTTGGTTATTTCTTCCCTTGTACACCGGACTGTGAGACGGCTCTCTTCAAGGGTAAGGAGGGCCTGAGCCGCCTGGCTGACCTCGATCCCTCCTGGGGAAACCTTTACTCTACTATAGTAGTCGAGAACATGGAGAACATCCGCCGCCAGCCCGAGATCATAGCACGGTATCGTGCCAAGGCTCAAGGAGATCTAGGTGGGCGACCATAGGAGGTCCTACGTCTGATCAGCTGGCTTTCCAGGGACGGTAAGATCCTCCTGTCGGCTAGGCCCTTCCAGTCTTTCTCCGCGAGCTTCGTCTCCATATTCCTCGCGATCTACCTGAGTCTGATCGGGCTTCCCCTCTGGCAGATCGGCTTCGTTTTGACGGGGGGGCTCCTCTGCTCGACGATCTTCAACACCGTGGCTGGCTTCATGGCCGACCGGATGGGCCGGCGGAGGATGCTGGTGTTCTTCGGAATGATCATCGTCCTGTCCGGCGTCGTCTTCGCGATGGTGTCTAACCCCTTCGTACTTATCCCGGTCGCGATCGTCTCGACCCTGGGGTACAGGGGAGGCTTCGGCCCCGCCAACATGCTTGAGAGAGTGATCCTGGCCCAGTCCTGCCCAGAGGAGAGGAGGACCCGGATGTACGCGATCAGGAGTACGCTGAACTCCGTGGCCACCTCAGCTGGGGCCTTCTTCGTGGGGGCCGTGGTTCTGTTTCAGGGCGCGTTCGGCCTCACTCCGGTGGCTGCGTACAGGTGGATGTTCTGGATCTACGCCCTCATGAACGGTGTGGTTGTCATGCTCTACTTGCTCCTATCCGATGAGGTGGAGGTGGAGCAGGCGTCGGAGGAATCTCCTCCCCTTTCGCCTGAGACCAAGAGTTTTGTCCTGAAGATCTCGCTCCTATTCAGCTTAGATTCCCTGGGCAGCGGCTTCGTCACCAACAGCTTGGTCTCCTACTGGTTCTTCGACCGGTTCGGCCTGGGCATGGACACAATTGGTGCCATCTTCGCGGCCTCCAGCCTGCTGGCGGCGCTGTCCTTCATGCTCGCGGCCCGGATCTCGGAGCGGATCGGCCTCATCAACACCATGGTCTACAGTCACCTCCCCGCGAACGTGATGACCATGACCATCCCCTGGATGCCCAACCTCGCGGCATCCTCAGCGGTCTATGTGGGCAGGTCGCTGCTCTCCCAGATGGACGTGCCGACGAGGCAGTCCTACGTCATGGCAATCGTGAAGCCCGAGGAGAGGAGCAGGGTGGCCGGCCTCATAAACCTCCCCCGGAGCCTGACCTCAGCCCTGGGGCCGAGTATCTCGGGGTTCATGATGCAGTTCATGGGGACGTCCCTCCCCTTCCTGTTCGCTGGGGGGCTGAAGGCCGCTTACGATATTGGCCTCTACTTCATGTTCAGGAACGTGAAGCCGCCTGAGGAGAGAGGGGGCTAGCGGAGGGGGACCTCGCCCTGCTCGACGGGGACCCGTTCCACCTTGAAGACGACGGGGCGCTCCGAGTCGGGGCAGCTGAAGTACTTGATTTTGTCCATATAGTCCCAGGGCTCTGTGACCTCCCTGCAGAAGGCCGAGGTGAGGGGGAGGATGGCGCTGAAGGCGGCGAGGCAGACGCTGTCCGTCTCCCCGAGCACGAGCCTTCCAGGGTTGCCCGTGACGGTGATCCTATCCCCCACCTCGTAGACCTTGCAGGGACCTGCGACGTGGGCGGGTTCTCCGTCCAAGCTCTTGGGCTCGTTCACCTCGACTACGGTGAAGACGACTTTGTACAATCCACTCACCTTGTACAACCTATCACGTTGAAAAAATAAAAAAAGGGATTGGTTTTTCGCGATCTATTGGAAGCTGAAGGCCACTTGGACCGAAACCGAGACGCTCAGGGAGCCCTCGATGACGGGGGTGGGTGCATAACCGGCGTCGAAGGAGGCCTCGGCCACAACACTTCTGTAGGGCGTGTAGGGGTAGTAGAGGCTCTCGCTCACCGAGAGGACTCCTGTGATCTCCAGTTCTAGGGTCTCTGCGATTAGGTCGGCTTTCCCCTGGGCGTTTCGTAGGGCCAGGACGTATGCCTGCTCCGCGAGGTCTTCTGCGACATCCTCTGAGAGGCCGAAGGAGATGCCCTGGATGCTGTTGGCGCCGGCCCCAGCGGCCGCGTCGATGACGCTTCCGACGAGGTCGATATCGTCCACCTCTATCTGGATCATGTTGGTGACCCTGTAACCGGTGACGGTCCTCGTCTCCCAGTTGTAGTTGGGGCTTACGCTGTATTGGACTGTCTTGATCTTGTCCTCCCCGATGCCGAGGGCCTTGACGGCGTCGATGACTGACGTCATGAGCACCGCGTTGTCCTCGACGGCCTCAGAGGCGACCGGATCCTCGGTCCACGCTCCCAGTGTCAGTGTGGCCTGATTGGCCTGGGCCGAGGCGCTCCCGGACCCAGAGACCAGGATGGCGTTCACCTGCTCGTCGCTCAAGGCGACTGCGGACATGCTCCCCAGCGAGGGGGGTATGCCGGCAGGGAACTTGAAGAGGCTATCATCTTCCTCGGCTGGTTGGGGTTTGTAGGCGATTATCGCCCCGGCCAGGATGACCGACAGGCAGATCGCGATGACGGAGATGTATTGTTGTTTGATTTTCATTTCTTCGTCGGGCAATACAGGCGGGCCTCTGAATTATATTACCATGCTTTAGAACGATCGTTAAAAATCGCTGATAGATCGTTCTAACAAGTAGAACAGCCGCCTGCGTATGAGGAGATATATGTAGATTGGATACTGCGCCACAAGTTCCGTTGAACCTCGTAGAAAGCCCTGTCTGGGATATGATCTGGAGGGACATCTCAATCCACGGCGCGCCCAGTGACCCATATGCCTGACGAAATGTGTGAAGAAACACCATACCTAAAATTTTTT
>Ga0209991_10000929_pt1 | contig 13115 bp, 7 predicted proteins | sample ChitaG_FD_183167 | JGI IMG/M metagenome (GOLD analysis project Ga0209991, IMG submission 183167) | Deep subsurface microbial communities from South Pacific Ocean to uncover new lineages of life (NeLLi) - Chile_00310 metaG (SPAdes)... | ecosystem: Environmental > Aquatic > Marine > Oceanic >...
GTTTCAACATGTTAAAGTAAATATATGATTGTAGCTCCACTTTTTGAGTATTATGCCCATCGCGAGGAGTGAAACGACGTGGCGATCTCTTATAAAAGAAGTCAATCCTTTTTCTATGAGATTGCCGCGCTCCCTACGGTCACTCGCAATGACAATTGGAGAATCTCTTTTACTACATGAACATTAATCCCGTCACTTTGGGACATAAATAACAAGCGTTAATTCTTTTAACTTGGAAACGCTCTTTAATTTTACAAAATAGGATCCTGGACGACCTCCAGTTTTTTTGACATAACTTCTTTTCCATCAACGATAAGAGCGACTTTATATAATCCCGGTTCCACGGTAGTAGCCATTCTCCGGCGAGATTGTTGACCTTCTCTTTGCTCTGGCCTTTTCCTCAAGTTCCAGAATACCCTTTGTATCCCTTTTCCCGGCTTTCCATTTATTTTTTGAATCTCGTTTCCTTCAAGGTCTTTTATCACAATGCTGATAGATTTAGCGGGTTTCTTGAGGTAGTAGTAGATCGAAGAGCCAACCGGAGGATTATTCGCTCGTGCAAATTCGCCATACCTCGGGCCTCTTCTATCCATCATGTTCCATTTGATTGTTCTCTGGATATCAAAGAGATAGGATTCCTTCTCCAAAATTTCTTTTTTAAATTCTTTAAAGGGGAATATATCTGTTATATATATCCCTCTTCCGTAAGTGCCGATGGCAAGGTCACGTTCTCTTTTCTGGATGTCAAGGTCCAAAATCAAAACATCAGGCGCAGATGAGGACATCTCTATCCAGTTTTTCCCTTTGTCTATAGTGACAAATATGCCGTAGTCGGTGGCTAAGTACAAGACATCAGGATTATCAGGGTCTTCTTCAATATCCCTGACCGGATTCATCATTCCCTGACTCAAGTCTTCCCATGTTTTTCCCATATCATGAGTAACATATATGTAAGAGTTATCCTCATTATGGGTTCTGTATCCGGAATAGGTGACATAGCAGGTTTCTAGGTCATGAGCAGAGGGTTCAACTTTGGTTACCCAGTGATCGTAAGGTATCCTGGCTCCTTTTATATTCTTTTTTGGTTTTCCATTCTTATCATAAAACCTTAATGTGATATTCTGCCATGTGTTACCCTCGTCAGTGCTTATTTGCAGGTTTCCATCGTCAGTTCCTGCCCAATAGACTCCAGACTTTTTTGGCGATTCTGCAAATGTATAAATAGTGGCATACTGGAGATTTGTCTCTTTAGAAAGCTCTATCCTCTCTTTGTTGTTCTTGGAGAGATCAGGGCTTATGGTTTCAAAGGTTCCTCTATCCCCCCTGCTTCTTGACCGGTGCACATGCTGGGAGCAAACATAAACTGTTCCAGGATTGTGGGGAGAAAGAACAATAGGGGAATCCCATTGATACCTTTGGGGGGCTTTTCCTTCAGCCCTTTCTTCGGGCGTATTTCTCTTTGATAGACTGATGATTTCTCCTGTCTTTAAGTTAATTCGATTTGAGCGGCCGAACTGGCTCTCAAAATAGACATATTCTGGATTCCACCAATCCCTCAATACATAGTAACCATCCCCGGAAGGAAGATATGTCCAGTCTGCAGGAAAAACGCCATACTGGTTTCTATTTTGGGATGGGCCTATCCAGCAGCCGTTATCCTGAGTTCCTCCCATAACATTGTATGGCATTTGATTGTCGACTGATATGTCGTAGAACTGCTGGGCGCTGATTGTATCTTTTTGGGACCAGTGTTTTCCCCCATCCCAGGTCTCGCTGACCCCGCCGTCATTTCCATTAAGAATATGTTTTGAATTAAGCGGATCTATCCACATGCCTCGTGTATCAACGTGACACTTATGGAATCCCGATGTCCATGGCGCGTTTTTGAATATTTTTCCTCCATCTTTGGAGACCTTCACAACAACCTCAACAGCATAAAGAACTTTGTCGTTGTTGGGATCAACATATATCCTTCCCGCATAGCCAGCCTCTATCTGGTTGACAACCGAGCTTCCTCCAATGAGCTTGTATTCTGTCATTTTGGTCCAGGATTCTCCCTGGTCTTCTGTGCGGTAAATAACTCCTGATTTTTTAACCGGTTCCATTATACTCAAAGCATCCGCATAAATGATCTGGAGGATGTACCTGTTTAAAACTTGAGACCGCCCCTTTGTCTCTCCGTATTCCTTTATATTTTTTGTGAATTCTTTGAATCTGGCTTTTAGGTCTTCTCTGTCTTTGTAAGCTTTTTTGGCTTTGTCATTTAGTTTTTTGAGGTTTATATCTAGTTTTTCGATCAATCCTGTTTCCTTGACCAGTTCATTGGCTTTCTCAGCGAGAACTTTTTCATCTTTTATTTTTTCCGGATCAAATTTTAAAAGTGACTTTAAATCAGCATGGACTTGGACTTTGTTTATGTCTGTCAGAGAAAAAACATTATCTTTGATCTCGATTCCCTCAGAATCAGCAAAAAGTAAAAAGAGTACAAATCCATTTATCTCCTTGATGAGTTTTTTATGACCCTCTTCTCTTTTTAAGGTTTTTTCAATTTCATCTACGCTTTGTATGATTTTGTCATTTTTCCTGTAAATCTGCCTGGCTTTTTTATTAAAAGCTTTTAGGTCAATTTGAATTTTCTTTTGGAATTCCATGTCCTTAATCAGTTCATTTAACTTCTCAACAAGCTCATTTTCATCTTTAAATTTAATGGGTTCAAACTTAACAAGTTTTTTAATTGCAGGGCTGATTTTGAATTTTTTAAATTTGTTGAAGTAATAGCCGTCTCTGAATATTCTCCGTTGTCTAAAAAGTGCCTGGCCTTCTCTTTCATTCAGGCCCAGGTTAACCTCCTCATCCATACGTATATATATAATGTTCGGATTCTTCTCGTAGATGGAGATTCCATTCCATCCGGTCTTGATATCCAAAGGAAGTCCGTTTGTCAGCTTTTTCCAGGTTTTTCCGCCATCCGTGGTTTTATAAACATGATTCCCTTCCTGCCGGTCAATAAAGGTCCATGTTCTTCTGTATGTTTTGTAGGCTACAGCAAGGACAATATCTGAATTAGTAGGATCAATCACAAAATCCCCAACGCCTCTGTCTTTTAGATCAAGAACTTTTGTCCAGGTCTTTCCTCCGTCCACAGTCTTGTATAATCCACGCTGGCAATCCATCTTGTTATCATAGAGTTTTCCTTCGGCTGCCACATAGACGACATCCGGATTTTTATAGTCAATGGCAACTTTTGGAATAAAGTAACTCTGTTCCAGACCAATGTGAGTCCATTTTTTCCCACCATCTGTGGATTTCCACATGCCGTTTCCGTGGGCACTGGAACGTGCATGCAGCGGCTCTCCTGTCCCGGCGTAAATAATGTTGGGATCCGAAGGGGCTACAGCAAGATCTCCCATGCTCATTACACCGTATTTATCAAAAATCGACTCAAAATGAATCCCGCCATCTTCTGTTTTCCAGATGCCGCCGCTTGCTGTGGCGACATAATAGGTTTGACTCTGCCCTCGGGGCACTGCAAAAGACGTTATCCTCCCTGAAAACGTCCATGGGCCAATATGACGCCAGGTGAATCGATTAAGGTCCTTTGTTGTAATGGTTTCCTGTGAAAAGATTAAAGAATTACTTGCAAGAAAAAGACAAATTACGGTTGTAATCCACAACAAACGACTTAAATTATTTTTTCTCATGATTCCTCCTTTTAATTATTCAGAATATATTTTGATGGAAAGAAGTCTACCGGTCTGTAATTTATATTGGTTTCCCGTTTTTTCTGTGAATCTTTTTTCCATGCAGACGTATCTTTTCGATTTCCCAGAAGATAACTTATAGCACAAGAATATTTTAAGGTCAAAAATAAAAAAATATTATGACTTTTTATCCAGTCACTTTTGGACATGTTCTAATATTGAGAAAGAAAATTGAGAGATGTTTAGATTTCGACCTTAAAAACGCCCTTAAATGAAAATCCGAATATTATTGAGAGAGCAAAATAAACAATCAGCCAGTGGATGCGCCATCCAAGGAGGTTCATTCTTTTGGGTGAATAAGTGACTTCTATGGTCTTTAACGGTATATCTCCGGGTAGAGGGGCCTCTCCTGGATTGAATAATTCGTCTATAAAATTTCGTTGTATTCTTGATTGCGAGATTTTACTGAGCGGATTTTGGGCAACGGCTATTTTTTTTGTGAATTTCTGGCCGTTGATTATCAATGTTATATCATGGACTCCTTTCTCTTTTATTTTAAAACGCCAGTTTATCTCTCTTTCTTCTTCAATCCTGAGCGGAGGGGTTTCGATATTTAAGGCTAAAGAGGGTTCAATAGCAATATTTATATCGAAGAGATCGTGGCCTTCTTCCATTTTAACCTTCAGGATGGCTTTTTGACCGGGCGCTAAATCCTGATAGCCAAACCATAGGTTGAGCTGGACGAGAATCAGAAAAATAGGGATGATCAAAACAAGCATGGGCTTAGCAGAATAACCGATATATTTCAGATTATAACGGAGAATGTTTCCTTGTGCTTTGAGGGTAATGCTTAAGCTGTCTTTAAATAAGCGGAGCTCGAGTAGATGAGCTATTATTTTTTTCTTGACCTGTCTTATGCCTTGCTGGTTTGAGGTGAAACGGAAAATAAAAAGCATCAGAAGTGCTGTTAGAAAAGAAATGAAAATCATGCCGATCCAGGGGCTCATATTCCTAAAAGGGAAAAAGATAAATTCAAAGAGCCTGCCAAATATAGAATTAAATAACCACATCGTTTTTTTGCTTCGCCTATATTATTGCCGAAAAAACTGTCAAAATTGCAGCACTTCTTTTAGATGTCTGGTAACGAGTGCCCTCACAGACAGGCTCGCTGGGACAATTCAAGTCATGTCCCCTGAGGTAAAGTGTCTGGCTCCTCATGAAATGTATCCTAATCCTTTAAGCTTTTTTTTGATTTCCTCTTCAGAATCGGATTCTTCAAGCTTAAATATCTCTTTCTCGAGGCAGTGAGTGATGAATTCTTCTGGAGAAGAGTAGCCGGCGATTTTTGCGAATTTTTTTACTTTGTCCATTAAATCTTTTTCCAGTTTTATCTTGGCTTTTCCCATAAAAATTCTCCTCGCTTTAAAATATGGGTTTTCCCCTTATCCCTTCGGGTTGATTTATTCCAAAAACCTTAAAAATTGTGGCTGTTACATCGTAAAGAGCAGGGGACTTGATTTGTGATTTTTGGTTGGAGAGGAAAATTCCAGGAGTAACTTCTGGGGAAACACAGTGGTCACCGCTCCATTTTTCTGTATTATCTTCAACGATCTTTTTGGGGATTCTGCCGAGAGGTGTACCCCAGGAACCGCGGTACCCGGAATTATAGCCAACAATGATTTCCGGAGCTTTATTTACGTGAGGACCGTGAAAGACATCTTTAGTAACATATGCCCTTAAGACAGGTCTTTCACCTGTTTCGGGATCTTTGAAGTTTTCCAGCTTCTGTGCGATTTCGCGAACAAGGATTTCTTTTTCTGCTCCTGATTTAACAATACCCTCGGCTTCTCTATCCTTTTGGTTTATGTAAAGGCTGTTTAAGCCCAGAGCATAGGCTTTTGTCTTTGACCAGTTGGTGTTTGTAAAAACAATGTTTTCACCCTGTTTCCATTTATTGATAAGAGAATGGTACCCGCTTTCTTTAAGCCATGTATTAAGATTAAATTGGCGGCGAAATGATGTAAAACCATGGTCAGACATAACTATCAAGATTGTATCTTTGTCCGCTTTTTCCATGGCTTTGGCTAATAGTTTGTCCGCCTCAATATAAATGTTTTCTATAGCATTTCCGTATATCGGGGCAAGTTTAGCGTCATAGGATGGACATTTTTTATCGATAAAACGCCAGAACATATGCTGCCGCTGGTCAGTGCTGGAAAGGTAGTAAAAAAGAAGCCCGGAATCAAATCGCTCCAGTTCATAGTCAAACATCTTTATTCTTTCTCTCAAAACTATATCGTCCTGATCGAGAAATTCCCCATCATCAAGAATGCCGTGATCGAGCGCCTTAAAATCAGCAGGAAGACCTTTTGTGTAAAATGACCCGAATTTTTCTGCCAGTTCTTCTGAGTAACTTTTTGGAGTGGAAATTGGTAGGCAAGCATTTGCAGGATCTATGTTAACAGGTGAGACATACAGCTTGAATTCAGGACGGACCTGTTTGAGGAAAAAATTGCAGATGCCGTTTACACTCTGGGTTGGAATCATGTTGAAGCGGACTTTTTTCCAGTTGCTCCATTCGCCTTCCTGAAGGATAAATTCGTGGTTCTGGATCACTATTTTGGCTATAGGATTTACTGGATCGATAAAAACTTTAAAGTTTATATAGGAATCCGGTCTGTCTTTTTTGAAAGTGTTGACCGGTCCAGGAAGTTTTGATTCCACTTGATTATCCATCACATAGACTTCGTGGATATTTGCTCCACCAATATCTTCTTTAATTTCCGTAAATTCAGATGTGTAGTAGTTGCATGTGCCATAGGTTCCGAGTATGTCAGGCGTTCCCATCCCGGAAAGGGTTCTCTGTTTTGTTGAAACGGGAGGATAATTGGCGGGCATTTTAAAAATTGTGGCTGGGATGTCATAATCTTCAAGTATTTGCCAGAAAGCTTTTCCCTTGAGAAGATTTTTAACATCTCCGCCTGAAAGAGGGAGAACAAGGTTTCCGAAGGAAATTGTTTTTGTAGCTTCAGTTGTTTCAGATGCGGAAAATACAGGAAAGTAGCGTTCTGGATCCCTGTGGATGAAGTCAAAGATGGCGTGGCTGCCCGGGTCTGTTCCGGTTATAAAATTTGCCCAGGCGACAGGGCTCTGAGCTGGAATGCTTGACATGAGTGGCAGGAAACATCCCTGGTTCCACAAACGTTTAAAATGAGGAAGTTTTCCTTCTTTCATCCAAATCTGGAGAAGATGGGGATCCATACCATCAAATCCCAGTATAATGAGTTTTTTGTGAGTTTCCCTTTTTCCAGTTACTTTTGTAACAAGGTCGGAGCTGCTTCCTAAAGCCAGAAGTGAGCCTGAGGCTAATCCTAATTTAATAAATTCTCTTCGTTTTATCGGTTTCATTTTTTTATCCCTTTTTCCTTTTTATTCTGATCTGAGGGGAGATTCTGGCCATCCAATAATGAGCGGCCATCCATGTGATATGGCACCTGGACCCCGAATAATTCGAGTACTGTAGGTGCAATATCTATTATAGAAGGACTTGATGTGTTAATTTTTTTGGTGCAGAAAAATATTCCTGGAACAGCTTCAGGATCAATACAGTGATCTCCGCTCCAGGCTTTGATGTTGTCTTCAAAAACAATTCCGTTAACTTTTCCTGTAACTGAATCCCAGGAAATCCTGTATCCCTCGTTGTATCCGATTATAAGGTCAGGGCAGTTATTTATGTAAGGACCGGACGGAAGTTCGTCACGGTCAAAAACTTTATTGATGGCCACTGTGTCCCTTTCTTCGTCTTTGAGGCCAGTTAGTTTGTTTATAAATTCTTTTTTTAAAGCTTCTGTTTTTCCGCCGGCTTGAACCGTTCCCTTTGCTTCCCTTCCTTTCTGGTTTATGTAGACTCCTCCAAGGCCCAGTGCGTATGCCTTGGTTCTTTCCCAGTCGACATCCTTAAACCATTCAGCGCTGTCTTTTTTTCCTTGCTTGAGGGATAGATAACCATTCAGATAAAGCCAGGAGTTGATGTTTACGCCCCTGCGGAAGGATTTAAATCCATGGTCCGACATAATCATCAGGTCAGATTTCTTTTCTAATTTTTCGAGGACTCTTCCTACAAATTCATCCATTTTTTGATAGAGTTCTTCGATAACTTTGACACCCATTTTTGTCTGGTTTTTATCCAGCGAAGGATGGGCTTTATCAAGATACTTCCAGAACATGTGCTGGATGCTGTCTGTTGTCTCAAACACGCAGGTAATTAAGCCCTTTTTTGTTTTATTTATGGCATTAAAGAGCATCTTTTCCCATTCTTTGTGGTTTGAATAGGTCATTTCTAGAAAGGCTTTTTCGCTGAGCACTCCTTCGTTGAGTGCCCAGGTATCGTTTGCTTCTCCGAGTGTTATAAAACTTCCCAGGAGCTTTGCTAAATAGACAGAATAGTAAAATGGATTTGAAATGGGAAGAGCAGGTTTTTCCGGGTCTATATTTAGCGGTGTACAGTACATCTCAAAATGGGGGTGGATTTGAGTAATATAAAAACGACAGATCGCTTTAATTTTTATTCCCAGGCCTGGTCTGAATGTAAGTTTGATCCAGTCTGAGAAAGTCTGTTTTTTTAGCACTAATTTTTGACCGGACACTTCCAGGAGAGCTCCCTCTTTTTCTTTATCGATGGTAATAGTAAGAGGAAGACGGATTTCCTCCTTTTTATTAAGAAGGGTATTTTCAGGGCCTGATATATAGGTTTTTATTGTATCGCCGTTTCTGTTTAGAAGAATATTTATCCCACCTTCTCTCTTTCTGATTTTCTCTTTATCGGTTGTGTAAAAGAAAAAGGTTCCCTGGCTTCCTTTTAAGTCCGGAGCACACATTCCGGAGAGAAGATGTCCTGAGAATTTTTCAGGAGGAAAAGTTAAAGGTACTCTCAGAATAGTGCAAAATATGCCCTTTTCGCCAAGAATTTTCCAGAAAGGTATACTTTTGCGCATTCCTTTGACTTCGGGTTTTGAGAGCGGAATATTGTATTTTCCAATAGAAAGAATTTTTCTTGGCTTTCCAATGCGGGCAGAGGAGAGGACAGGAAGATAAGTCTTGGGGTCCCGGCTGAGAAAATCAAAGATGTTGTGTTTTGAAGGGTTTGAACCCGTCATAAAAGAGGACCAGGCGACAGGGGAAATAGCCGGGGTTGTGGTTTGAAGCCTGGTATAAGCTCCTATAGCTTTTATTTTTTTAAGATTTGGAAGTTTTCCTTCGGACATGTATTTCTCGGCTAGAGCAGGGTCCATTCCGTCCAAGCCGATGATGACCAGTTTGTTAATGCTGCTTTTCTTATAAGCCTTCTGTCCTTTTATAACCCGGAAAAGGAAACGAAAGGGCCAGGAAAGAAATGAAAACAAAGCCAGAAAAAGAGTGAGTAAAAGGATAAGGAAAGAGGAAAGGAAGGCAAAGCCTGCTCCCGGACCTACATAAGCCTGGAGCGGGAGAGCAAGAGCAAGAAGTAGAAGAACAAGAATTGTTGTTTTGTGAGTTTTAACAAAATGTTTCATAACGTTTAAATAAAATTATTCAGGATTATCTCTGCTAGATCAGAGATAAAGAGGTCCTGTGATTGTTCTTCTTTTGCCCAGAAAAAGGCATCATCCCATGTGTGCATCCCCTGCAGGTTTGAACGGCCGAAAACCTGCTTTTTCTTGACCGAGCCTTTTATATCAAATCCGTAGTTGGAGAGAACGATTAAATCCGGGCCTTTAGAAATATAAGGACCGGAATAAATTTCTTCAGCATCAAAAACTTGCCGGACAACTTTTTCCCCATTATATTCCAGCCTTTCCAATTTTATTCTGATTTCTTCCTTTAAGGTTTTTATTTCCGATTGTTCAACGCAGCCCTGAGGGAATTTTTCTTTCAAGTTTAAGTAGATACGGTTGGGCTCCATGGTAAAGGCTCTGGATGAGGGAGAGATCTCGGTTAGACTTTCAGGTGATGAACTGGTAAACCCCAGATAGCCTTCTTTCTCGAGCCAAACGTTGAGATAGACTTCCTGTTTGATGCCTGTAAATCCATGGTCTGAAAGAAGATAGAGGCCATTTTCATCGTTTGATAGCTTCCTGAAAGACACCACGATTTTATTAATTAACTCGTCGATTTGTTGGTAGTAGTCAAGGAAGTTCTGGTGGTAAGGGTGTTTTTCGTTTTTATAGGCATCCCAGAGGAAGTGATGTAGTCTGTCAGTCCCGGTGAATACAAATTCAAAATAATCCCAGTCTTCCTGCCAGAATAAATCCAGAGCTTTCTGGCGCGTATTCAGAGTTTTAGCAAGTTCTTTCCATAGGAATTCTGCGTTTTCCCTTGATTTATGCGTATTTATGTCGATCTGGTAGTCTATTTTTTCCAGAGGAGCCAGGCAGGAAAGAGGGTAGACAGCTTTAGAAAGTTCAATTGCTACAAAACCTGAAATCAGGGTTCCATAAATTTGGCGGGCCGGGTATGTGGAGGGCTGGTTAATGATGACACATTTTTTTTTAAACTCCCCCAGCTTATCCCAGAAAGTTTCTTTTTTAAGATCGAGAAAATTCGGAAAACGAAGTTCGTAGGAATCTTTTTTGAAGTCTGTAAAGCCAAAAATACCGTGTGAGCCGGGATTCGCTCCAGTCATAAAATTTGTCCAGCTTACAGCAGATATTTCCGGAAGACTTGCTTTCATGCGGTGAATGTGGCCTGAATCGATAAGTCTTGAAGTTGATGCCATGACCCCTTTTTGGGCAAGGTCCAGAAGGAGAGAGTGGGGAACCCCATCAAGACCGATCACTAAAACTCTTTTTTTTCTCTTTTTTTTAAATATAGCCATAAGTCTTTTTATTATAACACTGGCAAGTTTTTTGAACCATATTGGATAGACTCTGCTTGGCTTTTATAACTTGCTCCATGATAAATTAAAAAGATATTTGAGATTTGTTTAACCTTAGAGGCTATTCGGATCCAAGGATAATCCTTGCATCAACAATAGTACAGCCTTTTCCTTTTTCATAAACAAATAGCGGATTAATATCCAGCTCTTTGATGTCTTCAAAGTCTGTGACGAGTTGAGAGAGCCTTTTTAAGCACTCAGCTATGACCTCTATATCATAAGCGGGTTCTCCTCTGAATCCTTCAAGGATTTTATAAGTTTTTGTACTTGTGATCATCATGGTAGCTGTAAGTTCACGTATAGGAGCCAGCCTGAATGTCACATCTTCCAGGGCCTCAACATAGATCCCTCCCAGACCAAACATTAGAATGGGTCCAAACTGGGGGTCCCTGTTCATTCCCAGAATGATTTCTTTTCCTGGGGATGCCATCTCCTCTACAAGCATACCTGTAATTTTTGCCTCAGGTTTTTTGGCCAGGACGTTTTTAAGGATTTCCTGATAGGCTTTTCGGACTTCGTTTTTATTCCTAAGGTTAAGCTTAACTCCGCCAAAATCAAATTTATGAAGGACATCAGGAGAAGCGATTTTTAACACAACAGGAAAACCAATTTTTTGGGCTGCTTCTTCAGCCTGCGTTTCATTTTCTGAAAGTAAAGATTTAATCACAGGGAAGTGATAGGCTCTAAGAACTTCGTAAGATTCTTCTTCCAGCAGGAAATGGCGCCCTTCTTTTTTAACAGAATCTATAATTTTCCTTGCCTTAGCTTTATTTACGCTGAATTTTTTAATTCCGGTTTGAGGCCGTTTAAGCCACCCGGTATACCAGGCCATTTCGGATAGAGCCCTGGCCGCAGATTCGGGAAACCTGTAATCAGGGATACCGTTTTCTTCCAGGATCTCGATTCCACCGGAGACGTCGTAAACTCCTAAGAGGCAGCACAAAATAGGTTTTTTGAATTCCTTAGCTTTCCTGACAATTGTTTTAGAGATTTTTTCCACATCAGTGAATGCAGTGGGAGTTAGGATAATTATGGTGGAATGAACGTTTTTATCCTTCAATATTGCATGCAAAGTCGCTTCGTAGTGTTCATGCTGTGCTTCTGCGACCAAATCCACAGGATTATTCAAACTTGCTGTTGGAGGTAGTACCGTTTTTAGAGTTTTAACCGTATCGGGATTAAAAGGAGCAATATTTAATCCATGGCGGATACATGAGTCAGTGGCTAAGATTCCCGGACCTCCCGAATTGGTGATGATGGCGACATTTTTTCCCTCTGGCAAAGGCTGGCTGGAGAATGCTTTGACATAATCAAAAAGTGCTTCCAGAGTCTCCCCCCTAATGACGCCACACTGGCTAAAAATGGCGTCATAGACACTATCCGAGCCAGCAAGCGAACCGGTATGAGAAGAAGCTGCTTTTGCTCCTAATATTGTCCGCCCTGCTTTAAGGGCGATGATTGGCTTGGGACAAGAGAAGCTGCTTGTGATTTCGCGTGCGATTTCCATGAATTCTCTTCCATTAACAAGGTCTTCAAGGTACATCAAGATGACGTCTGTTTTTGGGTCATTTTTTAGATAGAGTAAAAGTTCATTCTCAGTCAAGCCAGCTTTGTTGCCCATGCTGATAAATTTAGAAAAGCCGATATTAGCCTCTTTTGCATAATCAAGTACAGCCACACAGAGTGCGCCGCTCTGGGAAATAAATGCAATGTTTCCCTCTTTGGACATTTTTGTGCCAAATGTTGCGTTCATGGATGATGCTGGATCTGTGTTTATAACACCTAAACAGTTTGGGCCCACCAAGGAAATTCCATGCTTTTGAATAACCTGCTTGACCTTTTCTTCCAGTTCTATTCCTTTCCCGCCAATTTCCTTAAATCCAGCTGAGATTATTATGGCTCCTTTGACATTTTTCTTTCCGCACTCTTCTAAAGCATCATGGACAAATTGTGAAGGGACTATAAGGACAGCAAGGTCCACTTCGTCGGGAATGTCCATCAAACTGGCGTAAGCTTTTATCCCAAGAATTCCTTTTGCATGAGGATTAACAGGATAAACAATCCCCTGAAAGCGGCTGTCGATAATGTTGGCGAGAAGCGACTGCCCAACGCTTCCAGGTTTTCTTGAAGCGCCAACGATGGCAATAGATTTAGGATAAAAAATCGCGTTGAGTTTATTTGTAACCTTGTTTGTCATGATATATCCACTTTTCTAATAGTCTTGGAGTATTTTAATTATGTTCGACTGAAAAATCAATTAGTTAAAAAGGAAAATAAAATGGGGACGGTTCTATTTTTTTTATTAAAATTTATGGCTCCTATTCTATTTGTGTAGGTTGATATATGAGAAAAATACACGGAAATATCTTTGCTCCCTTCAGATTTTTAACGCCATTCCCTCACCGCCCCTCTCAGCGCCTGCGTAACTCCGCACGACAATCTTCTCATAGGAAATCGGATGCCCCCATTTATACATTTTCCAGCCGATTAAATCTTATCGT
>Ga0209991_10000930_pt1 | contig 13115 bp, 12 predicted proteins | sample ChitaG_FD_183167 | JGI IMG/M metagenome (GOLD analysis project Ga0209991, IMG submission 183167) | Deep subsurface microbial communities from South Pacific Ocean to uncover new lineages of life (NeLLi) - Chile_00310 metaG (SPAdes)... | ecosystem: Environmental > Aquatic > Marine > Oceanic >...
ACGATATTACAGCTTCAGGTCTGGGTTTTCGGCTCCAAAATGTTTTAGCATTACTATTGGATCTGTCCTGGAAGGATTTACGATCCTGACACCGGCCTTTGCAGCATCTTCACTGACAAAGTATTCGTCATGGGTAAGTTGTCCATAGCGAATCAGTGCAGGCGTTTCAATATCCCAGACACCCATTGTGCCGTGGCCCTGCATGAGTATCATACCATATGCGGCAGCCTCTTTTATAGTAACAGCAGCACTGGGCAGAACAGTAAGCTCCTTCGCACTGAATGCAGGGGATTTATAACATATCCAGTTTTCAATATAACCCCTGCTTTTCATTTGCTCAACGGACCCGACTGGCTTGGGGCGCATGAAACGATTGTCTTTAAAATTGGGGTCGAGATTAACTTCCCAGTCGATAACATCCAGTAACCAATCAATGTCATCAATACGGTCTTTTGGCGTGTCTTTCCAAAGCAACTCTTTAGGCATGACTGTGTCACCAGTAATGGATTGATATATCGCAAAGACATCGGAAGCCATTTGCGGCTCGTATGTACAGAGACTTCCCGGCGCATGCAAAACTCCGGGAGGTACATCCCAGCCAGTACCGACTTCCAGACGAAAAGCCTGAGAGAGATTAGTAATCTTATTGTCACCCTTTATAAAATTAACAAGGCACTGACGAACCTGCTCACGAGTAGTGCCGGGTGCCAGCCCAAAGAAGGTATATGGGAAATCGCCCCCGTAGTTGTTGGCCTGAGGTGGAAAGTAGTACGCCTCGGGCTTTCCCATCTGGCCTGTCAAGTTAGCATGTTCATCGCGATGATGAATATGATGGGGCAAAGCACCTTTATTGTCGAAGAATTTGGAATACATAGGCCAGCACTGATACTTATCCCAGAGACGCGAGCCGATAAGCTGACCTTTAAGATCGGCAACAGCGTCACGAAGGAGAAATCTTTGGATTTTACCGCCATCTTCAAAAACGATAAAGCTGAGGCCTTCGTTTGGCGAGGTCAAGGGACCATTATCGGCCGGAGTTGTGGAAGAAAACCATCGCTCATCGATACCTCCCCTTTCACCACCCAAGGCATAATAATCATCCGGGTGCAATTTTATCCTTCGGCCAGGTACACAAAAAGAACGCGGCACCCAGTTCGGCGCCAGGCGGACAATTCCTTTTCCCTGCTCAAGTGCTTTGTTCGCAATAGAATTAGCAGACATAAATTCTCCTTAATCTATAAGTAAAGTGCATAAGTCATAAGGGCACAAGCTACAAGTTACCTGTGCCCTCTTGTTCTTATGGTTTTTTAATTGTCTCCCATTTTTTGTTCCTGGCAGAAGCGAGCACGGCGTCGCAGACGTACTGCGTCGCCAATGCATCTTTAAGGTCGGGACAAGTCTTCTCGCCTTTTTCGATTCCCTTGACGAAATCGGCCAAGGTATTGATATGCCAGTGCTCATATCCAATCCCGCATCCGGGCACCCACCAGTTCTTCATATACGGGTGCTTCGAATCCCACGTTTGAATCGTACGCCACCCGCGAACACTGACCGGGTCGCTGTGGTCGAAGTAGTCCAACTCGTGGGCCGTCTCAAGATCGAAGGCCACCGAGCCCTTCTCACCGTTGACCTCGAACGTGTTCTGGTTCTTCCGCCCGCACGCATAGCGCGTCGATTCGAATGTCCCCAGAGCTCCGTTCTCGAATCGGGCAAGAAAAGCACAAGCATCGTCAATCGTGACCGGCATTACCTTGCCCGGCTCGTCCTGCATTGCTCTTTCCTTGATGAAGGTCTCGGTCATTGCACAGACCGTAGAGATGGGGCCGATAAACCACGTAGCCATATCGATAGAGTGAGCAAGCAAATCACCGGTTACACCGCTGCCGGCCACTCTCGCATCCAAACGCCAGAGGGCATCGCCACCTTGTGGAACGTCCGGGCTGATGGTATAGTCCTGCAGGTATTTGGCACGGTAATGGAAGACGCGCCCGATGCGGCTTTCGTCAATAATCTGCTTCGCCAGCGCCGCCGCCGGAACACGACGATAATTGAACCAGACCATATTCGGCTTGCCCGCCTTCTCCACCGCTTTGACCATCGGCACGCCCTCTTCGGCATCCATCGACAACGGCTTCTCCAGAGCAATCATCTTACCCGCAGCAGTCAATACAATGTCGTGGTGCGTGTTGTTAGGCGTACAGATATCAATAAGATCGATATCGTTCCTCGCAATCATCTTGCGCCAATCGGTCTCTGTACTCTCCCAGCCCCAGTTCTCCGCAAACGCCTTGAGCTTCTTTTCGTTGCTGTCACAGACGCACTTCATCACCATTTCATAGCCGACGTCAAAGAACTTGTTCAACTTGAGATATGCGTTCGAATGGGCCTTGCCCATAAAGCCGCATCCAATCAATCCTACGTTTAGTTTTTTCTTCATAAGTCCACTCCTAAAATTCCTTGCCTGATAGATTCAGGCCCACTCTATCAACCATACTTCTGATTTAGCTCGTCGACCGCCTTCTTGCACTGCTCTGTCACTTTCCACGCGTCCGCCCAGAAGCACAAATCAATCGTCCACCAGTTGTGCCCCATGTCGTTCTTATTGAGTTCCGGCAGGAGCTGGTCAAAATCAATCTTACCTTCACCTAACGGAGCATGTGTTGAGGTTTCATCATCGTGGAGCGTACCGTCGGAATCAATCAAGTGAATGTGATTGATTTTTCCGCGAAGCTTTTTAGCCAGTTCAAGAACACCGCCGGGTAGTGTTTCCTTTTCGCCGGGCTGACGAGATCCTTCGACGGCGACCATGTATCCATGGCATGCATCGAACATCACTCCGAAATTATCATGGTTGACCTGCTCAATAATTTGCAGAATATCGGAAGGCTTGTTGAATGCAAAACCAGGCTCGAATTCCCATGTCAAACGTATACCGGCTTCAGCAGATTCAGCAGCGCATATTTTCCACGTATCGACAACACGTTTGCGGGCCGTTTCCGCGTCAACGGTATCAAAAATAGTCGGGGGCTGAACAGTATCTACGCGAATGGCAGGTATCCCAAGGTCAGTACAGAATTTTAGATTTTTACGGAACGTTTGCAAATAAGCTGTATTATCTTCTGAATCGATAAGATGCTCGGCCCACAGATTTGCGGCCAGCCCAGACCAGCCCAGACCTAATTTCTCCATTTTTGCTTTGCATTGGTCGCGCTGCTCTTTGTCGGGCAGGTCATCAGGATTTGGATGCGGCGGAAAGCCACCTAATTCCACGCCATCAAATCCCAAAGACTTGATCTTTTTGATTACTTCATCCCATGATATGGGATTATCCGCGTATGGACCTATAGTGTAAGCCCATGTACCTATTGAAATTTTTTTCATAACGCTTCTCCTTGTCCCGATGACGAAAAGTTCTTCATATCTTTAATCCGATCAAGTAAGCCGGGTAAATCTTAACCAGTTGTCTCCCATTGTGTTTTAATTAATTCGTATCCCTCTGTATAACATTCTTCCGGACTGCCGGAAAGGTCTCGCCAAACCCGTGTTGTAGCCGCCAGGTCCGGCAAATCCCTGCCGAATGCTTCAATCGTCAGCCACCCATCATATCCGCCATTACGCAGCGAACTGAATATTTCCGGCCAGCAAATATGTCCTCTGCCCGGTGTACCGCGGTCGTTTTCCGAAACATGGAAGTGTGTAAGCATTTCAATATTATCAGTGATGGAACCGACAGGATATTTTTCTTCTATGTTACCGTGAAACGTGTCGTACATAACGCCGAAATTGGGATGATTAACCAGTCTCACATATTCAGCAGCATCATCAAGAGTGTTTAAAAAATAACACTCGAAACGGTTGAGGCTTTCAATAGCTAATTTTATGTTTGCCTTTTGGGCAATATCGGCAACTTCACGGTGCACATCTGCAGCATGTTTTTTTTCCCCCCCTGTCGGTCCCTGGCCGCTAAAAACTCCTAACGGTTGATAAAACGGCCCGCAAAGCACCTCGGCCTCAAGAGCAACCGAACAATCGAGAACATTCTTGAGATAATCAATCGCTCCCTGGCGATGTTTTGGCTCGACACTTATCGGATTGTGTTCTTCATCCGGAATCACTGTTACAACCGTGCATTTTAGACCGTTATCCTTTATCGCACCGCCTACCTTTTGGTAATGGGAGGCATCCCCCCCAAAGAGAGGTATCTCGACACCGTCATAGCCGGTGGCCTTCAATTTTTCAAACAGGCCGAAATGCTCTTCTGTCACATAAGGGGTCCAGAGCAACACATTAAATCCTATCTTCATAGCTGTCTCCGATTACATTCAATATAACATCCCGATTTTCCTTTTGGGAACCAGTACACTGCTAATGAAAGAACAATTATTTATCGTCCCGCCGCTTTGTTGGCGTTGGCCAATATCTCTTTTGCACGGCTCTTTATATCTCCGTTATCCGCAGCCTCTATCACTTTATCCATGGCTTGCGCAACTTCGTTGGGTTTTTGCTGGATAATCTTCTCGCCTACCGAAACACATGCAGCCCCGGCCACATCACGAACGGCTGATTCATTCAGATACGGTACGATCATGTCCAAAGCATCGACAGACTCAATACTGCCCAAAGCCGCAAGTAGAAGTCTTTTTTCTTCGTCCTGCTGAACCAGTTCGCCGCCTTTGCGACACATCGACAGACGGTCATTAAGCGAAATATCCGGATGAGAAGCCATACCCAGATAAGCACGTAGACATAAAGTCTTGTCTTTTGGATTTGCTGCTGTTTGAGCCAACCTAAGCAGATCTGGTGCTGCTTCAGCGTTCTTCCATGCACAAAAAACACGTACAGCGGTAGAATGAACCTCCTCATCAGAATCATTAAGAGCCTCTCGCACGGCTTGGAGGGCATCGGTTCCTCCAAGTGTCCTGAGAACACGCAAGAGAGTGCTTTTCTGGGCAGGGGTGGCCTGGGGCAGCAGGCTTACAAGTTTGCCGGTACATGATTGACGATCATCAAACTGCACACAAATATCTCTCAAGGCCTGTTCAGCTGCATTCAGATCTTGTGATGTTTCCAGATTCATAAACAAATCGAGTAGAGCAGGCAATTGAGCGGGACAGCCTAATTCACCCACTTTTTTCAATGCAGTCTGACGCACTTTTGCATCGGTATCCTGGGCGGCTTCCAGTAATGCGTCAATACTTGTCGTCATTCGCCGACGTCCTATCAGTTCAAGTGAGATAAGTCGTTGTCCGGTTACATTGCTGTTCAGCAATCCCATCACGGCGGCATCAGTCTCCGGCCCCGGCAGAGCAGCCAAACATTCCTGGGCGGTTTTTGAAATCTCACGGTCAGCATCATCCAGCAAATCCACAAGCACAGGGACGGCAGACGGGTCTGCAATTTCCGGTAAAGCACGGATGGCTTCCAAACGAACAGGCTTAGAGCCCTTACCAGCCAGAGCGAATATTGCCCCAAGTGCTGCTGGATCACCGCGCATACCGAGCGTTCGGATTAGGAGGATTTGATTATCAGCAGGTAACTTTTCCAGTTCGGCTGTCAATACTTTAGTTACTTCCGAGCCCGGCAGTTCCTGACTCGTCTGAACAGCTGCAGAGAATAAAATCCAGTCGTCGTTCAGTAAATTCTGCTGCAGCAACTGCAGGCCATCTTTCTGTGGACGGGCCAGGATAGCTCCCCGCAAAGCCCCGCCGCGAACCTGATGCGGCACCTCGCAACTGAGTAACCTGTCGTAAATCGCAACGGCTTCGCCCCGCAAGTCTTTTGCAGCAAGCACTTCAGCACAACGGAATAAACCTTCACACATCACAAGCTGATTTTCCACCTGTGCATCTGACAGAGCACGTTGTAAGGCCTTAGCTGCATCCAAAGTACCGATACTTCCCAATGCCTTGGCTGTCGCCTGGGAAATCTGTAGGTTGGAATCAAGCAGTTTTTCTTTCAACGCTGCGACCGCAGTGGCATCACCGCGCACACCGATACTGCCTATTACACCAACCAGCGGGCCTCCTTTAAGCTTACCAAGTGCATCGCGTAAAACCTTATCAACAGCCGGGTCAGGTATTGGCTCCAGCGCATAACGGGCCATGTGCGATAATTTCTCGTCTGCAAGCAATTCAGCCAGCGGTGCCACAGCATTCTTAGTACCGACAATCGCCAGCCGACGACAGGCATCAGCCTTTTCCTTGTGAGGAGCATCGGACTTTATTACAGAAATCAGTTTATCTACTTCTTCATTTGCTGCAGCAGAAACAGTTTGAGAGCATAACTGTAAGGCTATACCTGAAAATAAAGTGATAAACAAAATGTATTTTATTTTCAATTTTGACATGGTTTAAATTCCTTTCGGATTGGATTTAATTATTAAATAATCCACGGCTCACGCATCGCCCGAGAACGGAACCTGTTGGCCTCTTCATCATTAATAAATTCTTCTTTAACAGGGTCATAACGCATATTGCGCTTCAGCCACATACAGATATTTGCCGCGTGTACGGTCGTCATGGACCGGTGCATCACAACCGGATTTGCTATAGTTGGACGGCGGGATTTGACACAGTCTAAGAAATCACGAACATGGCTCAATGGACGCTGAGTACGTGCAGTATAGTCATCGATTATCTTTCCGAACTCATTCATCAGGGAAGAAGGGGAAACATCCGGTTTCGAATATCCGTCTGCCGCCGCAACCCAGCCTTCAGTGCCTTCATATTGAACGCCGCATGAACCGCGCCAGCCCTGGAGTTGCAGAATCATCTTTATGCCGTTGGCAAAATGTGTAACCATTCCGTCCCCGGTGGGATTATTTACATATTCGTATTCAATTGCTGAAGTATCTGCGGCTCCTATTGCCACCTGGCACTGCGCAAAAGTGTGGGCACCCCATTCGCCGATACAACTCGTATGAAAATCATAATGGCCCCGCCAGGCACCTTGAGTATAAGCGATGTTGTAAGGCCTCCATGGACAGGGGCCCAGCCATTCATCCCAGTCTATTTCATCTTTAGATGGTTCTGGTTGCGCAGGAAGCCAATCATGTCTCATTTCTGCTGCATCCCATGGAGCAATATGGGCACGAACAGTATGTACTTTACCAAGCCTGCCGGTACGAATCAGTTCGTTGGCGAAAATGAAATTGCCCTCACTAAGCCGTTGTGTGCCGGTTTGATAAATCCGCTGATAACGTTTGGCTGTTTCGACCACCGCTTGTCCTTCCGTGATGGTCATGCATGAGGGCTTTTCGGAATAAACATCTTTTCCGGACCTCATCGCAAGAATTGAAGCCAGAGCATGCCAGCGATCGCCTGTGGCAATCAGTACCGCATCTATATCCGTTCGTACATTAAGAAACTCACGAATGTCACGGTATGTAGCGCAATCTTTATTACCGTACCGTTTGTCCACCATTTCCTTCACGGCTTTGCGGCGTTCGCTGCGTGCATCGCAGACCGCGACAAACTGTACATCCGACTCCGGTAGCATCCAGTTCAAATCATGCCATCCGCGGTTGCCGATACCAATACCGCCCAACACAATTCGTTCGCTCGGGACAACTTTACCAGCGCGACCTAATGCCGCAGCCGGGACGAAGTACGGTACTGTCGTCAAAATCGCCGATCTCTTCAAAAAAGTTCGGCGCGTAAATTTGAAATTTTTCTTTATCATATCTTTCTCCTAATTTGCAAGGTCGTTCTTTAGATAGTCCACGGTTCACGTAAAGCACGTGAACGCATTCGATTGGCTTCTGAGTTATTTATGAATTCTTCTTTTACGGGATCCCATTTAAGGCTGCGTTTTAGCAGCATCGATATATTTATTGCATGGCATGTTGTCATAGAACGATGAGCAACTTCGGGGTGTGCCACAGGCATCCGTCTTGACCTGACACAATCAAGAAAATCCCTCATATGATTCATCGGCCGCTGATTGCGAAGCATGTAATCCTGCAGCAGTTTCTTATGTTCTTTCAAAAATGATGGTGACGAAACATCCGGTTTTGAATAACCGTCGGCTACGGAAACCCAGCCATCGGTTCCCTCGTATCGAACACCACAGGAACCACGCCAGCCGTCACAAGACAAAATGAGTTTGACACCGTTGGCATATTCGGCCATGAATCCTTCTGCGTTATCATTGTTTGGATATTCATAATTGACGGCCGAGGTGAGGTCTGCGTCAATGACACCCTGACACTGGCAGATTGTATGGCTGCACCAACCAGCTACGCCCGTACCAAAGTCATAATAATTGAGCCATGCCATACAGCCATCAAGGTACTGGTAATTATACGGGCGCCAAGGTGAAGGTCCAAGCCACATATCCCAGTCTATCTCATCTATGGGTGGTTCTGGTTCTGCGTCAAGCCAATTTTGTCTCATCTCAAATGGCAATGTGTGGGCTCGTAAGGTGTGAACCTGACCAAGCATGCCGCTACGAGCCAGTTCATCAGCGAAAACAAAAGTCGCCTCGCTGCGTCTTTGAGTTCCGGTCTGAAAGATCCGTCCATATCGTCGGGCTGTATCTACCAGCACCTGCCCTTCTGCAATCGTCATCGTCGAAGGTTTCTCACAATAAACATCCTTGCCCGATTTCATCACAAGGCTTGCCATCTGTGTGTGCCAGCGGTCCCCGGGCGCAATTACTACGGCATCAATGTCGTCTCTCGCCAGCAATTCACGGAAGTCAGTGTATATAGCGCAGTCCTGGTTATCATACTGGCCATCTACTGTGGCCTTGGCCCGCTCGCGGTTCACCTTTCTTACATCGCAAACAGCGACTAAGCGGACATCCGGCTCCTGAAGGGCGGCGGACATATCATATCGTCCGCGTCCACCAGTACCGATCACAGCGAGAACTATTTTTTCGCTCGGAGGTGTTCGGCCGTTTCGACCGAGTACGGAGGCCGGTACGAAATAAGGGGCCGTCGCCAAAACCGCCGTTTCTTTCAAAAAAACGCGTCTTGTAGTTTTCACTTTTTTCATTTCTCTATCAATTTCACTGCACTTGAACCGGGCTCCGTCAAAGAATCAACCAGGCACCTAAACAACAACTTTGGCTTTATATGTCTTTCAGCAGAACTTCACGGATAACAATCTTCATAGGTTCGAATTGTGCTCCTGCATGAATTTGAAAACCGATACGGCCTTCTTCATAGGCGTTGTCGTGTACGTCGGCAACCTGATTATCATTGAGCCAAATCTGAAGGTGATCTCCTTTGGCGCGAATGACCATTGTATTCCAGCCTGTTCGGTCCACAATGGTTTTGTCCTTATTCGTAGCCAGGAACATTCTGCCCGGACAGTAAAGGGTGCCCGAATAGCATTCAGGGTCTTTGTACTCCAAGATATCCGCCTGATATGCTCTATCGGGTGATTGATATCTGAACCAGATCCCGGTGTTGCAGGGCCATTGAACCTGATACTGAACTTTGAGTTCAAAGTCTTTATAAACCGCTTCTGTAAAAAGATCGCCCGGGGCATTATCAAGGCCCTGTGTTCCAACGACAGCGCCCTCTTTAACAGTCCATTTTGCTTTGCCTTCGGCATTCCAGCCGGTCAGGTCCCTGCCGTTGAAAAGCTTCCGGTATTCAGGCAAACTATCTTGAGTTGTTTTTTCACAACCGAATAAAACCACCATAATAAGTATGGCCATAAGATGAAATACACTTTTTGACATTGCTTTGTTTCCTTTCGTTTACAAGTTTGTTTTAGCAATGATTCTTTTCGTCAACTTTTCAAGGTGCGAAAAATATCTTACTTACTCCTTATATTTACAACAGCAAATTTTCTCTTAACGGCTGCTACAGCTTCCTCAAGAACTCAGAAAAAAATCCGGATGGCGGTTAAAACTATCCAATGAAATGTGCCGGTTTGTACTGTTAAAAATGTAGCCAAACGCCTCAGGGGAGTTTCGAAATTCAACATGACCATCGCCATAAAACTCGTTCACCCCTTTGCCTCCAGCCTTTCGTGTCTTATGGGGCATATGCCCAATATCCAGTATTATATCACATTCCATTATAGAGGCGCCTTGTAAATCACTTCACTTTACGGCAATCGCCGGGAGGTAAGAATAATTGTCGCTGATCAGGAGGTGCATACGCGGCTTTACGACTGCCATGGAGCGAAAATTACTTATTAGCCTTCCTCGACCACCTCGAATCCCATCAAAACTCCAAGATTTTCAATGTCCCGGCGGTGGTTGCCTAAAAACACTACTCGATGAAGAAGCGTCATAACTCCACCCTTGACCACATCGGCGCCCCAGTTAAGGAACATCTTTCGAGCATCAGCAACCCTCGTCCAGAACTGCGTCCGACACCCGAGCTCATCGTGTGTTACTTTGAATATTTCGCCTGTAGAAATAACCATCGTATCGAGATTTACAAACTTGGCGCAAGTTACATCTTCTCCAATCGGCATCTCAACATCCAGCGAAACACCTCTTTCACTGTCACTCTGGGTACGGATTGTAAAGGGCAGACGTTTACTCCAAGGCCCTGCCATTTTCGTCGCACATGTGCAGTGAAAGTGTATCAAGGCGTTAGTGTCTGTATCAATTACAGGATCAGAGATAAAACCGGGCAATCCGAACGCATAGTTGAACATCAACATTGTAAGCGTGGAATCCATATCGCCCTCGCATGCCCCAACCAGTCCCAAATCACACAGCTTGCTGAAAGCAAGGCACCCTTTAGCCGGCCTGCCCATACAGTTCGAACTCGTAACTGCCTGTGCACCCTCTGCAATCATCATATTCTTCAACGCAAGATAAAAACGTGCCGAGTTAACAATTTCTTCCCGGGTGGGCTCAACTATTTCTTTAGCCTTGCTGATCCAGTACTTCTCGGCCTCGGCCTCAGCGTCTTTAAGGCTCACCGCCTCATGGGCCTCCATAGTCTGCTCAACAGTTACCGGCACAAGCTCTGTTCCGAGATTTTCCTTAACCTTCTCTGCTGAACACGCTGCCTCTGTCCCAAGTGGACCTTTTATCACAAGTATCCGGCTCTTGCGAAGGTGAGGCTCGACTCGCATCAGCTTAACAACCCTGTCAAGTTCACTCCAGTCACTTGTGGGCAGCAAAACAACCTTCTTCCCCGCCTTCTGCCATTGAGGAAAATACATCCAACCGTGCCCACTGAAAGGCTGAGAAAATACCGCCGTCGGCAGACCCAAATCCACTATCTTATTCATTGCCTCCGCTGGAGCACCGCCGCCATGACCGGAAAGATGAAACAACAGGACACCGTCCGCCTTGGCGATCTTGCCGATAACATCATCTACATTAGTCGCTGGTATCATCTCACCGCCCGTGAAAACCACATCGCCCAGTTCGCTTTCGATCTTTGCAAGATACTTGTTAAACTTATCTAACTCTTCTCTCGGCCTGCTCAAATAGATACCTCCGGTCCGTCCCACGTAGACTTTATATATTTTCACAGGCTCCATCTTAGCAGGCCAACTCTGACCTTCCGCCGCCATGATAAAACGCCCGCCCATCAGCAAAGCCCCCGCGCCAGCGGCACTTGCTCCCAAAAATTCCCGTCGATTTATTCCTGAATTCACAATTTACCTTCTTAAAAAAGGCATAGATTTTAGTTGCCGTACAAGCTATAAATTGACATTTCCCTATGAGTTAATTGTTTGTTTATTTGCAAATCTTATATTAAATGATATTGTCTCATTGTTCAGACAGCCCTGTCATGACCTATAACCACTCTATCACATATTGTGATGTTGTCAAGCAGGGCAAACTCAAACTTAGGGGTTTTCTTGTAAGCTTTTCCGCAGCAAATCCTTGTGAAGCCAAAAACAGGTATTTATTGCTTCAGTCAGGCCTCCCAACAAACGGTATAAGAGAAAATCAGGATTGTCCGGTAACGGTTGACTCAGGTAAACCAAGCGATCACAAATGTTCGGATGCGCTTCAACAAGCCAGCCTAAATAAATCATCACCAATATGGCTAACAAAACCAAACGACGAATAGCTGACCAGCGAAATGTTCGTATCTTTTCGAGATTTACCTGGCTCTTGAGAAAGCGAATCTCTTCCTCGCATTCCCACCTTCGTATGTAGTAACGCAAGACTCGCTTAGCATCTTTAACGTCCTCCACCGGCAGATTTGTCAGCAGCATCAGCGGCATATCACATCCGGCAAGCCGAGAGACAACCAGTGTCAAACCCTGTCCCTCCTAAAAACTCCGTCCGAGGGTTACCCTACCAGTAAGGTTAGTGAATTACCATACGGATAAATGACAATAGAGGCATCGATAAAACTTTTCTTGCGAGGCAAGTGTGGAGTGGGCAGGATATAATTTAACAAGTTGTGGAATACTTCTTCGGAAATCTACGCGGCTACACGAATATAGCGGTGGTGCAGACCTCCGACCACAGGAATAGAGATAAGCTTGCTTGGAAATGAAATCTCTGGGCTTTCATGTGGGATAGGCGTCTTACCATCGAGCCCTTGGTGTGGTCGTGCCACATGATAATACTCTTCGATGAACTCTCGAAGTAGTCGTTCAAGATGTCCCTGGCCTAGGACGATCACATGGTCAAGCAATTCTCGCCTCAGTGTTCCTATGAATCTTTCGATGAATGGATTTTGCCAAGGACTTCTGTACGCTGTACGCACTTCCGTTATGCCGCAGCTTTCTAGAAATGCTCGTACTCCGTTGCCATAGATGCCATCATTGTCACGGAAGAGATATTTCGGCTGAAAGCCAAAGGGCATTGCCTCACGCAGCTGTTGAACAACCCAACTCATGAATGGATTTTTCGTTATTGCAAAGTGTATAACCTTTCACCGACCATAATCAAAAACGAGAAAGACATACAGAATCGAAAAGTTGATAGTTATAGCAGTGAAGAAATCGATCGCCCATGACACATCCAAGTGGTTATGCAGAAACGGCAGCCATGTAGTTGATCTTTCGCGAGGTTTTCGCAGCTTGTACATGTATTTGCCGATTGTGTCATTGCACGGTGGGTCGTAGTTGAGAAGCAGAAGCGTATCACGAATCCTTTCAGCGCTCCATAAAGGATTCTCTTTACTTAGTTTGTAAATCAGGTTCTGCATCTCTTTGGAAATCGGAGGTCGA
>Ga0209991_10000932_pt1 | contig 13104 bp, 12 predicted proteins | sample ChitaG_FD_183167 | JGI IMG/M metagenome (GOLD analysis project Ga0209991, IMG submission 183167) | Deep subsurface microbial communities from South Pacific Ocean to uncover new lineages of life (NeLLi) - Chile_00310 metaG (SPAdes)... | ecosystem: Environmental > Aquatic > Marine > Oceanic >...
TTATTAACTAGATGGAATTCGACAAGTAACGACTTCAGCATGACTTTTATCCTAGGGAATAGCAATAGTGAAAAAGACAAAGTTTAAAATGTTTGTCGTTAAGAAATGTTCACATCTCTAGGAACACCAAGTTAAACATTAGAGGAATAGAGCGCGAGGGAAAAACGTGTATAAGAATCTGCTGCCCAAGAAAGGAAAAATCACCGTAGCTTTTATAACAATTCTGCTTTTAACAACGCTCATCTCATCACTGTTGCCTAACGCAACAGCAACCCCTATGGAAATCGTGTCTGTTACTCCAGAAAGCGGACAGGTCGGAAACGTCGTGCGAATTATTGGACAAATCGATACGACAAACGGATTATACACAATCTTCTTTGATGAGGAAAAAGTGAAGAACGGAACCGCGGTGGAGACGATGGTCAATGACACATTTAACGTTCCTTCTCGTCAGGCGGGTAGCTATGACATAACATTACATGATATGACCACGACGAACAACGCCACGGCTGAATTCACAGTCATCGAAATCATCGTCTACTGTCAAACACGAAACAAATACGACCAAAAACCTCTAGTCAACGTGTCTGTCGAAGTTTATGTCAACACTACGCATATCACCAGTGGAAAGACCAACAAAACCGGCTGGACCAACTTCAGGCTTGACCGCGGCAACTATACTTTTAAGGCATTCTGGAACGAAGAACTAGTTGGCAGCATAAACGGAAGCGTTACAGGCAATGTTACAGACTATATGCTAGAGAGAACGTTCTACATAGAATCAGAGCTTGCCCACATTACAATAGCAGTAAATGATGAGGCAGGCAATCCACTACCCTTCATCAACGTAAACTTAACGTCCAACAAACTAGAGACTCTTCTGTTTGAAACCAATAGCACGGGCATCATAGCCACCAACACGTTCACCAATGTTAGTTACACAATTGAGTCTCGACGTTATGGCTATCTATTCGACACAACACTAATTGAAAACCTAACATACACACGTGATGGAAAAGATAGAATCAACATTACTTGTCCAACGTACAGTCTGTTTGTCTACGTACTGGATTCGAAAGAACACGCGCTCAAAAACGTTGAAGTAACAGTTTATGAATGGAGCAGCGAACGCATTGTTGGATCAGGGTTTACAGACTCTGACTTTGGAAGCATCGCTTTCAATTGTACGTTTGGAAGATACAAGATTAAGGTATATAGCACGGAGTGGGGACGTAAAGTTGTTCTTAACGAAACCGAATTAGATTTAATTGAAGACCCATTTTTCTTCGTAGTTCACTGCAGGATTTCCAATCTAGATCCTTCCGTCAAGGTTGTTGACTATTTTGGGCAACCCATTCCAAATGCTCAAGTGAAGCTTGAACGAAAATTTGACGAGGAATACGTGAATGTTGCTAACTTAACAACTGAATCCAATGGAACGGCGTCACTACCTAAAATTGGTGGTGATTATCGAATTTCGGTTCAGGTGATGGGAGAATACTGTGAAGTCAGACCTCTATACCTCAGCGAGTCAAAGGCAATCGAGTTTAAGATAAACAAATACGTCACTGTTGGTGGATACCCGCTTCAAATCGCCCAGTTAATCACGTACATCTCACTAGCTCTACTAATTACCACATTTGCTTTAGCCATAGCATATAGAAAACTTTCGAAAACAATCAAGAAAGAAAAACCCTCACCAAAAGATTAACGCCTTAGCAAAAAAGTTTTATAATACTCTTTGCTTTAACATAAATTTGATCAGCGACACTTGCTTTAAAGAAATTTTCGTTTTCAAAATAGGATTGTGTTCGTGTTGTCTGAAGCAAAAAAATGTTATCCACAATGTGAAGTGTTTCGATGCGCCAAAAAATCCCTCGGATATCGTGGAAACACGGCTTGGTGCAAATGGACAGAAGAAGAATGCAACGTCTCAAATTGCACCTACGCGACATGTGTAAAAAGACGGTTGTTACCTGATGGTATCTGCGGAGAAACCCTGAAACGGAAAACCACTGAGGTAGAACCTGAAGAGGCTGTAGGTCCACCGGTAAAGCTTAAGGGAAAGGCTTTGCGAAGGGTAGGCGAAAAAGAAATCTTCTAAACAAATAAACCTCAGCGCTCTAACGAAAACTATCTGGCATGTACACGTTTCACCACGGGCGGCCTCAACTTCTTAAGAACACGGTAGCCACAGATAGTGCATTTTACTCCGCCGCCACGCAGCTCAAGTTCGTCTGTTTCTACCTTGGCGCCGCATCTTACGCATTCGTAAACAAGTCCTTGACCTTTCTTTTTAGACATCGCTGTGTCTCCGAACTTGGTAACCATAAGTTATATGGATTTAAATGTTTCTCAAAAAAGACAACTATATAACTTTTAGAACGAGACACATTAGTGGAGAGGTGCATGTGCCTGGGCGCGTACTGATTCTAGCTGGCGGTGGAGGACATACAGGCTTTGCATACGCCTTGGCGCAAGTACTTCACAAAAAGTTCTCCTTGTCCTTCCTTGTACCAAAAGGAGACTACTTTAGCCAGAGAAGGCTGCAGGTATTTGGTGAAGTCAGGTTTCTAACAAAGCCTCGAGACCCAAAGACACCATTTCAAAATTTTACAACCCGTCTCGCCAAAGCCTTCATAGAATCTATAAGACAAACTTTCCACGGCTTTGACTTTGTTATTAGCACAGGCAGCAACTTTTGCATTCCACCAGCAATAATGGCTTGGACAAGAGGAGTTCCATTAATCAACATCGAAAGCGCCATTCGGTTCATAAAACCGTCTAAAACCGCTCAGATATTACAGCCTTTTTCAACGATAACGGCACTACAGTGGAAGGAGCAGACAAGAATGCTAAAGGGCGTAGTGGTTGGTCCTATATTTTTCAATCCTGAAATTGAGCCATGGAATGGTGGCTATATACTTGTTACTGGAGGTACTTATGGACACAAGCCTTTATTTGACGAGTTGGTGAAGAGCAACCTGCATAATATAGTTTTGCAGACAGGCAAAATTGACCCTACGCCTTACATTAAGGAACATCCTGAATGGAAGGTAATCACCATAACGGAACGTTTTCAAGAACTTTTAGCAGGCGCCGAACTTGTCATAACGCACAACGGCTCGACGATATTAGAGGCTGTAGCATATGGAAAACCCACTTTGCTGGTTCCAAATCCTGAGTGGACGAGAACTGCAGGAGTGAAAGATGCAGAATATTTCACGAGAAAAGTAAACGCTGTGTTGATTTCTGACATAAAATTAGAAAACTTGTTAGATGCCATAGATGAGGCAAGAAAAAGACGAGTCCCAATCTTGCCGAACGGGGCTGAAAACCTTGCAAATATGATAGTTAAGTTACTGTGAGAGGTAAGACTGAACCTATGATCAATAAATTGTGGAGATTTGCCCATGAAAGATAGGCATTGAAAGATGTTTACTACACAGTTTTAAGTCTGAATTGCAGATAAAATGCGTAGAGAAGCTATGCAGGGCTTAAGGATTTTGGTAACGGGTGGAGCCGGCTTTATAGGAGGTCATCTAGTAGATCGGCTCATGAAAGAAGATTACGAAGTGGTTATTTTGGACAATTTTTCCGCTGGGAAAGCTGAAAACATACAGCATCATTTGGATAGTCAAAGTTTTGACTTAGTTAAAGGTGATATCCGAAACTCAGAGGATGTTAGGAAGGCAGTTGGAGACGCTGATGTTGTTTTCCATTTAGCCGCGATTGTGAACGTACCGTTGTCTATAAAAGATCCATTACTTGTTAATGATGTGAACGTGAGGGGAACGTTAAATCTTTTAGAGGCAAGTCTGAAGGAGAACATTCAGCGGTTCATATATGTTTCTACATGTGCTGTTTACGGTGAGGCACGTCATTTGCCGATAAACGAAGAGCACCCGATAATGCCCCTATCTCCTTACGGTATCTCAAAATTCACAGCCGAACATTATTGCAAGATTTTCCATATGATTCATGGGCTAAAAACGGTCTGTCTACGTTTCTTCAATGTTTACGGGCCCAAGCAGTCAGAGGGCCCATACAGTGGGGTGATAACCCAGTTTATTAATAGGTTGAGGCGGGGGAAGCCGCCGATTATTTATGGCGACGGAAAGCAGACAAGAGACTTCGTCTACGTCGAAGATGTGGTCGAAGCAAGCATGCGGGCTTTAAACAGCCAAAATTGCGTTGGCGAGGTGGTCAATGTAGGAACCGGAAAACCTACCGCAGTCAATGAACTTGCAAAGGTTTTAATGGAATTATTCAAAGAGGCTGGCGCGAAGCCTGAATATGGGCCACCAAGAGCTGGAGACATTCAAGATAGCTATGCGGACATCAGCAAAGCTGGGCGAGTCTTGGGCTATAGGCCAAGGATTAGATTGGAAGAGGGCATAAAACGGTTGCTTCAAAGTTCGGACATGAAGGCGGAACCATAAAGGTTATGATGATCAACGAGTGTGCAGGGCTTTTTTCATGAATTCGATTAATTCTAACACTTTTTGTTCGCAATCGTCTTCCCATGTCCTTGGAGTAGGTTTAGGTGCGTTTCCTTTTAGTGCTTCTAAAATTCCTTTTACTAAATCTTGAGGTTTGACGAGCAGATACTCTTTAGATGGGGCGATTCCACAAGCGACTATGGGCTTTTCAAATAACATGTATTCAGAAATTTTTTGCACATCTTCCTCGTTGTGATAGTATGAGGAAGGGATCTCGTGTCTTGGGACAATACACACGTCTGCGGCATTAACAAAATTTGGTATTTCTTGATATGGACGCCATCCGAAAAATGTGACGTCCTCTGGGAATTTTCTTTCCAGTTCTTCAGCCACTGACCGGAGAACACCGTCTCCTACGATCCAGAGTACTATCTTTTTTGTTTTTTGCAGTAATTCTTTGACGATGCTTGGTAAGATGTCGGCTCCTTCCGTTTTAGACAACAGACCTATGAACAATATTATTTTTTGATCTTTTTTTACGTTGTGTAACTTTCTGAAGTGATCGCATGAAACGTTGGATTTAAAACTGTTTTTTTGCGGGTAATTGGGGATTATGTAAACTTGTTTTCGAAGTTTTTTCACGTCTCTTAGAAGGGTACTGGTGGTTAAGGTAATCACTTTTGCGTGCTTCAAACCCATATGTGTGAGGTACTCAGCTATTCGGCTTAGCTTGCCTTTTCCGAATTCTAGCTCTATTTGTAGTGGCCAAGGAGAACGATAATCCAGAATATAGTTCTCTTTTCTTAATATGAGCGGTAAGGCGAAGACGTCTGGGCAGTTGGCGACCCAATAAATATCAGCGTCGGTAAGAAATATTTGCAAGAGAAAAGAAGTGTAAGTGACGAATGCTGAAATTAGCCTTTCAATTTTTCCGTTCCCTAACTTTATTCTAATTTTGGGGGTGAGCGCTTGAAATGTAATGTTTTGATCTTCAAGTGAGGTGGATATTTTTTTTACTCTTGGATATTTCTCTGGGTAAAGCGTAATGTAAACCAGCTTTAGACTCAAGCTTTTCACCGTTTTAGTGGGCACGGGTCAAATTCTTTGAGGATGTTTAGTATTCTTTCTGAGGCTTTTCGTTTACAAATCTTTCGCCTAAATATGTAGCTTGAATAATTGAGAGGAAAAGTCTAATCCAACGGAGTTTTGAGACCTTTACATCCACTGTTTGTTAAGGCAAGTCATTGAGATAATCATTCTAGGAAATAGAGAAGGTTTTCTGAAACCTTTACGAAAAGACCCAGTTTCTAAGAAAAATACATCAGCTATATACAACATGTAGACGCACCCATAATTTCTACAATTTCTAAGTCGAGGTCGCCGAAAATCTCGATTTTTCCATCAAATTGTTGGTAGGTAGAAAAATATAACTAAAATTGGTGAGGTAACTACGAAAATCAAGTTGAGTTTGTTATACAAAATAGATCTCAATGTTGGATGTGGTGGTAACAAATAGAGGTGCGCCCTGTTTTCAGGCATTTTTTAACTTTCTTCGTTATTTTGTATTTTCTCATTTCTTCGCGCACACGTGAGTGACTACAGCTTCTTTGTCTTGATGCACAATAAAAGTCATTCAACGCCGTAACCTATTCCGAAATAGGTGAACCTCTGCCTATTTGCCTCGCTGGGATTAACTACCCGCCTTCCGTCAATTATTGCTGGTTTTTCATTCATCAGCGCCCTAATCTTCTCCAGTTCCAGTTCTCCAAACATCTTATGGTCCGTAGCTATAACTATGCAATCCGCCCCCCTAACCGCCTCATCAACATCTTTGGCCCTCCCTGCCCCAAAACTTTCCTCGCAGTATGGATCGTAAACCACGACTTCTGCGCCTAAACCCATTAACTCGCGCACTATCCCCTCCGCTGGGCTGTTCCTCGTTTCGTCTACTTCCCCTTTATACGCAACCCCGAGAACAGTTACTTTCGATTCACTAGCATCCTTCCCTAATTTCTTCAAAGCTTTAACAACCAGTTCTACCGCGTGCTTCGACATGTAGTCATTCAATTCTCGAGAAGGCTCTATTACCCTTGATTTGAAGTCCCTTTCTTTGACTGGATGTAAGAGCAGATACGGGTCTTTCGGTAAGCATGGCCCACCCACACCGCACCCCGGCTTGTGAATATTAACCCTCGGATGTGTGTTAGCCAGCTTTATCACCTCCATCGCGTCTATGTCTATTTGCTCACAAATCAGGGCGAGCTCGTTCGCAAAGGCTACGTTTACATCCCTAAAGGCATTCTCAGCCAGTTTCGCTACCTCCGCACTTGTACAATCTGTAGTCAAGATGTCTCCTTTCGTCACCGCCTTGAACAACTCGACCGCGATCTCGGCGCTCTCTGAGTTGTAGCCTCCAACAATTCTAACGTTTTCTATGAACTCTTGTATGGCTTTCCCCGAGACTATTCTCTCCGGGCAGTTGGCCAGCCAGAAGTCTTCTCCGCATTTCAGCCCGCTCCCTTCCTCAAGTATCCTAGCTACTAAGTTCTTCATCGTTCTAGGTGGCACTGTGCTTTGAACCACTATGAGTTTCCCCTCTGAGAGCTCTTCTGCTACAGTCTCGCACGCTTTTCCCAAGTAAGTTAGGCTTGGCTCTTTATCCTGAGTTATGGGCGTTTGGACGCATATTATCACTATATCAGCTTCCCTGACTGCTTGAAGGGTATTAGTCGTCGCTTTAAGCCTCCCCTGTCTAACGACATTTCCAACTAACTCGTCGAGTCTTAGCTCCTTGATGCAGCTTTTCCCAGATGAAACAGCCCTAATCACCTCTTGTTTTAGGTCAGTACCAGTCACTTGGAAGCCTGCATCGGCAAATACAGCTGCCGTCGTTAGCCCCACATGCCCGAGACCTATCACGGCTATCTGAGCTTCCCTCGCCCGTATCATCTCAACTAACTCTTCCTTCATCTTAATTCTTCCTTCGCGATTCGAACTACTTTCTCACCAGCGTACCCTTTTCCAAATGGAGACCCAACAGTAAGTTTCACTTTCCCCTTTAATATTTCCTTTATAGAGACTAGTATGTTATCCTTTCTGTACCAACCACTTTTGCGAAACCTGTGTCACGCATGCATGTCAACGATCCTAACGCCTCATACCTCGTATATATCCCCTTACAAAACTCCATTAAGAAATAAGCCGTGAATCACATGGTCAAGAGTGAGATCAGACTCAAATACTCAGGACTCATCCTATTTACATCTAAACTTCTCGGCGTCGCAACTGACCTTGCCTTCGTTCTTATGATTACAAGAAGCATCTCCAAAGAGGAGTTCGGAATCTGGGGAAACATCAGCGACGTTTTCAGCTACTTCATTCTACTTGCTACCGTCCTCCCGTTCTGGACAACCCGCTTCGTAGCCAGAGAACACGTTGCATCAGCTAGGACAGGGCTTGTCGCCAACATATTCATATCCATCGCATCAGCTTCCATCTACCTCGCATTACTCCCAACCATTCTATCAGCCCTACAAATCAGCAGTACCTACACAATTCTATACTTCATCGTATCAATCGAAATACTTGAACTGCGCACAATACATGCTTTAGAAGCAGTCTTACACGCCAAGCAAACACAAATCATCGGATACGGCCTACTCATATACGCATGCATGCATGCTTCACCTTAATTATACACTTTAAACTAGGCTTGCTAGGAGCAATCTACAGCATAATCAGCTCGTACATCATCCAAATCGCATTCTACATAAAACTCACCGCCAAAGAACTCAAGGAAAGCGTCAGGTGGCGCTACCTGAAAGAGTGGCTCAAAGCCTCGCCAATCAACCTCTACAGCATAGTTGGCAACAGAATCGCCGCATTCACCTTCATCTCAATTTCCTATTTATGTATGGCAAGTTAACGCGATCGTATTATGGAGTAGCCCTCACCATACCAACGTCATCGCCTATTCAGCATTCCTATCATACGCCCTATACCCAAAACTCCTCTCTAAGACGAATCCCAAAGACATATCGACGAGCCTCAAAATGGTCCTCATGCCAGCCATTCCCATGACTATTGGAGCCATAATCTTATCTGACTCCTATCTAACTATCCTAAGCCCAGACTACACCGAGGCCAAACTCGTCTCATCCGTCTTGGCAATATACATTTTCAGTTTAAGCATATCACAAGTCTTCGATAATTGAAATCAGTTTTGGTATGGTTTTTTCCATCAGCATTTCCGCTGGAATCTTGGTTATTCTTTGGTTGTTCCATGAGACTTCAAGGCCGCAGAGTAATGCTTCGTAGGGCATTTTTGGGCATCCGTCGTGAGTTGTCATTCTAATTAGGCGTCGGTGCATGTAGTAAAGTTCGGGCATTTTATGATATGGCATAGAGCGTATGACCTTGACGTTTGGCAGTCTTATTTGATGAGGGGACCCTAGTATTGAGATTGTTTCCTTCGGATGTTTTTTGGCATAGTCTAATATCCATTCGAGGCGATAGGTTTCGGGGTCTGGGCAATAGTACAGGATGCCTCGTTTTTCGCCGTGGTATTTTTGTTTTTTAAACATTCTTGTGTCGATGGGTATTGGGATGATCTTGCCTTTTTCTGTTTTCATAATTTGTTTTAGTTCCTTTGTAACGTACAGAATTTCGCTGCATGTGTTTAGGGTGAGTTTCCATAACATTTTTTTTATGCTTTCTTTGGCCTTTGCGTATCTGTATGCGTCGGAGCCTATGATGTGCATTAGTGATTTTTTGTTTAATAATTTGATTAGTGGTGTTGTTCTTGTGAGGGACAGGAGGTATATTCCGTAGATTATACTATACTTTCTGAGTAAAAATGGGTTTGGGATTTTGATGGGGGGTATTACGTCTGCGTTTATTCCGTAGTATTGAAGTTGTTGGGCTAGGATTTTGGCGTTGTCTGTTCCGACAAGCAGTATTTTCATGTTTTTGCGTATGCACTTGCACCTCTTGAGTAATGTTTTATAACTAGTTAAACAGTAATGTGGAATAATAGTATTTTTGATCTAGTGGTTTATGGAGAATTGGTCACTGGAGGCGTGGGTACTTCGTAGCGGTCTGCTTTTAGGGTTGTGGCAAGGTTTTGCAGAAAGTCTACACATTGGACTTTAAATGAGTGTGGTATGTTGCGTCGATATTCAAGTGTTCTTGTGACTGGTGGAGCAGGATTTGTAGGTAGCCACATTGTTAATAGATTGCTAAGCGATGGCTTCGAAGTTATGCATGCATGCAGCTACGCTAACGTATCTAAAGCTAGAAGAGTTTTGGGTTTTAATTCCAAGATTTCCCTTAAAGACGGCCTAGCCAAACTTGTCGAATGGTATACGCTAAAACGAAATTAGAATGAATAAATTGAAGAAGAAGGGTGATGGTGAATTCTAAACTGAAAAATGACATTCAAAATTCATGTTGTTCCTTGATGTCATGGCTTGAAACGTGGAAAAACAAGGAAGGGGCATATCTGGGATTTGTTGTCCATAGATGCGACTTGAAAAGAATGTTTAACATACACGACGATACTTGGGCGCAATCTCCCATCATAAATGGGTATCTAAACGTCTTTAAGAAAAGCTACGACAGACGATGGCTGAAAAGGGCTGAAATCGCTGCGGATCTGCTCGTTAAGAGACTAAACTCAACAACTGGAAAATACAAATATGCTGGGTGGGAAAACGACAAGTCTACAACCCTAGCGCATTGTGCTCTTGCAGATTGCGCCTTACTAAATGTATCAGTAGTCATGAGAGAAATGGGAGAGAGAAGTAAAAGCAAGAAATATATGAAAGCCGCAAAATTCAACATAGACAAATATTTGATCGAGGTTTTATGGAATCCGAGGATGCAGGCGTTTCGATTTGGCGACTTTGATCCCTATTCTCCCTTCGAGGAAAGATACATAGCCAACATGAATAGCGTCGCCATTGAAGCGCTGGTGAAGTTATCTAGGCTCACAGGTGACAGGAGATACTTGAAGCAATACGCCATCCCCGTAGGGCGATGGCTACTTACGCAACAGGTCAAAATTAAAGGTATCGAAAATGGAGGAATAGGCTACTCCCACAATGAACCCAGAGTGTTAATAGCTATTTATACTGCACTTGCGTTGAGGGGACTTGATGATTTGTATTTGGAAACTGGTGATAGAGCCTATATCGAGATGATGGAGAAAGCATCAAAACACTTAAATGACCTCAGAGACCAAAAAACAAAGCTATTCTACCATGGAGTTTTCAACGGAGAAATCTTGAAGTATCCCCAGTTTGTTGCTGGCGCTGGAATCATTTTGAAAGCCCTAAACGATACTATGAAAGCGTCCAATAAGAGGTACGATCTTAACACAACTATCGAGGCTATTTTAAAAAGGCAACTGCCAATTGGAGGATTCAGTAACTTCGTTGGTTATAATACGCCTCAAAATGGTCGAAAAAAGGGAACGGGATATCTTGTGTGGGAAGATATGATACCAGTAGTAGGGTGGAATGGCTGTTTATTTGAGTTTTTGTCTGAAATTCTTTCAGATGAAATCCTGCTTACAGAGGGTGAAACCAAGGAGGTACATATATCCGATTCAAGTTTCATATATCATGAAGATTCAAGGAAATGCATAATCGTAGGGAAAAAGCCGATAGAAAGCGTTGGGTTCTATAAATATTCTAAGAAAAGCAGATATGGGTTTGCAATTACACCTTTTAAAATCTTCAAGGCTTTCCTTCAAACAGTGATAGGTGTTTATAGAAGGATTGTCAGGTGAAAACTGGTGCGTGCTATCAGGGTGTATCCGCATGAGATAACGTCGGGCAACGTTAACCAGATTCTGAAGAGGTTACACAACTTAGGTATAACAGATATTTTATACGAGGCAAAAAACGTCGATGGGAAAGTGTTCTACTCCAGCAAACTCGCTGAAGTTATAGATGATAGATTAGGTCTCATTTGTGAATCCGCTAAGGAATATAAAATGAGAGTTAATGTTTGGTTTTGCACGTTTCCCGAAGGCTATCGTGGAAGATTGTTGGGAAGCGGAATCAGTCGCTTCTTACGAAAAAATCCAGACTGTGCCGCAGTTGATAATGAAGGCCATAGCACTTTGGAGCATCCCGTGCCTTGCGACTATGGGCTGGAAAACTACGCCTGCCCAGCAAATCCAAAGGTTCAGGACTATGAGTTGAGGCTGATAAAAGAGATAGTGAAGGGTTATCCTGTTAACGGAATCCACTTGGATTTTATACGATACCCCATACCAGGAGATTATTGCTACTGCGATTATTGCACAACGCATTTCAAAGATACTTTTGGATTTTCGATCAAAGATGAAGAAGCGCCAAGGTATTTGTTAAAATGGAGACAACAGACGATCACCAATTTTGTGAACGAGGTTTACGACGAATTAAAGAGCGTCGACAACAATCTTCTACTTTCAGCACTAGTCTGGAAATACGACGATTGCCTAAAATTTACGCAGGACTGGAAGCGATGGAAGGTGGATTTTATCAGTCCGATGTTTCATCACAAGGGCCTTTTCAAAAGGCCAATATGGGTCAGGAATGAAGTTCACAAGAACAGAATGATGTCGAACAAGAGGGTAGTGGCATCTATCGGCGGTTTTTACTCGAACTTGTTTACGAAGAAGGAATGGGAGTTGTGTAAGAAATACGCTCTCGAAGGGGGGGCTGAGGGAATACTATACGAACACTACGACCTCCTAGAAGTCGTGTCAACATTAGAAAACAGTAGAATGAACGACATCAAAAAAATAATGAGATGGAACCTGTTTTCAATTCGTCATTCAATCCGGGTGAGAATTTCAAAACTCCGCAGGTCATCTTGATGAACATCCAGCTTCAAAATAATGTTTTTTTCCCAGCGAGGGGCGGCATAGAAAATTACTTGTATTATGCCTCTAAAACCTTGCTCAAGCTGAATCACAAACCAACTATCCTATGTTCACGGCACTTATCGAGTCTGCCCATGGAAGACACGTATGAAGGTATACGTGTTCGTCGGCATCCCCCTTATTCCCTACGATTCCCAGCTTCGTTGCTGAACCCTTTGTACTATTTAGGAAGGCTTCAAAGAGTCATCAAGAAATATTCTGGAGATCTTGATATAGTCTGGTCAAGGCAACCAGCTTATTGTTATTCGTCTTGTAAAGCCCTTCAAGTGCCGGTCATATACATTCAGGCTGTGGTGTGGCCTCTCACCTATGAACTTTTGGTGAAAAGTGTAAAGCCCACAAGAAAATTGTGGAAAAACATCATAAGCCCACAACTTTCCTTCATCGAGGAAAGGGCAATGCGGGCGTGCGATAGGATCGTTGTTTTTAGCAAGATAAACAGGAGGCATATCACCGATTATTATGGTATTTCAAGCAAAAAGTTCAGAGTGATTCCGCCTGGAGTCGATTTAGAGAGATTTAATGTAAGGGAAAAAGATGAAGAAATTCTGAAAGAGTTTAAAGTGCCAGAAAGGGGCAGGGTTGTCTTAACTGTTACTAGACTGGTTCCGAGGAAGAACATCCATATGTTGATCGAAGCTCTTTCAGGAATTGACAGAAGAGATGTCTACTTGGTGGTCGTCGGTGATGGTCCGCAGAGAACGCGTTTGGAGAAATTAGCTAGGAATC
>Ga0209991_10000933_pt1 | contig 13092 bp, 10 predicted proteins | sample ChitaG_FD_183167 | JGI IMG/M metagenome (GOLD analysis project Ga0209991, IMG submission 183167) | Deep subsurface microbial communities from South Pacific Ocean to uncover new lineages of life (NeLLi) - Chile_00310 metaG (SPAdes)... | ecosystem: Environmental > Aquatic > Marine > Oceanic >...
GGTCTTTCTGCCAGAGCCTACCACAGGGTTCTTAAGATATCCCGCACCATCGCTGATTTGGAAAAAGAAGAGACTGTCCTTGCCTCCCATATCTCTGAGGCTCTGCAGTACAGGTGTCTGGATAGGGAGCTCTGGAGAAGATAAGGCCTTTGGTTCAGTCTAATCCAGCGTCAACCCGGATAATTTGACCTGTAATTCCCTCAGAATCTGATGATGCAAGAAAAAGGGCGGCACGAGCAACCTCTTCCGGGCTAACCAGTCGTCGTAAGGCAGCCTCGTCCATGGCCTTTTTTCTGGCCATATCGGGTGATATTCCCATTGCTTTTGCCCTCGCCCTAAAGACACGATCCATTCGCTCACCCTCCACCGGCCCCGGACAAATCGCATTAACTCGGATTCCATGAACACCGGCTTCTAAGGCTAGCGTCTTAGTCAAACCAAGAATACCCGATTTGGAAACCACGTACGGAGCACGTCTCCATAATCCCTTTATTCCAGCTGTGGAACTTATGTTTAGGATATTTCCACTTTTGTTTTTTATCATATGCTTTAGGGCAGCCTTTGCACAAAGATACGCTCCTGTAAGATTTACCGCAATAACTCTGTCCCAATCCTCCATAGCAAGATTGGCCACAGGGACAGTTGGTCCTGCAATTCCGGTATTGTTGACCAGGATGTCTATTCTACCCAGGTAGCTGACAGCTGAACTCACGAACTCATTTACTTGGTCCTCATTAGAGATGTCTGCCACAAACGGATATGCACGTCGCCCCATTTTCCTGATTTCCTTGGCAGTTTCTTCAAGAGGAGACTTTGTCCGGGCTGCCATGGCAACATCTGATCCCTCTCTTGCAAAAGCCAAGGAAATTGCCCTCCCTAGTCCCTTTCCACCTCCTGTAACCAGTGCAACTTTCCCCTCTAGTTTTATTGTTAGGCTCCTTTCCAGTTTCTTGGTGTCGTCTAGTTAGTAATCTTCTCTAGATCTCCGTCTTTCTCCAGAGCCTGCACCGTTTCGATGAAGTCATAGCTCAAAACGTCCTCCCCGAGCCTATGGGGAATGTAGCTTTCAGGGATGACTTTGAGCTCCTTTTCGATCTTCTCGCCCGCTCGTATGTTGGCTAACTTTTTCAAAGGGGTATTTGCGAAAAACTTCATCCACCGAATGGCCTCGTAAGATATCAGTTTTCCAACCCTCTTTCTACTGCAACTTGAACACAGAATTCCTCCCTCATATCCACTAAAATAGACCTCGCGGCTCCTTTCTATTCTCCGATGGCAGTCTACGCAACCTGCAAGATATGGCCGGTATCCCAGAATGGTCAGCATCTTTAGCTCAAAGGAGCGCATGAGGACGGGCAGGCTCTTTTCGGGAGTCTTCTCCAGCAGGAAGAGCATCTTCAATACGAGATCAAAAAGAAAGGGAGGAGTCTCGGCTCCCCGAATGAATTTCATGATTAGCTCAACAAGATAGTAGCCATAGGAAAGCCTTACCAGTTCATTTCTGATTCCAAGAAAGGGAGATTTGATCTTGCATTCATTAAATGTATCTACCTCTATCCGCTGGCTCCTGTAAAGAACTGCGTTTACATATGAGGGCATCTGCACAGCAGGGGCAAACCTACTTTTCAGTCTTCTCGCACCCTTGGCTACCGCTCTTATCTTTCCGTATTGATCGGAAAGAAGGGTTATTATCTTGTCCTGATCTCCCAGCTCGGAGTCTGAGAGAACGATGGCATTGGTCTTATAGAGTCTCATACTCTCATCCTTAATCTATTTCAGAGCCCAGCTTCATCTACCTCACATAGCCCGTCTTCCATTCAAGGCATGAGAGAGCGTATCCTCGTCAGCGAACTCCAGGTCTCCTCCTACCGGAAGGCCCATCCCGAGGCGAGTTACCCTGATGCCCCGCTTCTTAAGTAGTTTGGCAATGTAAAGAGCCGTTGCCTGTCCGTCCGTATTGGGATCAGTAGCCAGGATGACCTCTCTTATCCTGTTGGTCCTTACTCTTTGCATAAGCCCCCTGATATTCAAGTCCTGAGGGTTCATCCCTTTTGTGGGCGAAATAGCCCCACCAAGAACATGATATAGACCCTTAAATTTTCCTGCTTTTTCAAAAACAAAAACATCCCATGGCTCTTCCACAACACAAATAATTGACGTATCTCTTGTTTTATCCTGACAGATTGGGCAAGGGTCAGTTTGGGTAACGCTGCCACAGATAGAACAGTATTTTACTTTCTCCATGACTTCTCTTATGGCCTCGATGAGTCTTTTCGCGTATTCTTTGGAAGTTCTTGAAATGAAGAACGCCAGACGCTGGGCCGATTTCTCTCCTATACTCGGTAGGTTGCTGAATTCCTTGATCAGTTTATCAATAGATTTTACAGAGTACATGGGCTTATCTCCTCACGAGCCCTCTTGCTTGATGGAAAGCAAGAGTCACAGATTCTTATCCCCAACTCACGGGGATTCTAAGGATCCCTTTATTCTTGTCTTCAAATAAAAGATAGTCGTTTTCCTTGCCAAATTCATAAAGCTCCTTAACCAGCTTAACATCATGCCTGCAGTACTCGCCAAGTTTATCCGTCCTGCCTTCTCTAAACCAGCGTACTGCATCCAGACCGTTACCGATTTTGCCATAGCCCAGGGTAGCTTGAGACAGTCGCTCCAGACTCAATGGAAAACCCAGAAACTTCATCACAACTTCGTGTATGTCTAGAGTTGGAATCTTTTCCTGATCAAAATCGGTGTAATAGGTAAGCACCTTGTAGTCAAATCTCTTTATATTAAAGCCCACCACTAACTCTCGCGCCAAAAGCTCCTCTATGAGCTCCCTAATGTTGCTTTCCGTGAGCAGTTGGAATTTATTGTTTCTCAGGCTATAGACTACCGCGACTGATACCCTCATGAGATGACTCTTCTCCCACCCTCCTACCTCTTCAGCTGTCTTCTGTGTCTCAAGATCAAAAAAAATGATGTCTTTTAGCTCTGTTGTGGTTCTCTTTTCAGATCGTTTGTTTATCTGAACTAAAGCCTCTTCCTCAATTTCTTCAGCAGCCCTGGACTCTCCCGACACCAGATAATCCAGAACCATGATAGCTCCTTTCTTGTCCAATGGCTTATTACCGCTGCCGCATCTTGGTGATTGAATACAGGAAGGACATCCTCTCTGACACGGGCAACTCCTGATGAGCTTGAGAGTAGTTTCAAAGAGCTCTCTGGGAATGTCAAATGCCGTCTCAGCTAAGCCTACTCCTCCGGGATAGGCATCGTAAATGAAGATGGTAGGTGTTCGAGTCTGGACATGAAAGGGGAAAGAGTAGCCTCCCATATCGTGTCTATCACAGGGAACTTTTAAGGGGAACATTGCTATGGTAGCATGTTCGAGAGCGTGCAGGGCACCGGCAAAATCAGCCCCTTTTACCGCAACAGTTTCACTAAAGTTCGAGGGCAGTTCAAGCCAGAGTGAGACTGTCTCGAAATTTCTTTTGGGAAGGCTGAGGGAATGTTCACTGATCAAGCTTTGATCGCGTTTTTTGTACTTTTCAAAGCCTGTGACGTGTTCAGTTACTCTCACCTCCCCGAGACTTAGTCTTGAAGCGCCCACCTGTCTTGTCCTGAGGGCTTTGAGGATTTCCACTTCCTCCCAGGAGCTTGTCTTAGTGTAGTAGTCAACATGTCTTCGATGAGCATAAACGCACCTTGCAGCCTGATTAAGATGCAGGATCTCGTATTCCTCTGAGCGGTGAAGATATATAGCCCCGGGGTGGCATTCATGATAAAGTCTTGTCTCATCCACATCCCCAACTGTCTTCCCAGTCTCGAGATCAATGATGGCAAAAGCATCGCCAATGGAGCGGATGTTGATATCTCTTTGGGGATACTTTCTCCGAGGATACCACTTTCCTCCTTCCTTATCTCTGAAAAGCTTACCCTCCTTCTCCAGCGAGCTGAGGAGTGAAGAGAAACCATCTCCATAGATTGCTCTATCGCTTCCAGATAAAGGATGCTCTGCAGCTGCACAGGGAAGATGCTCGTAGGTAATAGGCTTGTTTTCCAGGTTGATTATTATCTTTTCCCACCTTCGGGAAAAAAAGTCTTCTGGATGATGAATAAGATACTGATCTAGGGCATCATCCAAGCCTATCATTATGATAAGAGCATCTTTGGTGCCTCTTCCGACTCTGCCGCCTCTTTGCCAGGTGCTGACAATTGATCCGGGATAGCCTAAGAGAATACAGCAATCCAGCTCTCCCACATCTATGCCGAGCTCCAGGGCGCTGGTTGAAACAACCCCAGCGAGTTTTCCTCCAAAAAGATCAGCTTCAATCTCTCTTCTCTCAGAAGGAAGATAGCCTGCCCTGTACGAAGCCACCTTTGAGGCGAGATCCGGGCGCTCCTCCTTGATCCAGGAGGATACAAGTTCAGTTATTCTTCTGGCCTTAGTGAAGAGAATTGTTTTAAGACCGCAGTCCAGACTCTCCAGAAAAACGTTGGTTGCTTCCGTGTAAGAACTTGCTTCACTCTCCCAGAGGACAAAGTACTTCTTTCCCGAAGGAGCACCGTCTTTTTTCACCGCTAGGAATTCCTCCCCAGTTAGATTTCGGGCAAATTCCTCAGGACTATCTATGGTAGCCGAGGATGCAATGAACTGAGCCTTGCTCCCGTACAGGGTAAGAATTCGTTTCATTCTTCTCATAATATGGGCTACATGAGTTCCAAAAACACCCCTATATGTATGAAGCTCATCTAGAACGACAAAGCGGAGTCTAGAGAGGAACTCCCTCCAGGCAGAATGAAAAGGCAAAATCCCCATCTGGAGCATGTCAGGATTTGTAAGGACAATATGAGGCGGTATCCTCTTAATCTTTGCCCGCCTAGAGGCAGAAGTATCTCCGTCGTAAATGTCAGCTCTTATCTTTAAATCCTCACATAACGGAGCAAACTCCTCAATGCTGGTTAGTTGATCCTGAGTTAGGGCTTTGGTGGGGAAAATGTAGAGAGCCCGTGTCTCGGGGTCCTTGAGAACCGCCTCCCACACAGAAAGATTGTAGATAAGAGACTTCCCGCTCCCGGTTGCCGCAGTAACAATGACATTCTTACCTTCTCTAATGGCCTCTATTGCCTCCACCTGGTGTGAGTATAGATTTGGAATCCCCTGAGATGAAAGATAGGAGTTGATGGGCGATGGGAAGGGAAGCTTTGGGTCGCGGAACTCAGCTTTGCGGTGAGGTATCTCTTCAACGTGGACTATCCTGCTGGAGTAGCCAGGGTCGCGCTTTAGAAATTCAAGAAAGTTTCTTACCCTGTCCATGAAAGGTTTACCTCACTGGTTATGTGTATGGTAGCCCTTTGACAGGGAAAGGTCAAGCAAGGCTCTCTTAGATCCTCTAGTCTCATCCCCGTTCGCTTGATACATATGGACCATCCCTTAGATAAGGCTGAGTATTTCCAGACTCCACCTTTAGACTGTACCCTTTTTGTCCTTCTCAGAGGAGCTTGGAGAGGCTTTTTTTCTTAATTGAGGAAGGTTGAAAAATATTTTTCGAATATCAGGGCTGATTAGCCCGTCTACCCTCCACTGATTACAGGAAGAACACTAATTTCATCGCCATCTTCAACTTGACAAGTAACATTTTTCAATAATTTTTGAACCCCACCTGTTGTCAGGATAACTACATATGCAGGATGTATATTCCCTTCTTGGTTAACCAGTTTTTCCTTGAGTCCCGGAATCCTGTCCTCTAATTGATCGATTATTTTACCAAGGGCTGCAGGGTTAACAGCAAACATCCTTTTTCCCCCTCTTAGATCCGGAAAAACTGATAAGAATTCGACAGCAACAGACATCTTTTGGGTCCCAATAGAGTGAATTAGTCCACTTCTAGCCCCAGTCTTTTTAAAGTCTCGGGGTAGGGCCTCCCTTCATTGTCCCACCCTCGCAGGCGGTAATATTCATCAAGCATTGTCTTTAAACTATCCGAATCTAAGTTCTCTCCGGCACTTCCTCCTTCAGATAGGACTTCTGCGAATCTCCGGGGTAGCGTATCGTCACTTCGACTTATCCCTTCTCTAACATCAAAAAGCCTTCCAAGGTTGAAAGTTCTTTCTCCAACCTGGAGAAACTCTTCTATTGTAAAATTCCATCCTGTAACCAGATTCAAGAGCTTTACCAGGCGAGCAGGAGTCAAAGGACGTGGGGGAATCATCGGGAATTTGCAGATAGGAAGCGCATCGGACATTATGCCCCAATAGTCCTGCAAGGTTTTTACTAGAAAAGGTTTGCCGTCAAATTGTTTTCGCGACATAGGTTCCTTGAGACCAAGATCAGGAAGAGCATTTTCTTTTTCAAATGCCTCATCGTGCATACTGGATTCATGGTCTGCTCCTTTAAGAGCAGTGGCATATGCCAGACCCATCCCTTTTTTTCCACGGGGGTCATGCATGGGTATCTCCAACCCTTTTACATGCATAGCCCAGTTTTCAGATCCTTTCCCTATTTTTTCTGAGGCAGCTTTTACTCCCTCGGCAAGAATATCTCCTATTCCCTGACGATGAGCTATAATCTCTATGGTTTTTAAGATTCCTTCACCTTCTCCCCATTTTAGGTTGAACCCCAGGTTATCTTCAGCTAATACTCCTCTATCTACACACTCCATTACATAGGAGATAATAACCCCTGTAGAGATAGTATCCATCCCGTACAAGTTACACAATTCATTAGCCTTAGCGATTACTACTGGATCGGCATTGAGAAGTAGTGGTCCTAATGATGCTACCGATTCATATTCTGGACCTTCTAGGTCTGGAAATACGGAGTAAGGTTTTTCGGCCTTTACCACGTGTCTGCAACCAATCGCACATCCTGGACAGCTTCTTTTTCCTGCCGAAATCCTATTAAGCATTGCGTCGCCATCAATTTTGTCTATATATTCAAATGTTGTCTTCTGAAAATTCTTAGTGGGTAGAATTCCCTTGAAATCAGCAGGACCAGTGGTATTCCATGTACCATACCTGGAAAGAGTATCACAGCTTCCATCAGTTTTAATCAGATGGTTGACTTCTTTAATTAGGGTTCTTATTTTGTCAGCATCGGCTACACGAGGCCTTAATTTTCCCCTAATAACTATTGCTTTAAGATTCTTGGAACCCATGACTGCGCCGGTACCCCCTCTTCCTGCATAATTACGTAGGTCCGAAGCTATATTACCATATTTGACGAGGTTCTCACCAGCTATTCCAATTGAAGTTACCACGGCTTCCCGATCATTTATCTTGGACAGAATTTTCTCCTGGGTTTCTTTGATGTCTTTCCCCCAGAGATCTTTAGCTTCTACGATATCAACGGAATCTTCGGTAATTTGCAAATATACAGATTCGGAGGATTTTCCTTCCAATACTAAGGCATCGTATCCAGTTCCCTTTAAAAGTCCTCCCATTCTTCCTCGCATATCTGAGTCCGCAATCAAGCCGGTAAGGGGAGATTTGGTAGTAACAGAGATGCCAGTACTGCCAAGAAAACTGATGGAACAGAGAGGTCCTGTAGCAAAAATTAGCTTATTTTCCGGAGATAGAGGGTCGGTCTTTGCAGGCAGAGTATCATACAGCCACCGAAAGCCAAAGCCTACTCCCCCAACATATTTCTTTGCGAATTTTTCATCAAAAGTTTCTTGGTAGATTTTTCTCCGGGTTAAATCCACCCTTAGAATCTTTCCATGGTATCCGTACATCTTTCACAACCTCCTCGCAGAAACGCACGCGTTTCCCTTTATTTAAGACCCCTATCGATTTTTACAAAATAGCTACCCAGTACTGTAATTTCCTCCTTTCTCATAAATGGTGGCGTTTAGCTTATTGTTTAACAGCTCCGGCAGTGAAACCTTGAGTCAGAGCACTTTGTAGGAAAAGATATAATATCACACAAGGTAAAGAGGCAATAATAGATGCCCCCATCAGCTCTGCCCATCTTATGCGAAATTGCCCCACCAATTCCGTAATTCCCAAGGTTACAGTTTTGAGTGAGGGACTGCTAAGTAAGCATAGGGCCCATAAAAGATCTCCCCAGGCTAACAAAAACGCAAATATGGTTGTAGCTACTATTCCTGGAGCTATAAGAGGTAGCACAACCTTAAAAAAAGCCTGCCATCTTGAGGCACCGTCAACCATTGCTGCCTGATCTATCTCTACAGGAACCGTATCTATAAATGACTTTAACATCCACACACTAAAGGGAAGCGTGATGGTCGTCTGTGCAACGATAAGACCTATGCGTGTATCATATAATTTGATGAAGGTTAACATCTTAAAGTAAGGGCCTACCAGAAGTACACCTGGTAGAAGTTGGGAAGCAAGAAATATAGTCATAAGAGAGGTTCGCCCTTTGAACGTGTACCTGGAGAACCCATATCCAGCTAAGGCTCCCACGAAGCTTGAAATAAAAGCTGTTGAAAAAGAAATTATGGCGCTATTCGTAAAATAAGTGATAAATCCTCCCCATACCAGTATATTAGCATAGGGCTCAAGAGTTACAACGTGGGGCAAAAATGTAGCTGGATAGCTTTTGACCTCTGCCTCCGTTTTTAGAGAAGAAGAGATCATCCAGAGAAAGGGGGCTAGATTGTACACACAAACAAAAATGAGAGCGCCGTAGATTAGTAATCTAGTTAGGTCCGGGGTATTTCTCCTGAACATAGTTTACAGCTCTTTCATACTTGCTTTAAGGTAAGGAAAGCTTATTATCATCATAATAAGTGCTAAAACCACGGCGATGGCAGCTGCGTAACCAAAGTTAAAGAAGATAAAGAAGTTTTTATATACATATAAAGAAAGAACCTCAGTTGCGTGGCCCGGATTACCACCGGTCATATTATAAACCAGCCCAAACCGTCTGCACTCCCATATGAAATCTAAGGTAAAAGCAATCATAATTATTCTACTTAAGTTTGGTAAGCTAATATGCCAAAATCTTTTCCAAGCAGAAGCACCATCAATTTTTGCAGCCTCGTACAGGCCTTGCGGTATTGACTGAAGTCCTGCTAATAAAAGTAGCATTACGAATGGATATCCTCGCCAGACTTCCGCAAAGACTACACTTGGCAAAGCCAGGCGAGCATCACTCAGCCAGGTAATGGGTGATTGAATTAGGTTTAATCTTGCCAGAACTGAATTAATTATGCCGGATAAGGGATCGAACATAAATCTCCAAATTAAACCGGCAATTACGTCAGGTATTGTCCATGGTAATATAGCTACCACTCTAAAAAATCTTCTAGCTTTAATTTCCATATTTAGTAACAGAGCTACTCCTAATCCCAACAATAGATGAAAACCTACGGTAGGCAGAACAAAGGATAATGTTACAATGAGATCGTTATAAAAGACTCTGTCACGGAAAAGTCTCGAATAATTTTCAAATGTAAAGCCTAATAGTGAACTTTTTACCCAGGCAAGGTTCAGGCTCATAAGTATAGCCATGACAAAAGGAAATCCCAAAATTACAATTAGCATCGAGAAAGCTGGGAGTATGAACAAATAAGCTTCGTATTCTTTCGTTCTTAACCTCACTTGGAATCCTTCCTAGAAAGTTGTACCCTGCGTGGCTTATTGATATTGTTAGACAAGAAGGCTAATCCAGAACTGGATTAGCCTTCTTGCAAAAAACTAATTTCTACTTATCTTGCCAGAATCTCGTTAATTTCCGCATGAGCTCTAGCCAGAGCCGCATCTGCAGCTTCCATTCCTGTTACAGCGCTGGTGAGAGCACTTCTAAAGGTATCCAATATCTCCGGCGTTTGTGGAATCAGAGGCAGGAAATCTCCACGTGGTATCTCTTTAGCGACCAATCCAGCGTACTTGCTCTGGAGTATGGGAGGAAAAGTCTCGTTAACACTTTTTCTGCAGGAAAGCATAGACTGCCACACAAACCATTCTTGCATCTGTTCGGCGTCAGTAATGAACTTGATAAGTTTCCACGCTTCCTCTGGGTGCTCGGTATTGGGACCCATAAACAGACTTTTCTGATAAAGAACTGTATGAGTTTTAAGATCCAGACCTTTTTTGATAGGCACTGGTGTCATTTCGAGGACTTCCCAACCGTGTAAGTCTGGGTTCATTCCACTTACCTCTGGTATGGTCCACATAGTCCCAATGATCATAGCTACCTTTTTGGGAGCTAATAGCCTTCTCGCCTCGTTAGCACCAACCGCATCAGGACCTGGAGGCATTACTTTATGTTTTCTTACAAGGTCAACCACATAGTTAAAAGCTTCCTTAGCTTGAGGAGTGTCCAGGGCACTGCGCTTCCAATCTTTTGTTAAGAAACTTCCACCATGACCACGTAGGATACCAGGGAATCTGAGATCGAATCCAGCTTTAGCCATTACAATGACAGTTCCCCATTGGGTTGGCGGGTTGGTAAGCGCCTTGGAAGCCTCCAAAAATTTTTCCCAATTCGTTGGAGGAGTACCAGGGTCCAAGCCCGCGTCTTTGAACATTTGAGAGTTATAGACCAGCATCATAGCTACGATATTCTTCGGAATACCCCAGGTTTTTTCATCCACTGTCACGAGTTTGAGTGAGACAGGATAAAAATCCTCCAGGAATTCTTCTCCCCCTTCTTTTTCCACAAAGGGTGTTAAATCGCTAACCCATCCATTATCTATGAATTGGCGAGGTAAGTCAGCTGTAGTAGCAAAGACATCAGGACCTTTACCTCCCATTGCAGCAACTGAAAGTTTCGCCCCCAATTGAGCTAGGGCTATGGGTTGATCTTGAACCTTTATATTGGGATTCAGTCTCTCGAATTTAGCGAACGACTCTCGCAGAATTCTACCCCAGATGACCTGTCCCAGCTGCCAGTCGGCATAAGTTATAGTTATTTTCTTTTGAGCCTGAGCCATAGGAGACTGAAGAGCTATCATTAGCCCAATAGCTAGTACAAATACCAGAGTTAGTGCTGAAAACTTTTTACATAACATTTTTTTCTCCTTTTGTTCATAAGCATGTCACACCAAGTGTGCTCGCTTCTTGGGAGTTTCCCATCTTGTTTTTACGGACCTCGCCCCTTTAGCCTGACCAGCCCTCTACCCGTCACTGTGAGTTATTTGCTTTTTCACCTCCTTCCCGGACTTAGTTTTGCACGCTCTTCAAAATCCAAAGCACATCTCCAACTTCGATAAAGCGCGTTGTGGCTGGAGTGTCCTTCTTGATTCCCACTATATTTTCGATCCTGGAAAGTTTCTTAACTAAGTCTACCCACAGCTTTACGCCGGTTCTACCTGGGTTGTTATAGAGAAGAACCGGTAGGTTTGTAGATTTAGCAATGGTACCGCAATGCTCGTGAAGCTCATTTTCTGAAGGGGAAATAAAGCAAGGTGTTATCACAGAAGCGACATCAGCTCCAATTTTCTGAGCCATTTTGGTTAAGGAAACAGTTTCTTTTGTAGTTATGGCACCCGTCCCAATGTAAACTGGGACTCTCTGTCCTATTTTTTAAGGATATTGGGAGAGTATTTTTTGTCTAGTCAGGTTGTTAGGTAAGTTCACTTATATTATAGATATGAAAAAAGATTTTGTCAAATATCCGCCATTTCTTCAGGTTGTGGTGGCGCGGAGAGGTTTTTCTGTGTTTTTGGTAAGCATTTTTCCTAGATCAAAAGCTTTATTGGCTATCACTGAAACAGCTGGGCCATGTTTTTGCACATAACCTTCTATCAAGAGAAGGTCCGCTTCAAAGATATCTCTGGCACACCTTTCTTGAGCTGAGGGAAAAATAGTAACATCGATGAGACCCTCCTCGTCCTCCAGAGTAAGAAAAATTACCCTCTGGCCACTTTTGGTAGGAGGAGTATGCAGGATAGTGGTGATACCTGCTACATTTACTGTCTCTCCTTCGGCTAACTTTGATAAACCAGCACTTTTTACCCTTTTCATTTTTCTCAAAGTTTCCCTGAAAATAAGGAGCGGATGAGAGCTTAAGTTTAGACCCAAAAGCTCCATTTCTAAAGCCACTTTCCTCTTGAGGGGTTGATCTTCTCCCTTTCCGTTAAGGGAGTTGAAGCACCCGGAGAGTATAAGATTTTCCAAAAGAGCCTTATCAATTCTAACCCGAGGACAAAAATCTTCTAAACTCTTAAACTTTTTCTTTCTTCTTTGTCTTAAGATTTCCTCAAGCGAGGAAGGTCCTACCCCCCTTAAAGAGGAAAGACCAATTCTTATGGCGCCATCTTCCAAAGAAAATTTTCCCTCACTTTCGTTGATATCTGGAGCAAGGGCCTTAATGCCATATCTTCTTGCTTCATTTAAGATTACCCTTGGTGGATAAAGCCCTGGCTGGTTATTGAGAATGCCCAAGAAGAACTCTTTAGGATAGTGAACTTTAAGATAGGCAGACTGATAAGCAATTTTGGCAAAACTGGCTGCATGAGCCTTACAGAATCCAAAGGCCCCGAAAGAGGTGAGCTGTTCAAATATCTTTTCTGCTATTTTTTTGTCTACTCCCTTTTTTTGACAGCCAGAGATAAAGTCTTTCCTTAATTTCTCTTTTTCTTCTTGATTGATCTTTTGGGTCATTGAGCGGCGGAGAAGATCTGCCTGACCCAGGGAAAACCCGGCTAATCTTTGAGCTATTCTCAAGACCTGCTCATGGAAGATAATCACTCCATAGGTTTCCTTTAGAATAGGCTCCAAGGTTGGATGAAGGAATCTTACCTTTTCTTTCCCATGCCGTCTTTTTAAGAAAGGAGTAATCATATCAGCCTGCATAGGTCCGGGGCGAAATAAAGAGATATTAGCAATAATATCACTGAAGTTGGTGGGTTGTAGTTTTCCTAGAAGTTGTCTCATGCCCGGGCTTTCCAGTTGAAAACAACCTACCGTTTTGGTGGATCTAAGGAGCTTATAGGTCTTCTCATCATCAAAAGGAATTTTTTCAAGATCTAACTCCTGTCCCGTAGCTCTTATATGTTCCACCGCTTCACTAACAGCTCCGAGCATTCTTAAGGATAAAAGATCGGTCTTTATAAGACCTAATCTTTCAAGATCATCTTTATCATACTGAGCTAGCGCAAATCCCTTGGCTGATTTTTGAAGAGG
>Ga0209991_10000934_pt1 | contig 13081 bp, 12 predicted proteins | sample ChitaG_FD_183167 | JGI IMG/M metagenome (GOLD analysis project Ga0209991, IMG submission 183167) | Deep subsurface microbial communities from South Pacific Ocean to uncover new lineages of life (NeLLi) - Chile_00310 metaG (SPAdes)... | ecosystem: Environmental > Aquatic > Marine > Oceanic >...
TAAAGGTATCCGCCTGTATTATTTTTTTGTCTCCTCCACAATATTTTTTCCTTTGTCAGTTAGTATGTATCTGCCTGTTTTAGGTGCTCCTTTAAATACGCTATTTCTTTTCTTATTTTCTTAATCGAACTTTTACTACCTCATTTATTCCCTCATTTACTCCTTCATTTATAGGCTCATTTATAGTATCATCTTAGCTTTAAACACTTAGTCAGTTTATCAAAATTAAAAATGGGCTACGGCATGCCGCACTGCTACAATTTACATCGACATTTATGCCGACATTTACTGTTTTTTTGGGCTGCTCCTAATTGCGTCAAGTATTTTCTCCACAGTTTTCTGTGTAGTTTCTTGGGTAGTATATTGATAAGCTTTGTGGGTAGAATTTACCCATTGACTGCTTATTTTTAATTAAAATTAGATATCTTTTATAATTATATCATAGTGGTGTGACTACAGTATGGCAACAATTAGGAAAATAATTGAAAAAATATGAAAAAATATTGATTTTTTTATATATCACCTTTTTACATTCGACAAAGGGTTGGGGAAATCATGCTTTTTTAGAAGAAAAGTTTTTAGTTATCGGTTGGAAGATATGGGGTGCGAGATGCAAGAGTTTACAAATTCGCCAATCTGCCAATCCTCCTATTTACCGATCTACAGTTGAGAAATACGGGGTAGATTCCCACTTTTGTGGAAATGCCATATAAAAGAAAGGGAATTATAGAAGGTGGTAGGGGAAAATAACACACGTGAAAGGCTTGTAAAATAAGGGTTTTAGATAGATAACCAATATAAGTGCCTTTATTCGCATAATTTTAAAAAAATCGGACAAGCTCCTAGAAAAATTTTTATAATCAAATTTTCTGATGTTTATATTGCACCAGTTATCATAGACACTATTTCGTTAGGATTACTATCCTTTTTTAATCTTTCTCCAACTTTTATACCATTTCGAAATACTACAATTCTATCTGCTAATTCAAAAATATGAGAAATATTATGGCTAATTACTATGATAGACATGTTATATTCATTTCTTATTCTCTTGATTAAATTTATAACTCTTCTCTGTTGCTCAGGACCAAGATTATTAGTAGGTTCATCAAAAATTAGGATCTTTCCTCCCCAATACACTGCTCTTCCAACTACAACAGATTGTTTTTGTCCACCAGATAAATCATTAACTTCAACAGATAAATCTTTAAGTTTTATTCCAATCCTTTTCAGCATCTTTTCTGTCTCTTTTTTCATATATCTTGTATCCATAATTTTAAAAAATTTACCAAGAAAATTATTTAGTACTTTTTCCCTGCCCAAAAATAAATTTGCCGGAGCATCAAAACGACCTAATGTACCTTCTGATTGATAAACTGTTTCTATTCCATTTCTTCTTGCATCAAGAGTGGAGTTGATATCAATCTCTTTACCATTTATATAAATCTGACCACCAGTTTTTTTATAAACACCAGAAATTGTTTTTATTAATGTTGATTTACCAGCTCCATTATCTCCTACAATAGCAACAATCTCTCCTTCATATACTTTTAAATCAATACCATCAACTGCTTTTGTACCACCAAAATATTTAGATAATTTTTTTACTTCTAAAACTACACTCTTCAATTCAAATCTCTTCAATTTAAATCCCTTCCATTTTTTTATTAGATTATTTTTTTCTTTCCCATTGATCCATAAGAATTGCAAACAATATCACAACACCCTTAGCTGCATCTCTATAAAAAGGGCTTATTCCTAATAAATTAAGACCATTATTTATCAATCCAAGAATTAGAACACCTACCATAACTCCTCTAACTGTCCCAATTCCACCAGCTAGGCTAGTGCCACCAAGAAGTACTGCACCAATTGCATCCAGTTCTGCACCTAATCCCGCATTTGGTTGACCAGAAATACATCTTCCAAGCATAATTATGCCTGCAAGTGCTGCACAAAGCGCGGAAACTAAGAAAGTATATATCTGAATCCTTTTAACTGAGATACCATAAAAGTTTGCAGTTACATCACTTACTCCCACTGCACTTACCCTTCTTCCGGGGGCAGTATAGGAGAAAAAGATCCAAAAAATAATAACCACAATAATTAATACAATTACTGGCATTGGAACTGGACCAATATTTTCATGTCCAAGAAAAATCAGGCTTTTGGGAAGACCTGTTACAGGCATTGCTCTTGTAATTACTAATGTTCCACTATAAAGAATAAATTTCATGCTCAAAGTTACTATTATTGAAATGTTTTTCCCTCGGGTACTAAAAAAGCCATTCAATAACCCTATAAGTAAAGCGACAGAGAAAGCAACCAATAAAGCAACAACGGTTCCATAATAAAGAGATACTTTAGCAGCTACAACTCCAATAAAACCTAATGCAGAACCTACTGACAAATCCATATTACCCGCTTTAAGAGTGGTGAATACTCCCAATGAAATTATTCCTAAAATAGAACTTTGACGTAATATGTTTAACTGATTATTTTTGGTGAAGAATGCATCACTGGCAAATGATAAAGAAATATAAAAGATACAAAAAATTATTAAAATTCCATAATTTTTCCAAAATTTTCTAAAACCAAAATTTTTACTCATTATAACTCATCTAAATAATATGTAATATTTTTTTGTAGTGAATGGGAGAAAATATTCTTTTCTCCCATTCACATCAGAAGTGATTAAATAAGGTTATTCGACAAGATTAAGGTTATATTTCTCCCACATCTCATCAACATTGTCAGGAGTTACCACTCCACAGGGAATTAAAACTTTTGTTGGAATTATATCTAGTTTTCCTTGGGCAATCTTTATAACTACATCTCCAGCCGCTTGACCAATCGCCGCGCAACTAAAAGCCCAATCATATATTGTTCCTCTTCCCTCCTTCATTATATTAGGTATTTCACCATACCAACCTTGGCTACAGAATATAACCTGATCTGTCTTACCTGCAGCTTCCACTGCAAGAAAAGCGCCTAGTATAATGGAATCAGTGTGGGCATAAATAGCATCCAAATCTGGATGTGCAGAAAGTACGTCCTCTGTAAATGCACGGCCATCTTCTGTTGTCCAATAAGCAGATGATGGTTCTCCTATAATTACCATATCTGGATAATTCTCCATTACCTTTCTAAAGCTTTCTCCTCTTTCATATACTACAGATGCTCCTAAAGTACCCTGAATATGTAGCACTTTACCTTTGCCATCAAGTAACTTTACTAATAACTTTGCAGCTTCTTCCCCAATTTGCCAGTTATCGCCCGATACAGTACTAATAACTTTTCCACCATTGGTTTTTCTATCAAGACAAACCACTGGAATTCCCATATCATTTGCTTTTTTTACTATAGGGATCATAGCATCAGCATCATTCGGGTTCAATACCAGTATATCTATACCCATCTGTAGAATATCTTCACCATCATTTACCTGCTTTGTAACATCCTGCGCAGAATCAATTACTATGAACTTCTCACAACCTGCTTCTTTGAGTGTCTTTTCAAGATTGTCGGACCACACTACACGAGCAGCATCTTGAAGACTACCCGGTAAATAACCAACTACCACACCTTTCATTGGGAGTTCTTCGGCCTTACCTTCAAGTGAGTAGGCTGCTATCATAGATACACTTAATAACAATAATACTATCAGCAATAATAATTTTTTCATTTTTAACTCCTTTTTTTGTAAATTTGTAAAACTATCAATTATAAAAAATACATAAAATTGTTTTTATACATCACCTCCTGCAATGCATTATTTTTACATTATCTCTAATAAATCTTTTTTGAGATTTGTTTGGGTTACAGCTCTAATATAATATTATATTAATCATCCTGAACAAATCTCTTTCTATTCGATACCCATCACCTCCCCTTAAAGTATTTATTACCTAATTAATTCTCATAACCACTATTTTTTAATTCATCACATCTTGATGAAGTTCTTCTGTCCTACCATTCAAACCTTCTTCAATAATAAAATAGTTAGAACCAAGATTATTTCTCAATATACCTGGCCAACAAACATCATTGTTGTACCTATCTTTGGTCGCAGGATTATAGCCACAAGTATTAGAATCCCCATAACATAAAATAGTTTTCATTTATCTATTTACCCCCTTCTTGCGGGGCCTATTATCACAAAAAATATTTTATTATTTATACATTAGTTGTATTAGTTTTAAGTGGTGTTTGTACTTTCTACTCTTCCCTATAGAGAATAATACTATCTATAAGAAGTTTACACAGAATATTTTACCTCCTTCAAAACTACAATTTATTTAGCTCCACGGCAATATCTGATTTCTCTAAATCCTCTATAACCTTTTGTTTGAGCCCGAGGAGAACATTTATATATAAGCTTTCTAATATACAAAGTTGGGCAATTCTTTTTGAAATAACCTCCCCTTTAACATTATTTGTAAATACTGCTGTTAAAAGAATGATGTCAGAGTTTTTGGCAAGAGGAGATACTGGGTAATTTGTTATCGAGATTACTGTTGCTCCCACTATCTTTGCATATTTTGCTACTTCAACGATACTCTTTGTTCTACCTGAATGTGAGATGATTATTGCTACATCATTTTTAGAAAGATGGGAGACATTTATAAGTTGGACGTCAAAATCTGCTGATACTTGGACATTTAATCCTATTCTAAGAAATTTATGATATCCTGATCGAGCAATAGGAAAGGCATCCCCAACACCGCATAGGACTATTTTTTGAGCCTTACAGATAGCATTGACTGCTTTTTTGTAAGCTTCCTTATCAAGAAGATTTAATGTATCTGAAAGGGTCTGAATAGAAGTTTGGAATATCTTAGCTACAATATCTTCACACTTATCGTCCTCACTAATATTTGGATAAAGCTGAATAGGATCTTTCTTTATTTCTAATAAAGCTTTTTTAAGTTTAGGATAACCTTTGTATCCTAATTTCTTGGCTAATCTTACAAAAGTTGCTGCACAGCAGCCAGCTCTTTGAGCAGCTTCTACTATTTTCGCATTTGCTATAAAGTCTGGATCTTCAATCAGCAGGTCAACTGCTTTTTTCTCAGCACTTTCCAGAGAATCATAGAAAGATTGTAGTCTTATAAGACAATAATGAGGTATTTTATTAATAACCTTTTCATTTATTTCAATGGGCATTTATTTACGTTTATAACCTCCTGTTTATATCTTTAAGCGTAGCATATAAGTCTTTATAAATATTATATCTCTCTTCATATAATTCCTGCATTTCGGGATTTGGAGTGTATTCATCCTTAGGAATTACTGCAATTTTAACCCCCTCTTCCAAAGAGGAGTATCCACCTATAGCAGTACCAGAGGTAATAGCTGCTCCAAGACATGCCGCCTCACGGGTTTTAAGGCTAGTTATCTTACAATTTAAGATATCTGCTTTTATCTGTAACCAAATAGGAGATTTTGCTCCCCCTCCTACAGCCCTAACCTCTTCGATTTTTATTCCAGCCTTTCTCATTCTTTCCATATTTATCCTTAATTCATACACTAAAGAATCAAGAATAGCCTTAGTTATATCATGCCTTGTGGTAGAAAGAGTAAGACCTAATATTGCTCCTTTTGAAGAAAGGTCACACCAAGGAGTCCCGCTACCATTAAAATGAGGAAGGATTAAAAGATTAGAAGGACCTTCTTTTGTTTTGGAAATTATTAACTCATATATATCTCTTCCTAATTCTTGGGCTTCTTTTTCCTCAAAATACTCGATATTATCTTTATGCCATTCTAAAAGAATTCCACCTACATGGTTCAAGGAAAAGGTAAAATACATACCTTTTTTTACATGTAAATAACAAGAATAATAGCTTTCATACATATAATCATTGAGTACTGGAGCGTTAAATGTAGTAGAAAGAACTTCTGCTGTTCCATGAGAATCTACAGCTATCCCTTCTTTTATACATCCTGCTCCAATACCTGCGCAAGTTTGGTCATGCCCTCCAGAAACAATGAGACATTCTTTAGGTAATCCTACATCTTCTGCTACGTTAGTACTTACTTTTCCTATAATTTCTCCTGATGGGACAGGTTTTGAAAGAAGACTTTTATTTATATCAACCTTGTCTAAGATAAATTCTGACCACTCTCTCTTTAGAAGATCAAAAGCCATAGTTCTTGAAGCCATAGTCCAATCAATATACGGTTGTGCCCCTAACTTTGAACTTATGAAATCGGCATAGGTCATAAACTTATATGTCTCTTTATAAATATCCTTAGTATTTTCTTTAAACCACAAAATTTTAGTAAGAGAAGTTATAGGGTGAGGTCTCATACCTGTAATTCGAAAGAGCTCTCTTTCTCTTATAAGTTCAGAACACAGTTGAGCTTCTCTTACAGTCCTATAATCCATTCCTAAGATAGCATTGTGAAGGGCATGGATTTTACCATCTACAGGGATCACCGCATCCCCTTGGACAGAAACACATATAGCCTTTATGTCTTTTAAGTTACTTTCTTTTATTACTTTTCTGATCACATTCTTTGTTATCTCCCAGACTTTCTCTGGGTCTTGTTCTGCCCAGTTAGGCTTTTTAATTATTACATCATATCCGCTAGAACTATATCCTTTAATCTTCCCTTCTAAGTCAAATACGATAGCCTTGCAGGCTGTAGTTCCTACATCTAATCCTATAACATACATAGTTATTCCCTCATTTTTTTATGTATTCAAGTATACATCAATCCCTAAATAGTTAGAAAATGCTTCGTGGAGTACTCTTGCTACCTGAGAGCGGTTTATAGCAACGTGATGTTCATAACCATTTTTACAGATAAAATGGAGAAGTTGCTGGAGTTTTGGAATATAGGCTACACCCCAAGCCCCATAGGTATTTATCTTGTCCTTTGTTATTTCTCCTTCTCCTACATAAGCTTTTAACTTACCCTGAGTATCATCCGTAGTGAGACGGGCAAATGTAAATGGACCAGGCTTAATGTTTCCTGCACACCCGCCATAGGCATTCTCATACCCTACTGTTCCTCCTATGACGTCTCCATATTTCATTACAAAAGATTCAAAGATAGATTTTGGGAAATTTCCACAATGAAAAAGAATGACCTTATCTAATTCACCATCATAGTTATTATTCCAATCTACAAGAGCAGATGAGTTATTAGAAGCACATTGTAAGGCATACATTGCTAACACTCCTGTAATATCTAGTTCACAGGCGCTGGGGTAAAGCTTATCACTCATCATGCTCATAATAGAACAGGGCATTATCCCAAGGTTATACTCGATGGAAGTCCAGCATTGAATAGCAGATGCCACTATATCATTTTCTTTCATCCAATTCTCTATAGTTATAGAAAGTTGAGCCATAGTTTGTGTCTTCTCCAATGGGATTTGAAAAGTATCACAGTAGGAACGAATTTCTTCTGCCTTTTCTTTTACTATATGGTCTTCTATAGATAATCTTTTCATTCTATAAAAGATCTCCGAAAGATCGATCACTTCTACAGAAATTCCATATCTTTCAAGGATTTTTTCTGAAAAACGAACAGTATTAAAAGTCCCTGGCCGAGCACCAATTGCTCCAACTTTTATATTTTTTAATCCCTTAACTACTTTACATACCCCTGAAAACCATTGAAGATCTTCTATAAAACTACTGTCCTCGGGATTTATAGTATGGACTTGAGTAAGGGAAAAGGGAATATTATACTGTACCAAATTATTACAGACAGAAATTTTACCACAGAAACTGTCTCCTCGGTGGGCAAGGTCTAATGCATTAATATCATCAGGAAAGGCATGCACTAATACTGGCACTTTTAGACCGCTTAGACGTAAAGTATTGGCTACCCCCTTCTCGTCTCCAAAATTAGGAAGAGTAACAATTACTCCATCTATTTTATCAGAGTTCTCTTTAAACAGTTGGACACACTTTCTAGCATCTTCCCAGGTCTCTACAGTTCCAGACTTTGTATCCTCTGGAGAAAGACAAATGACATTATGTCCTTCTTTTTCTAAAATCTTTATCATCCTTTCTCTTCCAACTTGAGTTAAACTATCAGGGAAAAAGTTTCTATTGCCTACAATAAGCCCAAAATTAAGAGCCATATTTTCACCTTCTAAAATTTTTTATCCTAAAATACTATCTTGAAGCCTTCTTAATTGCAAAAGAACCGAATTTTCATTAAGTTCTACCATATCACAAGTTATAATTTGATCCCTTTCTACATCACATTTAATTCTTGCACCTTGAGCAAGTCCCACAGGTAACATATTTTCTTCTTTAGCAACTCTGTATAGTTCAATAGATGATCTATAACAGTATCCTCCCGTACTATCTAGAATCTCTCCTTTTTTAAGGTTTTTCTTTGCTACAGTAATACATTCTGAAACAAGGGCATTTAAAGGATACCCGCTGGATTCACCATAGATGACTCCTTGAACCGCTGTAAGAGGAGTCTCAATACTACAGAGATGATATGGTCTAAGCAAAAGATAATTTGGTCCATAACCCATATCCCTCTGGATTAGACCACTTTTTAGCCTTGGGTTATCAGTAGTTATAATTACAAAAACTCCTGGGTTTATATCACCTATTGCATAATCTACTATCCCTTCTTTTTCTAATATTCCCCCCTGGTCCTTTCTACAAAATACTTCAAGAAGGTCTTTAATACTACATCTTGGACCATGCATTCCTCTTATATCAGGCACAAGACCTGTGGCATTGGATACTGCAGCCATCTCTACCATCGTTTTAGAGCCGTCGACAAATTCAACAAGCATCTTGGCACTCATATTTCTCTCTTTTGCCTTTGCTTCCCACTGATCAGTGGTTGCATAGATATTAAGAGGATTGTTCTTCCCCTTTCCTGCTGCAATAATCTTAAATCCTAATGCCTTTGCAAATCTGCATAGTTCTATAATTGCAGCAGGCTCGTCCCCAGCGGCTAATGAATAAACGACCCCTGCATTCTCAGCTAACTGCCTTATTATAGGCCCTATAGTTACATCACATTCTACATTCAACATTACAATATGTTTCTTGTGATTTATACAGTTAAAAGAGACCAATGCTCCCATCTCTGGTGAACCTGTTGCGTCTATTACTACCTGAATAGGTTCAGCTCTTGTTGCAATCTTATAATCTGTTGAAACAATCTTTTTCCCTTCTCTTATAGCTTTTGATGCAGTATCTATATCTGAGGTCTCAATTATATCTTTTTCATCTGAGCCTGCAATTTTATAGGCATTTAGAGCTATCTCTTTTTTTAAATCAACAACTACTGGCACATCTATTCCAACCATACAGCTAATCTGAGAGACGATATCAGTCCCCATCTGGCCAGCCCCGATCAATCCTACCTTAATAGGATTACCTTCTTTTTGAAGTTGTTCTAATTTTTTATCTATTTCGTACATCTAAAATTCTCCTCTTTAATATTAAATCCAAGGGTTAACTATTATTTTTAATACTTTACCCTGTTCTGCATATTTAATACCTTCCTCGATCTCTTCTAGTGGGACTATCTTGTCAATATAACTCTTGGCATTTATCTTTTTTAGTGCGATTAGATTTAGCGCTTTTTCATGGGCATAAACAGGGTAAGAAAAAGTACCAACTACTGTTAATTCGTTATAATGAATAAGATTACTATTCAATGTCGTTATAGGTTTATCCTTAGGTAAGCCCCCAAATATAATAATTCTTCCTCTCTTACGTACCATCTCAACTCCCTGTTCTTGTGTCTTGGCAACAGGATTTGCTATAATTGCGAAATCTGCACCCAGACCATTGGTGATCTTTAAGACTTTTTTTACAGGGTCCTGGCTACCAGCATCTATAAGATAATCTGGATGAAACTTTTTAACGATATCTAATCTTGTAAGACCTACCATTATTATCTTTGAAGCTCCCCTTGCCCTTGCTACTTCTAAATGTAGGCAACCTATAGGACCATCACCAATGATTACTACCGTATCACCTAAACTTATAATGTTATACTCTTGACAAGCAACAACAGAAGATGCAGGCTCTGATATAGTTGCCTCTTCAAAACTAAGGCCTTCAGTTATATGATGAATTATTCCATGGTTAATTACCTCACCTGGTAGATATATAAATTGTGCAAATCCTCCAGGCCAGTGAGTACCTATTAGTCTATGATTTAGACACAGATTGTGAAGTCCTCTTTTACAATAATAACATTCCCCACAGCTCACATTAGGTGCGATAGCTACTTTATCTCCAATTTTAAATTTTTTTATTTTTTCTCCAACTTCTTCTATCACACCTGCAATTTCATGACCCATAATCTGTTCTTTTACATCAATCTTTAAACCGCTATGATAATTTCTTACATCAGAACCACATATTCCACATGCTTCTACCTTTACTAAAATCCCATCATCTTCGCATTGAGGGATGTTAACTTCTTTTACAACTATTTTTTCTATCTCTTCAAACACTGCTGCTTTCATTTTTCTCATCATTTGTTACCTCTTTCAAAAGTTTCTCTCCAACTGCACCTCCAGAATGAATAATCGCAAATTGTTCTTTAGTATAATTTGTATACTTCATTAAAGAAACAGCTATTGCATCAAATAATGATATGACCGCAATAGTACTTGATGTAGCTAACATATTAAATTCATCAGCCTCTCTTTCAACTTTAACCTTTAGAAACAAGTTACACTCTTTACCGAGGATTGAACTTTCATTTTCTGTTACACCTATTAGTTTAACTTCTTTTTTTTTTAGAGAAGGAACCACATTTATTATTTCTTGAGTATTCCCGCCTTTCGAAATTGCAATGACAATATCATTTCTCTGTACCGCACCTAACCCACCGTGTACACTATCTGCAGGTGATAAAAAGAATGAGGGTATTTCAATACAAGAGAAGGTATGGGCAATTTTTCTAGCTGCAGCAGCTGATGTCCCTACACCCATAGTTATGACTCTACCATTATTATTTTTACAGTCCGCTATCATCTCTACAACCCTAGATATAGCATCCTTATCTACATTAATAGCTAATTTTTCTATAGATGATATTTCCATCTTCCAAACTTCTTGCACTGTCTTCCATAATTCTTTTTTTTCCATATGCACTCCTTTTTTTTCTTTTAGATTATACCACAAATGAAAATAAAAGTAAAAAAGATGTTTGAGTCCAATACATTTGCAACATTGAAGGATCTTTGTTATTCAATAACTTACTACAATATTCAATCGGAGTCAAAAGATTCAAACTCCGATGAGGTCGATAGAAGTTATACTCAATTAGACAATCGTATAGTATTTCATTAATTTTGCTTACACTGGTCTCTTCATAAAATCTATCTAGATATTCGCTCTGGATAGTGCCATTTACTCTTTCTATAAAGGCATTCATCTTGGGGGACTTAGGATAATTGTAAACTAAAGTAATCTCCCTTTTCTTAACTTCTTGGGCAAAATGCTTTTCCCACTCTTTAACCATTATCTATCTGTAGATATTTAATTTTATGATTATGAAGATAAGTCAGCCTGAAGAGAAAATCTCGGGCATTAAAACTGGTAGCTCTATGATAAGCCCTTAGGTAATAAGGCTTGGATAAGGGATCTACCAAAGATAAAGAGAAAGACCTTAGTAAATCTTAAATTCAATTCTATGGTATCGATCTGGAGCCATTTTAGAGACCATCCCTTTCATATCTTTTTTTACCTGGGCTAACCTGATCCTCTTCTTCTTTAAAGTTTTAATTCTTTTGGTTTGTATTTTAACCTTGGGGAGAATAGACCTATATTGAGTTAAGATTCTTCCTACCGAAGAGACTGAAATATTTATATTGCAATCTCTTTCTAGTATTCTTTTTATCTTCTCTTTACCAAAGTAAGGATATTTCCTTCTTATTTGACAGACTTGCTGTTCTACCTGGTGATTCCTTACTACTTTGGACCTTACTCTTTGAGGCCTTTTGGATCTATCTTCTAAACTCTGAACCCTACTTGGTGTATATCTTTTTCTCCACCTATAAAAGGTACTCCTGTTTATTTCAAAGATTTCACAGATCTGTCCTAGAGAATAATTTCCGGAACTGTATAGATTAATGGCTTTATATCTGATTTTGGCTTTAGGGGATAATTTATCTATATAGTTTAACTTGGTTATAACCCTTCCCCAATAAGGTCGACTATAGGCCAGGTAAGTAGCTGTTCCAATGCTCCCCTTCATTATCCATATGCACCCCTTTTTGCTTCTATTTTAGTTTACTTCTTTTATCCTAGCAATGGTGCATATGTATCTGAACTTATTCAGAGCTGCTTTTAATTTTCACTGAAAAGTTCTTTTTCAGCGTTTGCTGAAACAGCCTAAAAAGTTTAAACGATACAAAATATTTCCAAGTTTAAGATTTAAAACTTTAGGAAGTTCGGGCTTTGCTTTTTATTTATGCTAAATGCAGGAAGACAAAAGAAGACTGTCGCTTTTTTATATTGGTTGTCAGATAGAGATTGCCGCGTCGCATACCAGCATATAGCGTACAGCGTTTAGCGCATAGGTGCAGGCTGCAAGTGCAAGATCAATACAATAAATTACTCACCCCCACCTTATTCCTCCCCCCCTCAAGGGGTAGGGGATTTATAGTTCACCAGTTAAATCCCCATACACATCAATCCGATTAAATCCACACTCATATAAAATTTTTTATTTCCTTTCTCAATCTTATTAAACCAGCCTCAATTCTAACAAATGTTAAACTTTTTCTATTATATTTGTCTAAGTTTATCTCATATTTTTGGGCAATCTTCTTTACAATTGGCAATGGTTCTGGATTGGCTTTTTCCCAAAAAGGCCTCAATTCTCTAAGAAAGATATTTGTAGTTATAGGACCAATGCCATAAAAATTGGTTAATTTATCTTCTAAATCTTTACTCTTTTGGGCTTCTTTATGCAATTCTTTTAAACTTCCTCTATATTTTTGGAGGAGTGTCTCACAATTTCTCAAAATTTGGGTAGAGGTTTTTTCATCATAACGTACATAACCACCCTCTCTCATAATCGGGTTTACCAAAAAATCCCAGCCCGCTTTTAATATCTT
>Ga0209991_10000935_pt1 | contig 13080 bp, 9 predicted proteins | sample ChitaG_FD_183167 | JGI IMG/M metagenome (GOLD analysis project Ga0209991, IMG submission 183167) | Deep subsurface microbial communities from South Pacific Ocean to uncover new lineages of life (NeLLi) - Chile_00310 metaG (SPAdes)... | ecosystem: Environmental > Aquatic > Marine > Oceanic >...
GTTCTTTGGACAACCAGACCCAGAACAAGGTGCTTTCAAGACCGCATTATATAGGGTCTTAGTAACGCGTGAGGATATTGAATCCTTCGTACGTATGGGTGAACTCGCCATTGAACATGACATCCGGGTTGAGACCTATGGCAAAGAGACTGAACGGTATTCGTATAAACTGCCCGAGAACATCCGCCGCAATGCCAAGCTAATTGATGAGAAGCTCGCTAATGTACGAATCTGTGACCCAGCCATCGGCTCCGGGGCATTTCCAGTGGGCTTAATGGCAGAAATTGTCCGGGCTAGAAATACGCTTACCACATATCTGACAAATGAGAAGGATAGAACCAACTACAGCTTCAAGCGACACGCTATTCAGAACTGCCTTTACGGCGTAGATATTGACCCGGGTGCAGTGGAGATTGCCAAGCTCAGGCTCTGGCTTTCTCTGGTAGTCGATGAAGAGGATATCAAACAAATCCAACCTCTACCAAACTTAGACTATAAGATAGTATGTGGTGATTCACTATTGGGTGTAGAAAAGAACTTGTTCAACGTTGAGCTTTTCAATGAGCTTGAAAGTCTCAAGCCACTCCACTTCAATGAAACGAATGTAAAGAAAAAGCAAGAATACCAGAGGCACATTGATAAACTTATTCGACAGATTACGAATGATAATGAAACTTTTGACTTCGAAGTGTATTTCTCAGAGGTTTTCCATGAAAAGGGTGGCTTTGATATTGTTATTGCCAACCCACCCTATTTAGGAGAAAAGGGGCACAAGGAGATATTCAGACATATCAAACAGAGCACCCTCAAGGAATTCTATCAAGGTAAGATGGATATATTTTATTTCTTTTTCCATCTGGCTTTAAATATTGGGGCATCCGATGCACAAATATCGTTCATAACAACAAACTATTATCCAACTGCTGCTGGAGGTAGAAAATTAAGAGAAGACTTCAAAAAGCGTACAACCATACGGAGCCTTGTTAATTTCAACGAGCTGAAAATTTTTGAAGCTGCCCAAGGTCAGCACAATATGCTTACAATTTTGTCCAAAGGTCACTATAATAACACGAATACCAAAACTTGCATTACAACAAGGACAGGAATTGCCACACCTCAAACATTACAAACCATCTTAGATCTGCAAGATGGGGCAACGAACTACTACCAAGTCTCCCAGAATGCTCTATATGAAGGCGAAGAATGCTACATTCGCTTGACCGGGAGCAGCGGGCAGGGTGAAGATCTCTTACATATGGTTTTAGCAAAATTGCAAGTACAAGGTGAACTTCTAAAACCTAACCTTTGCGATATCAATAATGGTATTCATACTGAAGCAGATTATCTTTCCCAAAGAAAATTTGGGCAACGAAATGACAAGAATGCCAATGTTGGAGATGGGATTTACGTATTAGATAGGGAAAATGAGAATGATAACTATTGGATCAACCAAATTGAGAAATCGCCTAAAGAAAGGAAATATTTAAAACCATTCTACAAAAACTCTGATGTGGGTAAATATTGGACCAATACAAATACGCAAAAAAGTGTAATTTACATTAACAAAAGAGAAGGCAATATCAATGATCTACCTCATATTAAGAAACACTTATCTCGATTTAAGAAAATCATTGATGCCTCCTCTGACAATTCCCCATACTTGCACCGTCCAAAAAATAAGACCATTTTTATACAACCTAAAATAGTCGCTCCACACCGGAGTTACACTAATACCTTTGGCTACAATGAAATTCCCTGGTACGCGGCTTCCGATGTCTTTTTCATCACCGGAAAAGACCATGATGTTCAACTTAAATATGTATTGGCACTCCTCAATTCCAAGGTGTATTACACGTGGCTTTACTTTAAGGGTAAACGAAAGGGAGAGACTTTGGAGCTTATTGCCACTCCGCTTTCTGAAATACCTATAAAAAAGATTTCTGCGGTCAAGCAGAAGCCTTTCATAGATATTGTAGACCAAATCCTCGGCGTCACCAAAGATAAAAACTACCTATCTAATCCTGGCAAGCAAGCCAGGGTCAAAGAATACGAACATCAGATTGACCAGATGGTGTATGAACTGTATGAACTTACGCCGGAGGAGATTGGGGTGGTGGAGGGCTCCATAAAATAACCATGGAAGCAAATACTTACAATAAGTACAAAATAAGAATATCTGATTCGAAATTCGTATGTATTGAAGCCAATGAACAGAAGGGACAGGGATTCGTATTCCCAGACGTATCTGACAAATTGCCCAAACTATACATCATCAAGCGCGGTAAAGAGATTTACTATGTAGGAATTACCACACAGGATATCAGAAAACGTTTACGGTATGGCTTCTCCGCGACTGGCAAACATGGTTATTATGGATATAAGTGGAAGGACCAGAATACAGTCGAGATTCTAATCTGGTGCTTTCCTGGTAGCTCTCCAGAACATGTGGAAGCAATAGAAGCAGAGCTAGTGTATTTTATTAGAGAAAAAACCGGTAAATGGCCAAAGTACCAGATGGAAATTCACTTTCATGGAGCATCAGAATCGGAGAGGCAAGTTGCCGGATCTATCCTCAGCCAGTGTTTAAATCAATAGACAAGGGGATTTATCAAGCTAGAATGAGTTGGTTACCGGACGCCCCTCATCTAATACGATTACTCAGACGCATCGAAAAAGGAGAGGACCCGTTACAAGATGCTACGGAGTTATTCTGGCTTTTTTGTATGAAAAGCCTGTCTCCTGATGAGTTTAGAGACCGCGTACTCTTTTGGATTGATAAACACCTAGAGGATTCGCCAAAAGGAGGAGGCTTTATAGATCCCGATGTAAAAGAAATAATACTTCAAGGACCTGAGAGAGTCATCGAAATAATAGTCGATAGACTCGATGCTCTATGTGAAATTAAGCGAGTCCCTTATATCCCAGATGAGATTGGTGACCCTGAATCCTTGTATGTGTCTACACTACTAGAATCCAGCCATTTGATTCGATTACTAAAAACAGATGGCTACTCCGATAAAACAAGAGAAATATTAGCTCATGCTCTTAATGCCTTAGCCCGTTTTAAAAAACAGGAACTCTCCCATCAGAATTCACAATGGCAGAAAGAATATTCAAAGTTTATTGAAGCGGTTGGTACATTTCTTTATATTACTCAATTTCTAATCCAAAAGTCAGACGGCGAATATGAGGACTCGATGAAGTCATTAGCAGGTGGAATCGCTTATTATATTATGGCAGATTTCCGGAGCTTCAACAGAACAAAAACGGGGATAACTGAGCCTTCATTGGTAGAATTTATGGACTATATGACTAATTATCATCAAGAATTGCCCTGGATACAAACTCTCGAACCTCAAATTCCTGTTGATTGTTTCGAGGCTTTAAGAAAAGGGGAACGTATTCTTGACCCTAAAAACATCGCAGCTGTATGCGGACTACTTGCAACCACATACAGTAACTGGTGGATACTTGATGAAGATGAGAATGAAGTTAAGGACGCAGAGGGGAATGATTGGAAAGTGATTGATTTTTGGCATCATGCTTCTGGCTGGCTTGAAGCTAGGTTGCAGCCATCAGACTTGCGAGAGTTACTAAATGAACGCGAAGATAGTGCATCAGAAAAACGATTACGCACATATTTCTTTGGTGATGAGGCATGGATTAAACTTCCGGAAAGAGTAAAAAGTAGCCTGATTAGTGCAGACCGGGATTGGTTTAGCGGTACTGTAGCGAGGAAAGAAGCAGTTTTCAACGAGCTCAGAATTGCTGCTGAGGAATTGTTACACAACGGACTATGGAATCCATTAGAGCAATGGATTCAGAATCTAAAGAAACATAGTAGTGATACCAAATGGTTTATGGACAGAAGGCAAGAATTATCTCAAAAGGGATTAATGCCGACTCTGCTTGATTTTGAACGAACATGTAGATTGTCAATTACAGACATGTTTCTTAAGGAAAAAGGAATTTCCAACGAAGAAAGAATTTGGTTCTGTAATCAGTTGCCAAAGAGTCTTTATCACTTACGAAGAGCCCGTAATCGCGCTGAACATGTATCGGCTGCTGATCAGTGGACTCGCCAAGACTTGAGCAAATTTTATAATGAGTTCATAGGTATTGGTCAACCGGGAATATTACCAGGACTGTGTAGGATATTGCTATTTCAGAAGAGCTAAATATTTAACGCTTTTGACAAAAGCTTATTTTGTTACATAAGCTATAAAATGGTTCCTTTTTAAAGTTGACAACTGTTCAGTATGGCTGCAAAATAGTGTCAGGTAAGATACAAATGAATGGATGGCAGTCTTAGTTGAGGTCAGTATCTCTCATAAACCAACTTTCCGATTGCTAGGAGCGAAGTAAATGCCAGTAAGAAGAAGAACTATCAAGTCGCCTCCAAGGCCAAGGCCTAGGCTTTCTCCACAGCGACGAAGTCCCACTAGACGCACCTCTCAACCGAGGCGATCAACAAGGCGTTCTCGGTAGGTCAAATGTCATGGTTGTTAAATCCTACAGCGATAATGTTTTTATTAATTGTCCCTTCGATGATGAATATAAGCCTATCTTCAATGCCATTGTGTTTACAGTCTATGATTGTGGTTTCGTGGCTAGATGCTCATTAGAGGAAGATGCCGTTGGGGAGGCCCGCTTCACCAATATCATAGATATTATCTCAGAGTGTAGATACGCGATCCATGATATCTCTAGGACAGAGCTTGATGAGAAAAAACTACCTAGATTCAATATGCCGTTGGAATTGGGCACTTTTCTGGGGGCACGCAGGTTTGGTGATAAAGACCAGCAGTCCAAGAAGTTTTTAATCCTCGACAAGGAGCAGTATCGATATCAACAGTTCATATCCGATCTGGCTGGCTACGATATTCGGTCACACAATAATGACACTGAGAGAGCTTCGGCTATTGTTCGGGACTGGCTGGTAGTAGCATCAAGGCGAAAGCTGATCCCCGATAAAAGGGTGATTTGGGAGCACTATAAAGAGTTCCAACGAAAACTTCTAGGTCATTGTCGTCAACGCCGTCTTCAACCAGACAATTTGCTATTCTTGGAATATAGCTATGCAGTAACAGATATTCTCAGAGAAATGGAAAACTGATAAGTCAAATATGTATTCAATTGTTAAAGTGCTATTAACCACTACTTAAAAGCTTCGATTGTTAATTAAGACCAGTTATGGTATAATAATGGGTGGTTATAAGTACTGGTTATCATATATCGGGTTGAACTTCACAGTTTTCCTCACATATTGGGTGACCAAAACTCTAGCCAAATAAAGAAGAGAGGAGGTCATCCAATGAGTTTTCAGGACAAGTCACTCCAGTGTTCCGATTGTGGACGAGAGTTCACCTTCAGCGTTGAGGATCAGGAGTTTTTCCAATCCAAGGGTTATACTAACGAGCCCAAACGTTGCCCCGAATGCCGTCAGGCACGGAAGTCAGAGCGTTACGGAAACAGCAGCTATGGATCGAGACGCCAGATGTTCCCTGCAGTATGCGCCGATTGTGGCAAGGAAACTGAAGTACCGTTCGAACCACGCGAAGACAGACCAGTGTATTGTAGTGATTGCTACCGTAAAGTAAGATCGAGTAGATAAGCTCAATTTGATCTGCAATATATAGGCCGGGATATGCTCGGCCTATATATTTTTCACTATGGATTCATCTTTTTATTGTTCCTTTTTTATATCACAGTGTCACGCCTAGCCTTCACGCATGAGATTCAGCGCACCTTTTTTCATGGTAGTATATTATTAAGATAATCAAGGAAGTTAGATCATATGACGATTGCGCTTGGATCGAGATACCCGTGGCGTAGCTTTAGTCGAATACTACCACCTGGAACATTTATGCGTGAGTCTGTGATTCTAATGTCTGATAGTAGGATATGTAGAAAAGAATCAAATGGCTATGTTAAGGATTCAGATGTTGGTGCAAAGGTATTCGTTCTAAATGAAGATACTGCTGCTGCATACGCCGGTACATGCAGAGTTGGAGAACTGTGCATTGAGAGTATAAGAACTAAATTACCAAGTAGAAGTGAACAGATATTATCAAGCATTTGGGGAATAGCACAAAAGACTTTCCATGAGACATATACTACGAATATCAGGTTATCACCAGCGGAGGCTCCACTTTACATCCTAATTGGCACTTGTAATAAGCAGGGTCAGTCTCAATTATTCCATTTTAGCTATTACGATAACTTCACACCGGAAGAGGTAACTGGCCTCAAAATCGTGGCGTGGCCAGAGACCAAAGATCAATTCGAGAACCTACTGAATAATGAAGTTGAGAAAAGATTAGGAGGTGCAAACTGGTATCGTCGTTCGCGTCAACATGAACCTGAAGTGCCCCCTGCTTCTTGGCTTCCAGTAATAGAATTTGAAGCTGAAAAAGCAACAATGCTTATGACGGCTATGTTGAAAAGTGTCATTGATTCTGCTTCAGATGAGACGATTGGGGGCATGGTGCAGTGTATTCTTATTAACTCAAAAGGGCTTTCTTTCCCTGGCATTTCTTACTCTGAAGATCCGGGTAAGCAGATGGCCGATTGGTATAGAGTCACAGCTGAACCACACGAGCTTAAGACTATAACACCCATCTCTGGCGTGCTTGGTTCTTACAGCATCATACGATAAGCCATTTTGTAACTAAAAATCAAGAAATTGACAACGCTTGCCACAATCCTTACACTATTCGCTGGTCAAATCATCTAAGCTCGGAGGATATAATTTGAGCAATACGGATTTGGGTAGTAAGGAAGCCAAGGAAGCCCTAGAAAATTTTATACTTGACAATTCCGAACTTGAAAAACTTGAGGAACTTACCTCCAGGTTCAATATCTTTGAGTCTCTAGATATAGTCAGGCAGGAGATCCGGCATTCCAATTTCTTGTCCTGGATAATGAACCCAAATGAATCTCATGGCATAGGTGATTATTTTTTAAAGAAGTTCTTACTCAAAACATCATCCTTGGCTAAACGCAGAGGATTAGGCGGGATTACCCCAATAGAGATTGATATCAGGGAATTCGATGAAGCCAAAGTGCAGCGTGAATGGAAATCTATTGACATAGTGGTTATCGATGAGAAGAACAAGTTTGTGTGCGCAATTGAAAATAAAATAGAAGCCGCAGAACATAGTGACCAATTAGATCGTTACCAAGCCTTGGTCGAAAAAGAATTCCCAGATTTTACGAGGCAGTTTGTATTCTTAACGCCCGATGTAAGGCGAGCATCCAATGATAGCTACCTAAACATCGGCTACAACGATATCTGCGACATAATTGAATATGTGGTTCGGGCAAAGAGCAATCTAATGGGCAACGAAGTAAAAATATTCTTTTCCCACTATGCAGAAATGCTAAGGAGGCGAGTGATGGTTAACTCGGAAGTTCAAGATTTGTGCAAGAGTATCTACGCAAAACACCAAAAAGCCCTCGACCTAATTTTTCAATATAAACCAGATCTTCAGATGGAAATACACGATTATCTCACCGAACTTATCGAGAGTGAGACCGAATTGGTGATCGAGTATAGTCCAAAATCTAGCATTGGCTTTGGAGTAAAGTCCTGGGATGTTGAAATGCTACTAAAGGGAGAGGCACTTACGTCAAAGAGGCTCCTGTATTTTGAGTTTTGGAACTCCGTAAATACCTTAAATCTCAGCCTATTAATTGGGCCAGGTGACAGTACAATACGACAGCGAATATACGATATTGCAAATAGAAATCCTAATCTCTTTAGAAAAGCTGCCCGGAAATTGACACCCCAGTGGTTCACAATTTACAGTGAGAGATTTCTTTCGCCAAGTGATTACGAGGACGCGAATAATGAGACTCTTAAACCAAAGATAGAAAAGAAATGGAAGTCTTTCCTTTCTGGTGATTTTCGTCGAATTTTGAAATACATCGAGGAAGAGCTTCCTTTAGGGTAGAGACGGACGCATTTCCAAGTAATTTTGATTACCTCCCACCTTAGGTAAGAAAACCTCTTAAGACTCAACAATTCATCTTATTGCTAACTCCTATAAAAAGGTCCGCCGAATTTCACGCATGAAGGCTAGGCGTGGAACTATAAGGTAAAAAAGGAAACTTATTTTATTTTGTTCCTGTGCCCCTGGGATAAGGGGCAGGATCTAAGCCCTACCCCTCCTTCTCAATGCTACTTTTCGCACGTTTCCTTCTTGTTTGCGATAACGAGTTTGTAGGTATCGGAGACCTCCAGCTCTCCCGTGCTTTGGTTGTGAGCGCTACAAAGCGGGTAGATATACCACTTGTCGTCGGAACTGTTGGCTTTCCTGACGTGAGCGCCCAACAAGTCTTTCTTAATGCATGAACCGGCAGGACAATAGGTTGGCACCGACTGGCCACTGAACTTCTCCCAATGTTTCAGCCATGAACCACAAGCACACGTGGTATCAGACGTACCGTTGATATTTTTGATCTTCATGATTCTCCTTAAAAGATTGTATTTCTCCACCGCCCCGTTTATCTCCCATAGGCGCTCCCTCCTCCTTACCTCTAAATCAAAAAGGGCACCAACCCTCGCATTAACTAGCGGTTTCAGTGCCCTCTATACGGTTCATCTTACTAAACCAATTTATTAATTCTTGTAATATTTTATATGTTGGAACTTGACTTTATTCTTCTAGTGGGGATTTGTCAATATTTAAAAAGGAACGATTATTCAGATTTTATTTGTATTGTTAGTCAACTATATCTCTGGTATATCTACATTTAGGGAAATTCTCGCAACCAATAAAAACACCTTGTTTACCGGTTCTTTTCAAAAGATTTCCTTTGCACTTTGGACAGACGGTATCACTTCCATAACGTTTCTTTAATGATTGTGTATGACGCAAACCACTGAGTATATTCATTTCAGCTTTTCCGGATTTTAATTTGTTACAGATATTTATTACCTCTTCATCTGTAAATATCACATCTGAATAACCCTTGATATAATCTGTGCAGCCTGTATATCCTCCAAGAATCACGTTTTCTGGCATTTTTGTTTTAAATTCACAACTCCCCCAAACCATAATTATCGGTATAATCGTTTCGCTACCAATATCAAGATATTTGGATAGGCTCATCCTATGACGATGATTTTGTCGCAACGGATTTTGAAATCGTGTTTTTGCACCAAATATATTTTGTGTCCACTTTTCGTCTCTTTCGTTCCCGAATATCCAACCACTCCAATCTTTTGTCTCCACGACGAATACCCCGTACTTGGCGACTATTATATGGTCTATTTGTGTAGACCCAGATTCGTCCTGTACGATAAAATTATTAAAAGAAGTATATACTTTGGAATCAAGAAAGATCTTTTGAGATAATTGAGTCTTAACTTCACCGACCCAACCTTTTATATGTGGTCTCAAGAAATCCATCGTCTTTTCCTTTCTTTTAATAAACTTTACAAGCAGTGTTGTCTATAATCGCACATTAATAAATATTTTGCTACTAAAAGAATGAGGCTAGCATTCTTGCTAGCCTTAAAATGTGCTTACCAACCAAAACCGATCAAGTTATGCTGAAGACTAGTTTAAAGGTTCTACCTATCGTATAGTAGCGCCCACGTTACTGGACTTGAACCGGCGTAGGCTTCTTTGATACATCGAACAGACTATGTCTATAGTATTTTCGATGCTTCGAACGTATAACCTGAATGACCTTCTTCTTGAATTATACCATGTATTGATATGGCTCAAGCTAATAGTAATTCGATAACAGAGTAGCCCTCAGACATCCACATAGGCCATTCTGGGCGACGAAAGCACCCTTTACAGACATTGGTATATCATAAAGCCTACGTATCCCGTATGATCGCAGAAAGTTCGATTTTCGCTGTTTCCATATGTCGTAAACCACTACCGTATACCCTATCGTATACCCTATCGTAAAGTCTCCGTTATGTGGTATCATTTCCAGGGTACGTGGCGTATACTCTATCAAGTAGTAGTAAATGGAGGAGAATTATGGTAAAGAAAAAGCAGCCACCGCCGGCAAAGATTAAATATGATAAAAGCCATCCTATCATCAGCATACGAGTGAGTCAGGATTTAAAAAAGCAGCTGGACGAAATCAAAGAGATGAGCGGTAAAAGCATAGGTGATATATTAAGGGAGGCAGTGGGTGCTCAAAGCAAATCTATTAAAAACGTGTGGAATCGAAGCCACAGTTTAGCCAAAAGCATATATGGCGTGAGGTACAAGTGTTCGGTTTGTGGAGGGGATATGATTATCGATACCGCCGATGAAAAGAAAGCCGCTGCCAAGTTAATGCGTGAATCTGGCTGGAAGCATACCAGCTGTGGGTAGTTAATTCTTTTATCAATTTCAGGTGGCAGACTATCTCTCTAACCACTTCAAGTAGCTTCCACCTTACTATATTCCTACATATTATCCTTGTGACGCTCCAATATGATTCCACCTGCCGCCATGACTTTCCTATAGGCATGTGCCTAATCGAAGTCAATCCGGCACATGCCAGGCTATTTTGGAAACACCTGCCCTTGAAACAGGTCGGCACCTGCCACCATGACTTTTCTATAGGTAGGTGCCAAATCGAAGTCAACCCGGTATATGCCGATCTGTTTTCATAATGCCTATCTTCAATGAATAAGTCGGCAAGTGCCAGTTTTATTTTTCACGATACATTACACCTGTAACAGAATAAGGTATGATATGCTATTGACAAATGGTGCTATCTTTGCTACATTAGTCAAACATACAGCAGAAATACAACCTGGAGGTAACATAAATGTCAGAGGTAACTTTTTCTATCCCGATAACAGGCACCATCCGGATACAAGGTAACTCGCTGGTAATTAAAATTAATGAGTCCGCCATAACTATGAAACTGGATATGGCAGATGAGGTTGGTGGGAAACTGAAACTAGAGCGCGGTAAGACATTATTTGATATCGTGCTGGATACTGCGAGGAGTTGGGTTGCGGAATCCGGAACCAGCCAATTTACTGCAGCTCAACTTTACCACACGGCACTGGATAGGTTTCCCGAGCTAAACTTAAAGAGAAACAGCTGGGGAGCCCATGTGATAGCCTGTGCGCCTGACCACCCTTCATATAAGAACTACACCTCAAAGAGAAACTATTTCACCTATATGGGTAACGGTCGATATAGACTCAGTGTTCCTGTTTTCCCAGGAGCTTCTTCTGGCTAGGGATATTCAACGTATATGACAGACAATGCTACCAGTATTAAATGGTGAGGAGTAGGTTATGGATACCAATCAACAGAAAGTGGCTGTTTATGCACGTGTAAGCACACAGGAACAGGCTGTCGAAGGAGTCTCGATCAAGGCCCAGGTAGCTGTTCTCCAGGCTTATACCAGGAGCCAGGGATGGGAGATCGCCGATGAATACATTGATGGCGGTTACAGCGGTGGTACCGATGAGAGACCGGCGCTGAAGAGGCTTCTTGTTGACGCGAAACAGCACCGGTTTAACATCCTCGCCGTGTGTAAGCTGGACCGTTTTTTCCGCAATCTCCGGCTCCTGTTAAACCATCTCCATGGCCTGGAGCAACTGGGTATCAAGTTTGTGTCTACGCAGGAGGGATTAGACACGTCCACCCCCTACGGTAATTTCGCCGTGCAAATAATGGGTGTGATTGCCGAGTTTGAGCGTGGGAGAATTGGCGAAAGAGTAAAAGACAGCCGCCGATATCTTATTAACGGGGGCAATTGGCCAGGCGGCCGGACTTTATATGGTTACCGCTGGTTAAACAAGGAACGGAAGTGGGAAGTGGTATCGGAAGAAGCAGAGACCGTCCGAAGGATCTACCATCTGTACCTTGACCGGAAGAAAGGGATGGAAGCCATCGTGAGGATACTGAACGATGAGGACTCGCATACCCGAAGCGGGGCCCGCTGGAACATGAGTACGATCCGTAAAGTGCTTGTCCATCCTGCCTATAAGGGCCAGCATCCGATGGGCGTACCGGTACCGGCCATTATCGACGAGAGCACGTGGCAGCTTGCCCAGCAGAAACGGGAACATGCCCGGAACCTGATTGTCGACCCCAAGGGCTGGCTACTCCAGGGAATGTGTTACTGCGGTCAGTGCGGCCATGTCCTGAAATGCTCGCGAAAGAAACCCCAGGAACACCGCTACTATGCCTGCCGGGGCCGCGTGCATCACTGGAAACTTGCCGGTGGCAGCAAGCGCTGTGACCTGCCCTACGTCAGGGCAGACTGGCTGGAGTGGGGCGTGTGGAACAAGGTCAAAGCGATACTCAATAACTCCGATAAATTGACAGAATGTATTAACAGGGCCCTTGCGGAGCTGGAAGAGAAGAAGGCACACATCGGGGCCGAGATAGTGGATGTAGACGGCAAGCTTGAAGCGCTCAGGGCGAAGATGGAACGCCTGGGGATGGCGTTTGCTGACGGGGCCATGGTGGAGAGTGCCTACAAATCGAAACTGAAGCAGTTGAAGAAGCAGGAAACGGTCCTCGTGAAATGCCTCCAGAATATCGACCCGCTCGATATGGACGAATTGGAGGCGCTCGAAGGGCGGATCGTCTTCGTCAAGGAAGTCCTGAATCGGGGTAAACTCGAAGTGAGCGAATTTGGCTTTTTCGGTGAGCTTTTCGACGAAAAGATCTATGTCCCTGCCGGGTTTAATGCCTGGCGTGAAAGTGACGGAGAGCTGGCAATCGGTGAAGTGACAGAGATGGACTACTTCCGTATCGAAGGCACTGACAAGTATATGAGGGGGATAGACGTACCGCCGGGTTTCTGGGAATGCGGTGATCATGATAAGCAGTCCGAGATGATCAAAAGGAATACGCGGGCTATCTTGCAGTTATTCAATATCAGGGTACTCGTATATCCGGACCGCGTTGAGATTAAGGGGACCATTCCGCCTCAGGTCCTGTATCAGGGGGAGGAACCGGAGCCGGAAACTGGTCTGGTTATCACTTCCCCCTCCCTTACAAAGGGAGGGGGAAGAATATTAGAAGAGAGGCTACGCCTCTCTTTAACTCTCTTTCAATACCTGTTACCTCGAAGGAGAGAGGGGAAGAGACT
>Ga0209991_10000936_pt1 | contig 13080 bp, 10 predicted proteins | sample ChitaG_FD_183167 | JGI IMG/M metagenome (GOLD analysis project Ga0209991, IMG submission 183167) | Deep subsurface microbial communities from South Pacific Ocean to uncover new lineages of life (NeLLi) - Chile_00310 metaG (SPAdes)... | ecosystem: Environmental > Aquatic > Marine > Oceanic >...
TCGGATCCCATCTCATTAGGATTAATCCAATTGGCACTAGTCTCTGTCGCCTCCTTTTTTACTCTTTTTTGTTTTTAATGGAGCCGGTTTTAATTTCAAATCAACTATACCTAAAGTATCTTCGAGTGAAAGTTCCAGTTCTCTCCAATCATCCCCATATAATTTCACCATCATCTGATCTTTTGTTTTGGCTGCGGATTCCGTTATAACCTTTTTAGATTTGATAGAGCCCTTTACTTTTCTGATTTTTTTAACGAATTTTGGAATTCTAGCTTGCTGGACAACTCTATAAGTTGTTAAACTTCCCACAACCCCAATAATTGCAGCTAATAGTAAGATAAAGTAAAAAGTCGGCATACCGGCGAATATTTCTTCCATCTGTACGTTAATGTTAATTCTAACTTGTTGAGAGGTGAAGCTCTCTATGTTAATGTAGATTATACCCGCTAAAAGGTTAGGCGCGAAAAAAGCTTCAATGTTTTCAGTTTCGAAAACCAATGAATATGTACCAGGAGATGTTTCATTAAATGTGTACTCATTTCCACCAATGCTAAGATGTACCGTTGCGTTTTCTAATGGAATATAACTTCTGCTCAAATCTATCAAGCGAATCTCAAGATTGACTTTATTTCCTTGAACTACATCAACTTGATTTCCCACTAAATTCTCTATGACCTTATCTACATCAAATTCTCTTAAAATAATCTCTAAATTGATGAGTGCTGACTTAATGTCATAATTTTCTTTGTGTAATGTAACATATAAGAAATAGAAACCTACGCGTTTAACTTCAGTATTAAAATCTAATGTATAAGTTTTATCCATATTTTGTAATAAAGTTCCTGAACCACCGCTTCCTAAAATAATAGTTCCATTCTCATATAATTCTTGCCAGATATAAGACGCTACAGTTAAATCCCCTAATATCTCGTGAGTATTTGCATCAGTATAAGTGAACACAAAATCTTGTACGTCTGTAACATTCACTTTTGGATTTAGATATAATAATGCACTCTGTCCATTAAGGTTAGTTTCTCTTTCTAGTATGTTAAGGTAAATCAAGAAGCTAGGTTGCGTCGAATAATTTTCGTATGAAGCTGTAATACTGAGTATTTTGAGGCCTGTACTGAGAGCATTTGATGTATTGATCGTAAATGTAAAATATGAGTTATCTAAAGGATCCGTATAAATACTGATAGGATCAAGACCTATCCAAGTATACATCAATGATGCTTCTTCTAAAGATGTGCCTGTTTCTTCGATGTAATATTTCAATGAAATATTCACAAGTTCATTATAATGGGCAGAATAGGATCGATCTGTTATTTCCAGGCGTGTAGTATAGTCGTGAGCACTAAAATTAGTTGGGATCGATTTCACTTTAACTATGAAATTTACCGGATTTGGTTCGGGATATCCCGGATACAACCCCTCAATTATGGCATAATATAATTTATAAGTTCCTCCAGCAGATAATTCATTGGAATTAAATGTTAATGAGAAATTTCCAGGTCCTGACCCTGGTCCCATAGTCTTAGTTTTCAAATTGATTTCTGAACCTATTTCTCTGATGTATAATGTACAAATAGCACTAGGATTAATAATCGCATTCCACGTGTCTCCGTTGTCTAAAGTGTATTCAAAGATTACAGAATAAGTTAATTCCTCTCCCCAAAACACTTCTAAAGTTCCAGAAGAATTAAAAAATGCAGTGTCGTAACTTGTGATATTAATTTCCTGCGTGAAAATTATGTTGAACGTAATTGATGCGGCTCCGTAGAAAGTATAATTATAAAATTGTACGCCGTTATTATCTGTTGGTTTCCATTGATTATCCGGAGATAATAATGTTACATTGAAGTCTGCGTTAGTAATGTTAACAATGTCAATTGAGAAATTATATACTCTATCTTTGAAAAACCAGAATGGAATGTCATTGATTTGACCGTAAGCATATCCATCTCTACCAGAATCAGATATTAGGTTAGTTATACTTTCTCCAGTTTGATTGTCAAAAACCTTAACTACCGCATCAACTGGTGCTCCTTCTGGAGATAGCTCATTTATATTTATTACTCTAATATTTAGTCTAGATAGATGTGTCGTATTTAAAACATTACACGTTTCTATTAAATCAACAGTAATTACCCCATTACAAGTAGTATCATTTACACCGTTTATCTCAACATATAATCCAAAAACTTCGAACCATTCATTTTCTAATTTTGAATTCTCAACCTTAGAAATATCAATTTCTATATAGTCGTTGTCTTCGTTAAAACCATATGCATCTTCGAAATAAATAAGATTTTCACTATCGGTACCAGTAGAGTTATTTTTATCTATGTAATAAACAGAAATATTTGTTAATTGTCTATTCATTCCTGCTAATGTGATGTTAGCTTTAATTATCTTTTTATTTCCAAATTCTGTTCTCGAACCATCGGTATAGATAACTTCTTGAACAAGATATCGTTCTTCACTCGAAGATACTAAGTTTGTATCATCAACTAGTAGTGTGTGAGTTTTACTTTTTACACTTTCATATTCGTTCCTAGTTATATACGATTCATTCAGTACGAATGGATTTTCACTATAATCATCGTTGTCATAATATATTCTGAAATAATAATCTGGAGCATTAAGCCATCGAAACGTTGCTTTTCCATTACTATTAAGCGTTAAATTATCTATTAAAGCACCACCATAGCTTTCATTGATCTCTATATACCCATAATTTAAAGGAATTCCTTCCCAATCTATAACTTCAAAATCTATAGTCCAAATGTTTAAGGAAAAATCATACGTATATGATGTTCCATTAAGAACGGTTATCATACTTCCTACGAATGCTTTTCGAGAACCTAGAGTGTAATTTGCAGTAATGTTGTATTCTCCATTAAGTAATTCTGAAAATGATATAGAGCCATTAAAAGCAGAAGTGTAACCTGAATCAACAATATAACTTGGTGTGCCTTTAGCAGATTCGTTTAACACAAAAACTTCAGCATTAGGTACTATACGGCCATCAACATCTCTAGCTGTAATTGTCAACTCAGACTTTCGAGCCTGTACTTCGTGTATTGAAGCAGTTAAAGTATAATTGAACCTTAAATCATCAACTTGAAAAAAGGCAGATTTATCTTTATAAGTTTGCTCAGATTCATCGCCCCATGCTCCAATTTCAAAAAATATCTCTTTACCCATATAACTAGTTAAGTTAACATAAATATATCCCGTTAATTCTCCGTCAGCACTAGAATCAGATAAGGTGTCTACCGTTGTTGAATGACCTGGAAAATCAATTAATGAAGTAACATCCTTCCAACTTCTTGCTGGTACATTATAATATGCATAGCCATCATAAACTTCAGCGTAGTTTTGGTAAGTTAGGCTTATATCGGCATCGTCATGATTATCTGGGTTTGAATCGTAATGCGAACTCGATCCGTTTAAAATTTTTATGAAGTATCCGTCTTTATTTATGTCACCCATGTTTTTAGGTCTTTCAAATCTATATGTTCTGATGTTTCGATATACCTTTAAAAATAGGTCTCCGCCATCCACGATCGGTACTGTAAATGGAAAGGAAAAAAGGGTTCCAGCGTAATCATGAACAATAGGGTCGCCTAAGACATCAGAATCTGCTCCCCATTTATACGCATATGTTCCATGAGCAACTCTTTCTGCTTTTGTAGGATTATCAATTAGCTTATTTACAAAATACTCATAACTCGTAGCTGAACTATTTGACGGGTTAGGACTAGGATTATTTTCAGCCATTATAGTATCAACTGGATTATGTGAAAATGTCCACCCGTATGGAACAAATTTATCACTAGTATCAATATCTAATTCAAAATCACCATTTTTTACCCATCCAAAACTATCAGCTGGATCAGTTGATTCTTCATTCAAAGCACCAGGATTTCCAAAATACATATAGGTATCGAGTTCAAAAGTATTTTGTGAGATGTTGGTGTCAAAAAATACTATAGCATAATTTACCGAAGGATAATCTTTTACCACATAATATTTCCGAATAATTCCATTCTCTACAAGTCTTATATCATCTAAATCTGACTGCATTCTACCCGCTTGAACTAACTCGTAATAATTGAAAGAAATACTAACAGCGTAGTTAGTAAAGTTTAGAGAGTAAGGATTTGTTATGTTCACTAATATCCTATATTCATAAGAATCATCCCACCATGGAGCTTCACCAAAAATGCTTAATTGTGGATAATTTGTAGTTTCATAGTTAATTTCAGCATCGTTATAACTACTAGGGTCTGTAGTGTTTTGGACTTCTTTTGGTAAGAATAGAGTTGGATACATGTAGATGCTAGATATCGCGATAATTGAAATCAGAAGTAATCGTTTAAAATTTTTTAATTTTATCATTTTTATCATTTTTTTGTAAATATACAGTTTTATTTCTTTAATAAAACCTTATCTAGTTAATCTAGGAAGAATTATTTAAATGCTAACACATCACAAGATTTAAATGTGAATCAAATTTGTTTTAGAAAATGTTAAACCTTCAATATTGCTGCATGTGGAAAAATAAATGATGATTTGTGTATGGTTAAAGATAAAATTGAAGTAATTTATTCCCTTCTTAGATAGTAATTTACAAATTAATTAAGCAATATTCAACAAATTTCATTGGTTCTATGGCGCAACCACTTGAATCAAGTCCTCCTAATTGGTTGAGCAAACCTTCCTCAATTTCGTTTCCGGGAAGCCATAAATCCTTTAATAACATCAAAGACTCTAATCCTCTTATTATTTTAATTTTGTTGTTTCCTAAATCTAATGTTTCTAAATCTTGAAGGGTTTCGAGACCTTTAATGGAGGAAATATTGTTTCCGGAGAGAAATAACTTATTTAGTTTAGGCAAGGAGTATAAACCGCTAATTTCATTGATGTTATTATCTTTTAAGTTTAATACTTGTAGGTTCTTACATTTTTTTAGGTTAGAGATTTTTTCAATTTTGTTTGCTGTAATCCATAATGTATCCAATTTTGCGAGATGATCTAAACCTTCAATTTTCTTAATTTTGTTATCGTTAAGATAAATTTCGTTTAAATTTTCTAGATCCTCAAGCCCTTGGATTTCAGAGATTTGATTTCCTGCTAAATTTAAGACTTTTAGGTTCTTCAATCTTTTCAGCCCTTGGATTTTAGAGAGTTGATTTCCCGCTAACCATAATACTTCTAAGTTTTGTAACGCATCGAATCCTTCTATAGTGGTTATTATGTTCCAAGATAAATCTAATTTCTGAAGTGAACTTAAAGAATTTAAGCCTTCTAACTTAAGAATTTGATTCCCTCTCAAGTATAATTCTGTTAATTCAGTAAGTTGATCAAGGCCTCTTATTTCTGTAATTTGATTAGACGCCAAATGCAATATTTTCAATTTGGAGAGCGATTCCAGGCCAGTTATCTCAGAGATGTTATTACTCCCACAATTTAAGATCTCGAGATCTTTAAGCTGTTCCAGTCCTTCTAACTCGGTGATTTCGTTTGAACTAAGTTCTAGATGTTTTATCTCAAGTTTATCCAGACCTTTAATTTCAGAAATGTCGTTAATTTCTAATAAACCCAGGTCTAAGAAGCCATCTTTAACTTCGTATTTTTCCCCCTTGTATTCTAGAGTTGGCATACACTTCACTTGAAATAAAAATTCAGATATGATTTTAATTAAATAGCTTTGAGAATAATTATAAATTGTTTAAAATAAATAGTTTTACGTTATATCCTTTATTTTTTTTAATATTACTAAATATCGTAATCTACCTATATCTTATAAATTCAACTTTTAATACTCACCACGAGCTTTTATACATGATTAGCATGATATTTTGCTTAAATTGTAGAACTAAAATTATTGGCTCAGAAGAAGGATTCTACTATTGTAACGTATGTAAAAAATTTACACGCTTTTTTACTCTACGATTCAAATGATAATGGTTATTAATATAAATTATATACCCTTTTAGGAATGAGATATACATAAAAATATTAGATGTGTGTTGACAACCCCCGCTAGGGTTTTAGGGTATCGGTTCAAATTTTTTTTAAAAATTTTAATTCTCTCCTATGTGAAAATAAGATTCAATATTTTCGTCCATATTGCTTATCTCATCAATTACCAACGAAAATTCTTCAGGAGATATCCCTTTTCTGTATACTAATTTGCTCGCTAAATGATAGTATTTCTCGTAAACTTCTACAGAAGCAAAGTTTTTTAATTTTGAACTAAAGGAGTACAGATTCGAGTAAACTTCTTTAAAATCACCTTCTATTAGCCTCTTTTCTCTGAAAGTATCTAAGGCTATTTTTAATGATCCCTTGGCTCGGTTTAGATAATATTTCAATCGTATTTTCTGGTCTTTGATTTCATTAGCTATAATTTTTGCTTTTTTTTGATACTCTAAAAAGAATTGTTCATCTTCTAGCTTATCTGAGAGTTCTAGTATTAGTTTGCATAGAGAATATCTTTTTAAAGCATTATTTTCTTTTAGAAGTTTATTTACTATAATCGTTCTCTCGTTTTCTATATCTTTTCTTTCTTCTCTTAGTTGTTCTGAAATCTTGCCTCTCTGATCCCAGATGGATTTTAAATAATCTTTTTGTTTTTCAATTAATACGGTAGGATCTAATATTTTTCGATGGGAAAGTACGATATCATTAATTTCTTTATCAAAATTTTCGAAATCTTCAGATTTGACGGCGTCAACTAAGAATAACTCTTTATAATTTAAAACGATACTTTTAAGTTTTGAACTTAACTTCTGAATCTCTTTTTTATCGCCTCCTTCAGCAATTATCACTAAGTCAATTTTAACTTCTAATATCCTAAATATAGAAGCTATTAAAGCTCCTAATCCAATTGTTTTTAATTCCTCTATACCTTCACTTCCCATTCCAGAAATAAATAATTTTAACGCAGAAAAAAAAGAACCAAATAGGTCCATATGAGAATCAATATCTGCTTGAAAATCTTTCTCATAGAGTAAATCTCCGGATTCAATTTGATAAAGAAACAAAAAGTAAAGCATAGGTTTATCCTCTAAGATTAAGTAATAATTTTTTTAATTTCTGTGATATTAAATTTGAGTGATAATATGATAATACATCATCGATTTTTTAAATATTAACATAAAACAAATTAGCCTTATTTTTTGTTTAAATAAGACTTAACTAATTTCTATTTCATAATAAGAACATTTTAAAATTCTATTCCTCATAAGATCAATATGAAAGCTGTAGCTTGCAAAGAATGTGGTTATTCTTTTGAAGATAAAGGACCTGGAAAATATTACTGCCCTAATTGCTCCAAAGAAATGAAATTTATGAAGATCGAAGCTTTCTGCGGTGCAAAACCCGGAGAACTTTACGAGAAAGATTAAAAATTGATATTGAACCTATCTTTTCCTCTTTTTATCTCTTTTGGATTATTAACAACGCCAAAATGCCAATCCCTATAAATACAAGGTAATTGCTGGAAAATCATAAGAATAAAATTATAAGCGTAACTACTTTCTTATACTCTATGACTGAAGCATTATACATGAAAGATTCCTATTTAAAGAAGTGGGATGCTAAAGTTGTTTCTGTGAAAGAAAATAAATATGTGATCCTTGATAAAACCGCCTTCTATCCTAAGGGAGGTGGTCAGCCATGGGACGAGGGCTATATAATCAAAGGTGATGAGAAATTCAAGGTGGTTTATGTAGGTAAATTTTCTGGAGAAATCAGCCACGAAGTAGAAAAACCGGGGTTAAATAATGGAGATACAGTTTCGTGCGAAATCGATTGGGGAAGGCGATATACTTATATGCGATACCATACTGCTTGTCATCTTCTCTCAAATCTACTATTCCGGAGAGCGAACGCTAAAATCACTGGTAATCAGATTGAATTGGACAAAGCAAGAATGGATTTCTCTATGGAAAATTATTCACCTGAAAAGTTGCGGTCCTATGTTGAAGAATCTAACGAAATAATTAAAAAAAACCTTCCAATCACTATTGAGACAATGTCTAAAGCTGCTGTTTTAGAAGAACCTGAACTTGCTAGATTAGCAGTTGGTTTACCTAAAAACTTACAGGAATTTCGTATAGTAAAGATCGGAGAAATCGATAAACAAGTAGACGGTGGAACACATGTTAATAGTCTTAGTGAAATTGGCGAAATAGAGATGACCAAAACTGTTAATAAGGGAAAGAATAATAGGAGATTGTATTTTATCCTTAAATAGTTCAAAACTTTAGCCTTTTTGTGTTTAATAGACTGCTTCAATCTTCTCAGAATACCCATGAGAAGTGATAAAATCTTATTTTCTACTCATTTGAATAGTCATAATTCCATTACGATTCGGAACTCCCATGAAAGTTCCACAATAAAAACTATAAATGGAATTGAATCTTCACTCTTTATTGTTATCCATAGGATAATCACTTGAGAATCTAACAATAAGAATTAAGAAAAATGAACTATTCAAGATAAATTCACTTGGCAAAATAGTTAATAATTAAGGAGAGAAAATTTTGTAGAGGGTTGAAATCTTTAATCCTTATATAGGAAAGGAGGACTACCGGGTTAGATATTGCCCAACCAAACAATAGCCTCCTTTTCTATATATCTTTTTTTTTCTTTTTATAATTTTGTATAAAATTCTAGTATCCTCTTAGTAAAAACCGAAAGATAGCTAGTAATCTTGACACTCATCTCGAAATTATACTGAGAATAATGGAATTCAAGAACTAAATGTTAAATAGATCGTCATACATCTCATCTTCTTCTCCCTCTTCTAATTCAAGCCCGTACCAATATTGTTCTTGCGCCTTCGTCTTTTTTTTTATTTCCCTTCTTTCTTTGAATTTTGGTTTTTCGTCGTAACGCTTCAGATACATTTTTTCGTATTTTGCTCTTAACGCTTCCACGTCTTCAACTTGACCAAGTTTATCTTGTAGGCCATCTTCAAAAAAATAGTTTTTCTTTAAAACTTTTGCCGGAACTCCAACATATATATAGCCCTCATCGAGAATTTGATTTACCGTGGTAACTGAATTACTTGCTAAGACACATCTTTTTTTGATGTGCGTGCCGGGCATAACAATTGCGTGAGACCCGATTCTAACCTCACCTTCTATCACTGTTTTCTTTATTATAAGAAGATTACCGATTATCAAAGATGATTGGATTATAGAGCCTTGTCCGCACACCACGTTTTTTCCGAACTCTATGAACTCGGTATCCACCCAGCCTTCAAAAAGAGAATTGGAAAATTTCGTTCTAACCCCGAATACTTTAAAACAGATGTTATTCAAAAAGGGGAAGGGAAACCTATGGCTAAGCCAAAACGGCCATCTTTTTATGACGTTCCTTATACACCAATAACGATAATCTATATCGCTTGGATGCCTTAGAAATACGCCGGTCCTGGGTTTGTGGATTGCGTTAACTATTAAATGGAATATTTTAGCAATAAAAGTTGCGCTAAAAACAAGCGTTACGTACATAGGAATAATTAACAGAGGAAGGAAAGTGTAGAAGTGAATCGGTCTGGCATAATTCCACAGAAACTGCCAATATACCCATAATTCCAGGAAAAGTGGGATAAAACTGAACCAGACGATTATCAAGTAAAAAATTAAGTATCTCTTCTTTATCAGAACAGTTGGTATAAGAGGCCCAATGCGCATGGTATTAGGAATTGACATGTTTACCCTCCGACTCTTCTGTTTTTATTAATTCTTTTTTATCGTCGTCGATATTAACTTCGTGAATCGTTTCGATCTTCATCTCGTCATCAACGCTACGCTTTATTATGATATCTCTTCTTACCTGGGCATATTTATTTTTTTTTAGCTTAATGCCCGGTATTCCGAAATATATCCAATTGGGGTCAAGAATTTGATTATATGTAGTAGTACTCAGAGCACCAATCATAGAATCGTGTCTCATTATCGTACCGGGGGCGATGGTTGTTTGTCCGCCAACTAGAACGTAATCCTCAAATATAACCCTTTTAATTATCAAATATTTACCTACTACCATTGAAGACATCACTGTGGCTCCTTGTCCAACTAATACATTCCGACCAAAATCTACAAACTCGGCATCGCACCACGCATCATTTAAGTGGCTTGAAAAATCCATTCGTATTCCAAACCATCTAAAGGCTAGTACATCTATCCAAGGAAGTGGCGAGTTTCTAAGAAACCAGAGTGCTATTTTTTTTAATACTGTCCTCATCATCCAAAATTCATAATTTTTATCACCAATTTCGGCTAAAAATATACCTTCTCGGGGTTTATGCAGTAAATTGACTAAAATTAGAAGCATTTTGCTAAAAAATAACACTCCTAAAATAAATATGTAAATCATTAAGAAAAGAGCAATTGGCAGAAATAATATTGTAGAGAGTCCAAAATATCTAGTGTATTCATACCAAAATATTGCTACCATTAACCCACTCAACCAAAGAATTGGTATGTAAACTGCTAAAAACTTTATATTAATCCTGCTAATAGCACTACTAGTTGTAAAGTCAATTGCTAAGTCTTCTTTAGTTAAACTGTTGATGTCAATAGGTTCTTCCTTTTTTTGGCCTTCAGTATCGATATTGCTGTTTTTTTCTACATCCTTGCTAACTTCCTCTTCGATATTTTTGATGTTCTTTTCTTTTGTTTTTGACTTTTTCTCGCTTTTCTTGGCAATGAACTCTTCTAGATTCTCATTTCTCTCCAAATCTTCAGGGTCTAAACCTATATAGTCCTTTAATTTTCTTTTGAATATTTTCCGAAGAGGGAGTCCAAAGTAATACCCAAAACGTCCTTGTTTCCCTATCATAATATGTTTTTGACCCGATGCTAAAGGTAACAAAAAACTGTTATCGCTAACTTCAGATCCCGGACCAATCGCGTTCATAGCAGCAAAAGTAACGTTATCTTTAGTTTAACTTTCAAAATAGGAGATATTTCCAAAAATCCCCTCTACGACATGCGAGGCTAGGCTAGAATTAAAACCTATATAACAGTTTTCCCCGACTGTTATAAATTTATCATTTAATAAAGACTCTTCGATTGTAGTGCCCTTTCCAATCTTACTCGCCTTCACAAAATTAAAAAACCAGTTAGAAAGCCACGGTACGAATCCTTTTACAAACACATTTTTACCATATTTTAAAATGAACGATCGTATGTGATAATAATCTGCTGCCTTAGATTTAATGTTTCTTGGTATTATTCCGTTTTTAGACGGCGAAATCTTTTCAGTTATAGCCCAAATAATCTTAGTACTAATTCCTATAAACAATAGGTGTACTAAATAACAAACAATTATAATCAAAGGCATTAAAAACAAAGCTAGAAGCGGATTTAGTTCTGTAAAAATTGCTATAAAAGTGGGAGTATCTAAAAAATATTCGCGAAATACCATCATGAAATACGCCATAAAGATAAAGCCGGGGCCGATCCACGATATATAGTAAATAACAAAAAAGAGAAACATATAAAGGCCGTATTGCATATTCAATTCTTCTATAACCGGTTCTTCTTCAGAATCTTCAGAAACCGTAGACACCTCTGCTTTACCCTCTACAACCATGATTTATTTATCACGTCAAAAAATAATACACGATCAAGTTATAATTAAGATAAAAGATTACTTTTATAGTTTAAAAAAATTTGTTTTTTCCTTTTTAAATATGAATGTAAAGTAGAAAAGCTAAACCAACTATGAAGAACAATTGTATAAATTGCGGTATTTGTTGTCGCGAAACCGAAATGATTCTTTCTGCTCGGGATGTTGACCGTATTAAAAATAACGATCCTAAGAGCTTACAAATAACTAATTTTGTTGAAAAAACAACAGATGGATTATTTCAATTAAAAAATGCAGATGGACATTGCGTTTTCTTTGATCCGACAACTAAACTCTGTAAAATTTATGAAGTAAGACCAGAAGGATGTCGTTTTTATCCTTTAATATACGATTCTGATAAAAGATTATGTGTTTTAGACAAAGAGTGCCCGAGACCGAAATTATTTTATCCTAATAAAAACTCTCGCCTGAAAACTTGTGAAAAAATCGTTAGGTTTTTGGAAAAACAGGTATTATATACTAAATTACGATAACTGTTACAAAATCTTGATTTTTATCGTTAACATCTATTACTCAAGAGAATAAAGCTCAGTTCTTCTATCTTTAATTACATTATTGTACTTGTTAAGGTTTTTATCTCTCGCTTGAGTAACATCTATTTCAACAAAATCAATATAAGATTTATCCTTTGGTGCAGAAGAGATTACGTCACCATTAAAAGAGGTAATTTGGCTTCCCCCCGTAAATGTAAAACTATCATCTCCTCTCGTTTCATTTCCAATCCTATTCGAAGTTATTGCGAAAACGCGATTTACCAAACAGCGAGTTATCATCGCTCTTTGGCAATATGGAAGAACCAGATTAGCAGGATGGGCAATAATATCTGCTCCAAGAAGAGTAAGACTTCGAATAGTCTCAGGAAAGAACCAATCGAAACAAATCATGATCCCTACTTTTATATCTTTTACTTCGTACATTTCTAAAGGTTTATTTCCTGGAGAAAACCATAATTTTTCTTTGTAATAAAGATGGAGTTTCCGATATGTGCCAAGAACTTCGCTATCAGAGACGATCATGGACGAGTTAAAAATTTGATTACCATCTTTTTCTATGAATCCGCCTACAACCACAGCGTTTGTTCTTCTGGCTATTCCCATTAAAAATTCGGCAGTTTTTCCTTCAATATTTTCAGCCAATAATTCCGCTTCTTCTTTAGATATAAAAGTGTATCCTGTTGCGAAGAGTTCGGGTAACACAATCAAATCTGCTTTAGAATAACCTAATAACTTTTCAACTTGTTCAAAGTTTTGAGTTACTTCGCTAAAAATTGGAGAAGTTTGTACATAGCCAACTTTCATTTTAACCCTTTTTCATCTGTAGTATTTTCTTCTTTGTCCTTTTTTTTAAGGGATTTCCGCTTTTTCGTTACTCTAGCGACGCGTGTTTCGTCGTATTTCTTTA
>Ga0209991_10000937_pt1 | contig 13076 bp, 13 predicted proteins | sample ChitaG_FD_183167 | JGI IMG/M metagenome (GOLD analysis project Ga0209991, IMG submission 183167) | Deep subsurface microbial communities from South Pacific Ocean to uncover new lineages of life (NeLLi) - Chile_00310 metaG (SPAdes)... | ecosystem: Environmental > Aquatic > Marine > Oceanic >...
TAACAACTCTTTTTTGAGGTCGATAACGAAGTGGTTCTTCTTTTGGAGAACACTGCTGGAACGAGGAATAGCACGGGATCTTCCTTTGAGGACATCGAGTACATTGCTTCCAGAATCAAGGATAGAGAACGAATTGGCGTGTGTTTGGATACAGCACATGCTTTCGCAGCTGGGTACGACTTGGTTTCTCGAGGAGCTGTTGAACATACGCTACGGAGATTCGATGACACAATAGGTCTTAAAGAGCTTAAGCTTGTTCATCTCAATGATTCCAAGAAGGGTCTAGGTTCCAGACTTGATAGGCATGAACATATTGGAATGGGAAAAATTGGGGAGAGAGGATTCAGAAACATTCTGAAGAGCCCGTTGGTACGACTACCCTTGATCTTGGAAACTCCTGTTGACGATAGGAGAAGTGATGTTGAAAACCTGAGAGTTGTGAGAGAACTCGCCAAATGATGTGATGCATGCATAAATACTTCGCTTTGAATACTTTCTGGTGCACTGAAATGGAGGTGAAGAAGAAAATGCGTGAAGAATGTTGTTGTGGTCAACCTCATCATGAGTGGAAGCATGGGCATGGACATGGGCATGGACATGGGTATGCTAGGCGATTCTTTACCAAAGCAGAAAAGGTCGAGAAGTTGAAAAGCTATGCAGAAGAGCTGAGGAAGGAACTAAGGGCAGTCGAGGAGCACATCAAGAAGTTACAGAGCTAGGAGCATGCATGCAAATCTAGCATTTGCGCAAGCAATCAGCTTTTCTATTGCATAATATAGTTACTTGTGACTTTAGCTTTAGCTCTTAATGTTGCTCCAACAGAGCAGTATTTGGTTCCATTCCGCCATACTAGTTATCCCCAACAAAGAAAACTAGCGTATGCAGGCATATCTTGGTTAGGCTTCAAAGTTTGATCAAATGAATTGTTATGGCCCATTCTTCATCTGATTAATGATGTTGCAGATTTTTTCTGGGTTATTTGAAGAAAAGACGAATGGTCTTCCTTTCCGCAGGACTATTTTCACTGCATTGCCGAATGATGTTGTGTAAGCCCACGAACTGTCAGTGCCGTATCTAATGCCGATGCCACCATATCTTCCGAAAGAGGCTTTGGTTGGTTCACAGGACGCTATATCCCCTATCAGAATATGTTTGCGATTAAAAAAGCCGTAATAAATTGAAAGTTTGTTAGTGGTCACCTTTATCTGTATGCCTCGATAATTCCAAAATAGCAACAACACAAACGCTAGAGGAGACGCTAAGACAACAATCAAGAAGGGATGTTGAACAGCGACGCCGACAGCGATGGTTATCAATAGTATGCACAAGCTAAGTAAGGAAAGGAATCCCACTAGAGCTTTTATTAATGTGCCCGCTGGGACCCATTCCACGTACAAAACGTCCTTCATATTAATCCACATTGATACTGGTAAGAAATGAATTAAACTTTATGATTAATTAATAGGGAGATATGTTTTTAGAAGAAACGGTTTATTTTTATTCTGGAGATTGCATGCATGCATATGAGCGAGCCAATTATGAACTTGGAATGAGACTATTGATTCCTATTACTCTATTCAAGAAGATGCTGATAGCCAATGACTACTTTGTTTTTCGATAATTTCTTTTTGAATTTTCCATCTTCTGTAACAATGCCTTTAAATTTTCCTTCATAGAGAAGGAATGCTAAGATTTCATCTTCCCTAAATTTTTTGTATTGTTTCCTATGTTTATCTGGTACTTCTTCTGGATTAGAGACTTTTAAAATTCTTTCATCATCAAGAAATCTAATAAAATTTCTCATTCCTTCTTCTACACCATGTGTTTTTTCCCGTCGTTTCTTTCTCTTCCAAAATGATCTAACAAGGTGCTCTACAACTTGTTTTATGGTTATTTCAGGAATTGCCAGATTAAATTTCCTCTTATCCAAGCGATGAAAAAGTGAACTTATTCGTGGAAGTAGATTTAGAACACTGCCGGTGTCAAGTAAAAAGTAATCTGAATTTCTTTTATCTTCAGGTGAGGAAAGTATGATTTCCCAGGGATTCTTAAGAATTGGCACACCTATTTCTATTTTCTTCAGAAGAATCACCTTGGCTTAGTTTTGAATCTTAAATCCGTTGTATGCCACTTCCTAGTTTTAATGATTTTCTCTTTCAGTAAAGTAATTTATAATTGCTAATTGAACATCTAAGTGGTGAAAAATAATTTGCTTACTGAAAGACAGAAAACAGTCTTGAAACTTCATTCGCAAGGAACAAAGATTAGTGAAATCGCTGAAAAAACTGGTTATAATCGCAATACCGTGTATTATGCCTTGAAAAGTGGTCAAAAAAGATTAGACAGAACTATAGAAACAGTAAGATTTGCTATCGAAAATAAATTCTTAAATAAAAAGCAAGTTGTTGAACTCAAAGAAATTCTCAGGAGGATAGAATTGTCCAGGTAAACCTGGTATTTTAAATAACACGTTTCTCTAATAATAAACTATGAGTAATTCTCAGATCGATTGGTGTCATGATTGCAATGTCCCATTGATCTCTATTAGATGCAATTTATGCAGGGGTGGAGGGGAAATCTTAGTAGCCGATCTGAAACCGGTTTTCGCACCAGAACGTGAACTTTACCTTCGTGAATTGTCTAAAGAACATTCAAAACCAATTCTACCAACAAGTCTATTCAGATTCAAGAACAAAATCATCGGAGAAGGCAAATTACTGTTTGATTTCCATGTCAATGGCGATGGTCTTGAATTTGACCTAAAAGAAACTTTGGAACCAACCGAGTTTAGAAGAGACAAAGATTCTCTCAAACAAATGCTATGTGCCAATCGGAAAACGTTGGAGAAGAAAGAAAGCGAAGCTATTAAGTTCATCAAGGAAACTGCACGGCATCATAGAGATAAACACATTGTAGTTTCATTCAGCGGTGGAAAGGATAGCACCGTAACTGCGTATCTCGTAAAGAAGGCTCTAGGAGAAGTTACATTACTTTTCTCAAACACTGGCATAGAGTTCCCTGAGACTGTAAAGTTCACAAAAGAGTTTGCTGAGAAGATGGGTTTGGAATTGATAGAAATACATCCTGTTCGGAGATTCATGGTTTTGTGCGAAGAGCTGGGGCCCCCAAGTAGAATGATGAGATGGTGTTGCTTCACACAAAAATCCGCACCTATAAACACGTTCTATGCTGAACTAGATAAAGAAGTTTTGAGCTTTGATGGTATACGTAAATCAGAATCAAGATCAAGAGCAAAGTTTGAACGCTCACGGAAGAATACAAAAATTATCCGACAACACAGTGCTTATCCCATATTCGAATGGTCTGATTTTGAGGTATGGTTACATATTCTCTTCAGAAAAATACCCATCAACCCGTTATATCAAGAAGGTTATGCTAGGATTGGTTGTTGGGCTTGTCCTAACAATGGCAAGTTTGATGATTTCTTATTGAGCAAGACACATCCTAATCTTTCAAGAAAATGGATTGATTTTCTCTTAGACTATGCTGAAGAAAACGGTAAGACACCTGATTGGGTTTTTAGTGGAAAATGGAAGCAAAGGAGGACAAAGTATGAAAAATTTGAAGTTTGTAGTGTTCGGAGCACTTGCACTGTTGGTAATGAGTTTCTTTTTGTCCTAAGAGATAACAAATTTTCTAGGGATAAATTGGAGTTCTTTAAAGTTTTCGGTAAAGAAATTGTCAAAGATGTAGGTGATGAAAAGTTAGTGCAAATAATAGGGCCTAAGGTTACTATTGCTTCTGTTGTTAATGGAAATACTATGCGGGTTAGATTTAATGATGAAGAATGTTTCAACAGATCAGTGTTTGAAGTCAAAAAGCAATTAGAAAAAGCATTAAACTGTGTTAAATGTGAGGCATGTGTTGGATCTTGTCCTTTTGGTGCAATTGAGGTTAATGATAATCTGAGAATAAATGAAGATAAATGTAAAAATTGTCTTGTTTGTGTGACTTCGAAGCATCTTAAGCAGAGTTGTGTGGCGCTTCACTATAAGAGCAAGCGAAACGTTGTAGAAGCTCCTTCAATTGGACTCAGGATTTCGTGAAAAGCAAACATTTTGCACGAAATTTACAACTATAAGGACAAATATTCTTTCTTACTTCTTTAATCAATTCTGTCACTTCCTTTGCCTTTTCAATCTTCTTATAATTAGCCTGTATGTTATTGAGCAAATCCACCAAGTTAGATCTAGTTATTCGCAGAACTCTTCTGACAGAAAGAAAAACTAATGTCTGGAAAGAGAAATACGTGTTACCGGCAAATTGTCTACGTAATATACCCTGAGCTATGTTGAATAATTCTGTGTCATCTGTAATTAAACAAATACATCTAAATCGGTATTTTTCATGCCTACTTAACTGCAATGACAAAGAAACGCATTGCTTATCAGCTTTCTTCCGTAACCCTTGAAATTTAAGATCTGTACGCTTAATAACCTTGTAGCATTTCTTCTCAATTTTAGGATAGCTTAAAGTTCGTGTGTTCTTAAGAATCATTGTAATTTCTTCCTCTTCTTTTCGAGAAGAAGCAAATTCTCCTTTCTTCAGATCTTCTGATATCTCTTCTTTAACTGCGACAGGCATGCATAGTTCACATACGTCTAACAGTTTCAAAAGCAAGCTTTCATCCTTTAATTTGACATCAAACATATTTCTAAAAGCATTTGTATCTAGAACAAACATCCAAGAACTTTTGTTAGTGGTTAGGATTTTTTGCATAGTAAAAGATAATTAGTTTAACAATTTATTTATGTATAGTGATGAAATGAGTTTGTTAGAAAAATACGGATTTACGAATTATCCATTTCCTATTAGTCCAGTTGAAGAAGCTGCTTTTTGGGCAGATTTAGAAAAAGTAAAGGAAAACTTAAATCAATTCTTCTCGTTTGCTGTTTCAATACCTGCTTCTACTTCAGCTCTCTTATGGGGTTGGAGAGGAGCCGGAAAAACTTACTCGATGAATTATTTTACCAAAATCAAACAAATAAAAGAATTACTCAAGAAGAAGAAAATTACTTTAATAACAATTCGCCTACCGATTTCGATATATATAGCAAGAGAGAGCTACAAAGCGCTTTATATAGGCATAATGGACGGGATCCGCTCAAATTTGAAAGACCTTTTGACTATTCCTGGGAAAATCAAAGAAAAATATCAGCTTGTAGGCCGCTTAAAAAGAATCTTCAAAGGAGAACTTAAGAATTTTACAAGAAATGAGACGATTCAAGAAGTAATTGGTGCATGGTTAGAAAGTTTAGTTTTTGGCAGAAAATCTAATGAAGATAAGCAAATGAACATTCTTAGATTAAAAACGAGAGGAAAAGTCTTAACAGAAGATGACATACAAGAGATAACTTCTGCATTGTTCAATTTTCTTGTAAATTCAAAGACAATTAAAGAACTCACAAGCAAACCTATAAAGATTATTTTATGGATAGATGAATGGGAATGCATAAGAGATATTAGCACAATGGAAAATAGGAAGATAAACGACTTTTTAAGATATTTAGTAGACTATGTGCCTTTCTACTTTATCCTTCTTATTAATGCTACACTAAGGCCGGATGAAGAATCGGCAGATATTCCAGCATACTTTACATATCAATTAGTAGATAGAATCGGTCGAATTATTGAATTTCCTCCCTTAACTAAGGAGGATGCATTTCGATACGTGTCTGAAAGAATTAATTTCAATTTAATCGATAAAAAGAAAGGCTGTTATCCATTTACACAAAATGCTATCAGAGAAGCGGTGAAAATACTAATAGCTACCAACCAACCCATACTACCGAGAAACCTAAACAGAGTATTTAGCACAATACTGTTCGACGCGTTTCATGGAAACAAAGAGAGAATTGATGTTAAGTTTGTAAAGAAAGAGGAGGAGAAAATCAAAGTTCTCTTATAAAGCCATCATCTACCTCCGGATCCCAGTAAAGAAAGTACTTTTCTCCCTTTTGCGACAGTCCATATATAAAGTTTTTAACATTATCTATCTCACATAATACGCCATCTTCTAACAGCTCAGTACAGGTTACTTCAGAAAAACGCGAAAATAATACTTTTGAAGGAATAGGGAATTTTTCTTCTTCTTTAAAAGCTTCTTCTAGTCGAGGTTTTACAATGTTTTTTTGTTTGGAAAAAGAAAGATCCTTAAACAGTCTAGTTTTCTTTGGCAGTTTATCATATACATTTTTATATGATTCGAAAAACGTTGAATAGAAAATCCTATCGTTCCATTCTCTAACATGCATAGGAGATTCGAGTATCGGCAACCCATCAATCAGTTTCTTGTACACTTGCGTTAGAGCATATGCAACTCTTCCATTCCCCTTTAAATCTACCATTTTAAGATCAAAACACCAATACAATCTCGGCGGCACCAAATTCTCAACATATCTCTTTTCGTTTCTCCATTTTCCAATGGTCACAATCCTCTCTCTTAGATATTCATTTGAAGTCGTTTTGAACCATTCTTTCAAATGTGAAACAATGTTTTTCCTGAAAGAAGAAGAAAGATTAGACAAATTCACGCATTTAGAAAGATTGATTACGAGTGGGATAAAATAAATTGTGTCAACTTCTAGAAGATGTTTAAGAAAGAACGATGCTTCTTTCCAATTCAACTCAAATGGATTACTTCTTTGTTTTTGTGACAGAGTTACAAGAACTCTTCCATATTTCGTTAAACTGAAAATCCTTCCTTTTCGAACTAGAAGTCCCATATCTTCTGCCAATTTCACATAGCGATCAGCACTTTTGGTTTCAGGTGTTATAACTCCTCTTGCTTTGCCTATTCTTTCATGATATTCCTTCAGGAAATGAAGGTTTCCTAGTGAAAAATTTTCTAATCTTCTTTTTAGAGTGTTTAATGGTAGCCCTTTATCCTTTAATATCAAACAAATTTCTCGAAAATAAGCCAAGACCCTAGTTTTAGTGTGAGTGTTTAAATGAAAACTTTTTTTGAGCAAAATGTCACCCTTGTTTACCCTTCATTTCTATATTCTGATATTAAGCATTTACAGACAAATACCAATAAAAATTCAAATTGACCACGGCCTATATTATTATCTCGTACTTTTTCCATCTACCCTTCCCCTTGACGTTGACGAGACCAAGGTTAACCATCTTCTTCATGTAATTACGATATGCTCTATCCACCACAGGCCTTGAAACAAGTTTGCAATATTCCTTATACAAGATACCAGAAACCATCCTCATTTTCTTTTCTAATATTTCATATATCACTCGCTGATGTTCATTCAGTTTCGACAGGATGTATGATCTTCAGTATCTTGGCTTCTCTCGACGCTTCCTTTATCTCCTTTATGGTAACACACTTGAGTCCCTCGTCCTTAGCCTTCCTTCCCATGCATGCATTATGAATTTCAGTGTTCAGATTTTCTTTTATTTCTACAGCTTTACATAGTTGTTGGTGTTGATGGTTGCCGATTTTCCAACAAAGCGTGGACGCCGAACTGTATGAGTGGCTTTTGAAGGAGCAGAAAAGGCGCAAGGCTCGCACGATCCAAGAAGTGATTCGTAAAATTGCATGCATGGATTAGTATTAATATTGTTTTTAGAGGTTATGAGAAAGACTTATCCATTATATTCATGGTAAAACCCCTAAACACAATGTATGCATGCAAAATTTAGGAAAGTAACTTCTACATTTTCAGTTGGCTACATACACAAGTTATAGACTGGCTTCAATAATTTTTTGTTCAGTTTCGTTTATGTCATAAATTTCGTAAACCAATTCGTCAATTTGACCGTCAGTTTTCTTTATTTCCTCTTCTATCTTTACTCTTTCATCCGTCAGCCTATCACCGATTTTACTAAGACGTTTGTTAAGGGAGAGCATCTTATTCACAAGATTCATGAAAACACTGTTTTCCACTTCAGCGTTTGGAAGGGGAATTCTTCCTAGATAATGACTATCTAAATCCATAGTTCTAATAGCTTTGGAAAAGATGTAGCGATACGCATACCAAGAAATCAATCTTGAGTTCAAAAGGCATAATAGGAATTCCAGAGAATACCTTTTGTCAGTGGATATCGTGTTCTCAACAGTATCTACAGTTAGTAGACCTTCTTTGTCTAGAGCGGACATGATGATGATGTGGTCTTTAGGTTTTGTGACATGTGCAACAATTCGCTGAGACATTATCTTCGGTTGTTTTAAGAATTTTATTTTGTCGTTGTTTGGGTCTACTCTTTCTTCTGATAGAAAATCACTGCTCAATCTAAACGTATAACGTGAGATATTTCTACCCCTTGTAATAGGATACTTTGTTTTTTCTTTGATCAGATATTTCTGAAATGGTAACCCTCTGCTAGTCTTCGTTACATCTGAGAAATACTTTGGCTTCTTATTCATCTTTTTAAAAATCGAAATGTCTTCTTGATTCCCATGTAGAATAATAGAATCTGTTGAATCAAGAAGATGTTTGTTGATAACTGTGCTCTCGTTAGAAAGTATATCATGTAAAACATATTGTTTTAGTCTAGCAGATTTTTTCAAAATGACTATCATCTGTTCTAATAAAACATCTTCAAAAGCCTTGCTGACGTCCACAACTCTCACCAGATGTTCTTTAATCAACTCTCTTCCTGATTTCCAACGTTGGCTAAAAGCCAAAGATTTTGGAACTATCATTCCGAGGTAGCCGTTTTCCTTTACTAACTCCAATGATTTTTCTATGAAGATTAAGGCTGAATTCTTGTAAGATTTGGAAAACTCGAATTTCCTCGAAATGTATTTTCTCTCAATCTTGTTCAATTCTGCTCCATATGGCGGATTTCCAATTATAACATCAAAACCACCATGCTCGATTATTTCTTTGAATTCTCTTTCCCATATGAAGGCTTTGTTACCCGCAATTTTCGTGTCGTCAATCAAAGAGTTTCCACATTTGATATTCTGCTCCAAGAAAGGTAACCTGTGCCCTTTTTCTGCAATCTTTAGAAGAAGATTAAGCTGTGCAATTTCTACCGCTTGTTTGTCCAAATCAACACCGAAGATATTATTTTGCAGAATCTTTGCCTTTTTTGTAAATATCGCCCCTGTTTTCAAATCCAATTGGCTCTGAGCATAATCTTTATCATTTTTTAAATGATACTCGTTCAGCACGTCAAAAGCTTTAATTAGAAAGCTACCAGAACCGCACGCAGGGTCCAAAACTCTTATTTTTTCAGCACTGACTTTTTTATCTTTAAGTAACTCCCCGAGAGTATTCCTTACTATGTAGTCAACTATGTAGGTAGGTGTGTAGTAAATCCCTTGTTTTTTCCTGTGGATACGGCTTTCAGTAAGTTTTGCTCTTTTCTCAGTTTTCTTTAGGATGTGACTTAAATATTGCTCGTAGATGTTGCCTAGGACATCAGCGTCAATTGCTGAAAAGTCATACGAAATCGAGAAAAATTTCTCTTTTGTATAATACAAACCCATTGCTACTTCATATAGGACTGCATCTTCGATTTCTAGATGGTCACATAGATGTTCAGCAAAAATCTTACTGTTATATTCTTTGTCAAAATAATCAAAGACTTGTCTCAAACTCTTTACTAGCTGTCCTCTACCTTTGCTTCTCCATTCCCTCAAGTTTGAAATCAAGGTTTTTGCTTCAAGTTCTCTGTCTTCACAATTTCGGATAAAAATCAGCCTGTCTAAGATTCTTTGAACCGACTCATCTAGCTCTTCCTCTGTTAGATTTTTGTTCTGGTTCAGCTTTGTTATGTTCTTGGAAAGTATTCCCCTAAATCTTGTGAAATCAGCCAAAAGCTGTTTATCTATACTAATCTTTTTGGTCTTTTTACCCCATTTTTCCGCTTCCTTATCCAACGAACCTTTCTCAAAACTTTCTTTCGACAAAAGCCACAATTCATCAAATCTATCAAGAAATTCACGAGAGTAAATCGTTGTAAAATGACTCTGTAAGTAGTTAGCAGCTTTCCACTCGGCATTAAGTATTTTCACAGCTTCAAAATCCGTAAGAACTGCCCAAGTGCAACCTTTATGCCAAGCGTAGCTAACGGCTTGTTCAAAGAATTTGGGGTTATCTAAATCCACCTTTAGCGATTTTGCTTCTAAGAAAAATTTCGGAATCCCATCAATCCTAAATCCGTAATCGACACGTTTTTTAGATATTTTTTCTTCCGCCGTAACTTCGCTAGAATCTTCAACATTCCAACCCAAGGCACGAAACAAAGGAAGAATAAAGTCCTTCTTTGTCATCTCTTCGTTGTATTTTTTGACTCTATTTTCCTCTATGACTCGGCTATATTTCTTAACAAGATTTTCGATTTCTCTTTTGGCTTTTTCTTTGTCCATAGCAATTGAAATACTCTTTGTCGGCGACTAAAAAGCTTTAGCACATTTGTTTTGAAGTTCTGTCCATTTGAACCTCAAGTCAAAAATTGCCTTGCCATAATTTTATGCATGCATGCCAAAAAATATGTCACAAATGCACATGTCTAAAGGTCAGCGATGTTGTTGGCTTTTGTTAATTTTTCTAATGTGGTGTATCTGAGTCCGCGTGGGGCAGATCTTCTACTCTTTAAGGGTATTGGATCTCTGAACTTCATCAACGTTCCTGGCTTGAGATGTATTACACGTTTACCAGTTTCGAATGTGTCTGTATCCTGCATTTGGATCCTCACCAAGTCCTCTTTGGATTTCAATGGTTGAGTAATAGATTCTATTTCTCCGAAATACAAGACTGAAGACTCGGGTCTACCTACATAGAGTGCAAAATACGGAATTTGCTTTTTACCCATCGTTACGAATCCCCACGCATTGTACTTCATAAGAAACTCGACTCCTTCAACCCTGCTCGGACAAAGAACCACCTCACCTGGTGATTTTGCAGCAAGCTTGTCTCTAGTTATCAATTGAATCTCTCCTGCAGGCACAGACCCAGTTGCCGTTTCAACATGTTTCTCGAATAGTTGGATTGACTGCTCTGCAAGTTGCTTTGATATATTCGCAACACGATTTTCAGCATCCTTCCCTGTTATTTCGAGAAGGATTTTTTGGAATTCTTCCGCTATTTCTGGTTGTTTCAGTTTCAAGTTGCGTATTGCATTTTTTGTTGCTGCTAAACGTTTGGCTGCTGCCTCAATATCACCTGTCAGAATTGATTCCCTAGAGAGCAAATTCAGGATGTCTGCTTGAGCCGGTAACTTTTCCAGATCTATTTCAGTAACCAAGCATTCTTTCTCGGTTTTGCCCTCCTTCGTGTCAAAGATCTTGAGTTTTCTACCATTGGTCAAAGCCACCCACTGAACATCCTCAACCCTTCCATAGCTGATTATCTGAGCAGAATCGTCGTATGACAGCACAACATCAAATGGTTTGGCTTCTACAAGAACTACTGGTTTATCCTCTAGCATTAGAGCATAGTCCACATATTTGGTGGTTGAGCCTATCTTTATGGGATATTCAAGCATGACTTCATTGCTTCGGGTATCCCATCCCAGAATTTCCAGTATTGGCCCTACAATTCTATTCTTAGTGTTTGCCTCACTACTAGTGATGTTTGTCTTTGAGAAAGCATCAATAGCCAACACAATCTTGTTAAGCTCTTTAGCTGATAATGCTACGGTCAAGATAGACCACTCAATTCATGCCACTTATACAATATGGTTGAAATGCCTTAAAACCTTTAAAAATCCTAATGCATGCATGATCTGCGGCGCGCCATAACCTTCCTGCAAGTTCATGACAGCTAGTGTACCGCGCACTTTTTTCCGTATTTTATCGTTTGAACGTTACTGCATTTTTCCTTGAATAATTGTTGGTTTTCTGTGTGTATTGGGAATATTTTCTTCGGTTTGATGTGGTTGATTAGGTCTGTTAGTTGTTGTTTGTTCATGTGTCCGGAAGCGTGATGTTGATGAAACTGCATCTGGAAGTGGTTTAGCCAGTTATGCATAACCTTGTCTTCAATGTCTTCTTCACTGAACGGTTCACTCATACTGTGAATAAAATGGCTCCCCGAATCCGGATTAATATCAATTAACTCCGCAAACTGATAGAAATTCAAGTCCATAACCAGCTTGCCTTGATTCTTTTGCACAAACTCATGCGTCACCATCTTATCCATAAACTCCCGCTCCCAAACATAATAATCCTTTTCACAGAATTCCCCAGACCGTTTCCGCTTATAATAAACCAGAACATCCTTGTCCTTCAACGGGTCAGGAAGATCAAGATGTTCATCGTCCACCAGCCTACTCAGCAGATGAGCCGTCTTCGGAGAAACCACGATCTTTCTACCATTCTTTTTAGCCACGTTATAGAAGGTTCTAAACCTGTCCATATCCCGACTGTAACGCGTAACAAAAACAATCTTACCAGTTGAAGACACAACCCCCTCACTCAACCGTCTAACCTCATCCTCAGAATAGTTCTTTCGCTTCTCCTTCTCCACCATCCGCGTGCCCTCACAAATCATGGCCACAGGCTCACACGCACAAGCTTTTTCAATAAACTCTCTAGTCATATCGCGTCTGGGACCATGAGCCCTAACATCCCCAGTATACACAACCGTACCCTCAGACGTGTGAATCAAAAACCCGTAAGCAGCAGGAATCGAATGATCAACATGAACAGGCTCCACCACCACACTGCCAACCTTGATTTTGTCTCCAGTACGAAACAACCGATACGGATGCTCTCTATAATTACAGAAACCACTCGTCTTCTCCATAGCCTCCAAAAACAACTTAGTACCTACGCCAAGGTGCACAGGAATCTCAGGATCCAAAAACCGAATATGATCCACGTGGTCGAAGTGAGCATGAGACAAAAACACACCATCAAACCTTGGCTTCACATAAGAAACATCCGTAAACCTCAACTGCCCCTCCGCATACAAGCCTTTCAGCTTCGGCAACAGACCAAACTCAAAATAGTCTCCCAAACCATTGATGCTTCTGGCAGATAGCCAACTAGTAAAAAAGTCTTCACCAAAACCGAAAGGCTGCCCAAAATCAAAAAAAACCCTGACACCACCATCCTCCAACAAAACCTTATTACCACCAATCTCATT
>Ga0209991_10000939_pt1 | contig 13072 bp, 25 predicted proteins | sample ChitaG_FD_183167 | JGI IMG/M metagenome (GOLD analysis project Ga0209991, IMG submission 183167) | Deep subsurface microbial communities from South Pacific Ocean to uncover new lineages of life (NeLLi) - Chile_00310 metaG (SPAdes)... | ecosystem: Environmental > Aquatic > Marine > Oceanic >...
CACTAAATCGGCAGCCAGTAAGAGGGCGGAGGCAGAAGTGAAGCCTGTTGAGGCAGAAGCGAAGCCTACAAAACCGAAAACGAAACGCACTAAATCGGCAGCCAGTAAGAGTGTGCAGGCAGCAGTGAAGCCTGTTGAACCAGAAGCGAAGCCTACAAAACCGAAAACGAAACGTACTAGATCGGCAGCCAGTAAGAGTGTGAAGGCAGAGCCCTTTACTCCTGTGGGAAAAGAGGAGAAGGATGGTACAACCCAAGCGGGTGAAATACCGCAAGACTCATAAAGGACACCGTCGGGGTAGAGCCCAGGTAGGGAACACGGTTGTTTTTGGTGATTATGGCTTGCAGGCGCTAGAGTCTGCCTGGCTCACTAGCCGACAGATTGAAGCAGCCCGGCGGGCTATGACTCGTTATATTCGCCGTAGCGGCCAGGTCTGGATGCGCATTTTCCCTGATAAACCAGTTACCAAGAAGCCGGCTGAGACCCGTATGGGTGGGGGTAAGGGTCCCCCAGACCATTGGGTAGCTGTGGTCAAGCCGGGGAGAATTCTGTTTGAGATGAGAGGTGTTAGTGAGGGAATGGCTAGAGAGGCGATGCACCTGGCTTCATATAAGCTGCCTATACACACCAAATTTGTGCTAGCGGAAAGTGAGGTAGCCATTGGTGGTGATTCTGTAGGGAAGGAGCTAGCGCAAGTTGAAGGTTGAGGAAATTCGGGCTCTCAAGCCCAAGGCATTGGCAGAACAATTAGAGGCAGCTCATGAGGAGCTTTTTAACCTTCGCTTTCGCCTGGCCACCAAGCAGTTGGTAAACCACCGTGAAATTCGGAGGGTGAAAAGGGAGATTGCCAGGCTGAAGACCGTAATAAGGGAAAGGGAGCTAGGGATAAGGTAGGTTTTAAGTCTATGGAGAAGAAACACAAAATCAGGGTCGGCCGTGTGGTGAGTAATAAGATGGATAAGACGGTGGTGGTGACTGTAGAAACACTCAGGCATCATCCGCTATATAAGAAGACTATTAGGAGAGCGGTTAAGTATAAGGCTCATGATGAAAAAAATGAGTGTAGGCTAGGGGATACAGTAAAGATTATAGAAACGCGTCCCCTGTCGAAAGAGAAGCGGTGGCGAGTAGCTGAGATAATAACCAAGAGAGAGGTAGTGGAGGTTCAACCTAAGGAAATAACCTGAAATTAGTTTCAGGATAAAATGATATGATTCAGAAAGAAACCAGACTTAAGGTGGCAGATAATACCGGTGCCCGGCAGCTTTTGTGCATTAATGTGCCGGGTGGCTCGGGTAAGAGATATGCTCGGGTGGGTGATATCATTGTGGCTTCAGTAAAAAAAGCAACTCCAGCGGCAGTGGTAAAGAAGGGAGATGTAGTCAGAGCGGTTATCGTTCGCTGCGCTCAGCCGTATCGGCGTTCCGATGGCTCTTATATTAGGTTTGATGAGAATGCTGCCGTGCTTCTCTCCGATAAAAATAACCCTAGAGGAACCCGAATATTTGGGCCAGTAGCCAGGGAGCTGAGAGAGAAAAATTTTACCAAGATTATATCGCTGGCACCTGAGGTTTTGTGAGGAAAATGGGCTGTGAAGATTAGAAAAGACGATACTGTACTGGTTATTGCCGGCAAGGATAGAGGTAAAAGGGGCAAGGTGCGCCTTACTTACCCCAAGGATGAGCGACTACTTGTTGAAGGTATCAACTTTATCAAAAGGCATACCCGGGCAAGAGGTCAGGTTAGACAAGCCGGCATAATAGAGCGGGAGGCACCGATTGATGTGTCAAATGTTATGCTACTGTGCGCTAAGTGTAATCATTCTACCCGCGTTGGCTTCCGTTTTTTGAAGGATGGTAAGAAAGTTCGGTTCTGTTGCTCTTGCGGCGAGGTAATTGATTAAATGTCACGTTTGAAGGAAAGGTATAGAAAAGAGATTATCCCCAACCTGATGGAGCTTTGTGGCTATAAAAATATAATGCAGGTGCCCCGTCTGGAAAAGGTGGTGCTTAATATTGGCGTGGGAGAGGCAATTCAGAATGCCAAGGCTCTGGAGGCAGCTGAGAGGGACTTGGTGGCTATTTCAGGGCAACACCCGGTGATTACTCGGGCTAAGAAGTCTATTGCTTCCTTTAAGTTGAGGTCAGGGATGCCCATCGGGTTAAAGGTAACCCTGCGAGGGGAACACATGTATGACTTTTTTGACAAGCTAGTAAATGCTGTCTTACCCCGTGTGCGCGAGTTTCAGGGGGTTCCCCCAGACTCTTTTGATGGCCGGGGCAACTACACCTTGGGGCTTAAGGAGCAAATCATCTTTCCTGAAATAGATTATGAGAAGATAGACAAGCTACGGGGGCTAGAAGTGTCAATTATCACTACGGCTAAAACAGACGAGGAGGGCAGACACCTGTTGGGGTTATTAGGTATGCCTTTCATCAAGAATTGAGGTGGGGATGGCTAAGAAGTCAAAAATTATAAAATCAGAGCGTCCTGCCAAATATGGAGTGCAGCAGCATAATCGGTGTTACTTGTGTGGCCGACCTCGTGCCTATATCCGTAAGTTTGGCTTGTGTCGTATTTGCTTTCGTGGGCTGGCTCTCGCTGGCCAGATTCCCGGGGTGAGAAAATCAAGCTGGTAACTAGAATGAGGATAGAATAAGGGGGTAAAGGTGACTGTCTCTGACCCAATAGCGGATATGCTAACCCGAATACGCAACGCCATCATGGCGAGGCATGATTCTGTGCTGATACCAACCTCGAGGATGAAGCTGAGTATTGCTAGCATCATTAAAGAGGAGGGTTTTATTAATGATTATGAGGTGCTTAGGGGTAAGACGCACCGAGTAATTAAGATTTATCTCAAATACGATGATAAAAATCAGCCAATCCTTTCTGGGTTGGAGCGAATAAGTAAACCCGGGCTAAGGGTGCAGGTCCAGCGGAAGGAAATCCCCCGTGTTTATGGTGGCTTGGGTATTGCTATTCTGTCTACATCTAAGGGTGTGATGACAGGACAGCAGGCCTGGCGCCAGAGGATTGGCGGTGAACTTTTATGCTATGTGTGGTAGACCGATATTTGGGGAGTAATTATGTCTAGAGTAGGACGAATGCCTATAACTGTGCCAGAGGGTGTGGCGGTGGATATTAAGAAGGATGGGGTCACTGTGACCGGACCTAAAGGGGAGCTCCGTCGTCGTTTTAACCCCGATATGTCTATTACCCTAAACAATGGTAGCCTGATAGTGTCGCGACCTAGTGATAGTAAGGCGCATCGTTCCTTGCACGGATTAACCCGAAGCCTTTTAGCTAACATGGTTGAGGGGGTAACTAGCGGCTTTGAGAAGACCCTTGAAATGGTAGGTGTGGGTTATCGGGTTGAAAAAGCAGGGGATGGGCTGGTAATTCGTGTCGGGTTTTCACATCCGGTGGAGGTATCACCGTTGCCGGGTGTCTCCCTAGCTGTAGAGGGGACAAGTCGTATTAAGGTTATGGGGATTGACAAGGAAGTGGTTGGCGAGATGGCAGCTGAAATTCGGGCTATTCGTCCCCCTGATGCCTATAAAGGTAAGGGCATTAGATATGCTGGGGAGTTAGTTCGCCTTAAAGCCGGTAAGGCAGGTAAGGCGATAGGTATGAGGGAGTAATGGGTAAAAGTGAGCCAAGGGTAGCCCGTATTAGAAGACACCGCCGGGTCAGAGCCAAGGTGGAAGGCACAATCCCTAGACCCCGTTTGTGCGTTTTCCGTAGCTTGAACCATATTTATGCTCAGGTTATTGATGATTCGCAAGGGCACACGCTAACCTCTGCCTCGACCCTCGACCCAGAAATGAAAGACGGGGTAGTTGGTAAAGTAAAGGCGGCTAGGGCAGAACTTGTCGGTTCTCTGGTAGCTAAGCGAGCCTTGAGTAAAGGGATAAACCAAGTGGTTTTTGACCGCGGTGGATACAAATACCACGGCCGGGTTAAAGCCTTAGCTGAGGCAGCTCGGCGAGAGGGATTGAAATTTTAAGGGGGATGGTTTTAAGAAGATGAAGGTGTTGGTAAGCAAGATAGACCCAACAGAACTGACACTGAGTGACAAGCTGGTTTATATTAATCGTGTGGCTAAGGTGGTGAAAGAAGGGAAACGCCTCAGTTTTAGTGCCCTGGTGGTAACCGGGGATGGTAATGGATATGTAGGTATTGGTGTCGGTAAGGCTAATGCGGTGCCAGGGGCGATTAGCAAGGCTGGCACTATTGCCAAAAAGAATTTGATTAAAGTACCGTTAGCTGGGACTACTATTCCTTATGAAATGAGGGTTAAATTTGGGGCAGCCAAGGTCTTGCTGAAACCAGCCGGACCAGGTACAGGCATCATTGCTGGTGGTAGTATCCGAGCTGTGCTTGAGGCAGCTGGGATTAAGGATGTTCTAACTAAGTCGCTGGGTAGTTCAAATAGGATTAATACGGCTAAGGCAACGATGCTTGCCCTCAGCCAGCTTAAGGACCCGCAGGAGGAGTTAGCCAAACGTAAGCCAGCCGTCAAGGTTGAAGAGGTGGCGTCTAATGGCTAAGCTATGTGTTACCTGGGTCAAAAGTAGTATTGGCTATGCTGAGGACCAGAAGAGAACCCTGAGGGCTCTTGGTCTTCATCGGTTAAATCAGAGTGTTACTCACCATGATTCAGTCTCAATTCGGGGCATGATTAACAAGGTGAGACATCTAGTTAAGGTGGAGGTAGAAAGCTCGTGAGGCAGGACAAACTCTCGCCAGCCCCTGGCTCTAAGAGGCGCAGGAAGCGAGTGGGCCGGGGGGACAGCAGTGGACATGGCACCTATTCAGGGCGGGGTTGTAAAGGGCAGAAATCTCGTTCTGGCTATAAGATGAGTCGTGGTTTTGAAGGTGGGCAGCTGCCTTTGATTAGGCGCTTACCCAGAAAGCGCGGCTTCACTAATATTTTTAGGATGGAGTATAGCATTGTCAATGTAGGCAAGCTCAGTATGTTTGAGGCGGGGAGTGAGGTAACACCAGAAAGGTTGGTAGTGGCTGGGGTGGTGAAATCGCTACGGCACCCAATTAAGATTCTGGCTGAGGGTGATATTAATCATCCCCTGGTAGTAAAGGCAAACAGGTTCTCGGCGGCGGCTAAAGCCAAGATTGAGGCAGCCGGGGGTGAAGTGGAGGAGGTGGGGTATGCGACCAGAGCGAAGTAGACCACGCTTGCTCCAAGCAATGTTTGATGCCCTCCGCCTACCTGATTTAAGGCGCCGAATTCTCTTTACCCTGGGTATGCTGGTAGTTTTCCGCTTTGTAGCTCATGTGCCCCTTCCCGGAGTGAACCCTGATGCCTTACAGGAGCTATTTCAGCGTAACGCAATGCTAGGCATGCTTGACATGTTTAGTGGCGGTGCCATGAGGTATTTCAGTGTGGCCGCGATGGGGGTTTATCCCTATATAACCGCTTCAATTATAATGATGTTGCTAACGCCCATTATACCCCGGCTGCAGGCCCTTTCTCAGGAAGGAGAAGCGGGTAGGAATAAGATTAATCAAATTACTCACTGGTTAATGGTGCCGATGGCAGGTCTTGCCGGTTACGGGCAGATAGTCTTGCTCCGGCATGAGGGTGTTCTCACTAGCACTGCAGCACTACCAACGGCAGCTATGGTTCTGGCAATAATAGCCGGCACCGTGTTCTTAGTCTGGGTGGGTGAACTTATTACTGAATTCGGTATTGGTAATGGTATATCTATAATAATCTTTGGCGGCATTGTGGCTGGCTTGCCTGAAATGATTGGGCAAGGTTTTCTGGCTAAGGAGCAATTTGGCGGTTTGGCAGCTTATGTTCTCATCGCCTTAGCCACTATTGTGGTAATAGTTATCTTTACCGAGGCGCACCGTCGTATTCCTGTCCAGTATGCTCGTAGCATCTTTCGTGGCGGTCGTATGTATAAACAATCAGGCTCAACCCATATTCCATTGCGGGTAAACACCGCCGGGATGATACCCCTTATCTTTGCTATGTCCATAGTAATCTTCCCTGGTATGATAGCCAGCTATTTTGCTAATCCAGCCGGGGCTGACCCTAACTTTGCCAATACTATTATGAACCTGTTTAGTCCTAATGCAGCATTACCCATGGGCTTATTTTACTGGGGGATCTATTTTCTTTTGGTGGTTGGCTTTGCCTTCTTTTATACCTTTGTGATTTTTCAGCAGCAGGATTTGCCTGGTACCTTGCAGCGACAGGGAGGATTTATCCCTGGCATTCGACCAGGGAGACATACCGCTGATTATCTTAATCAGGTTATAAGGCGTATTACCTGGGGAGGAGCTCTTTTTCTAGCCGCGGTGGCGATAATACCCTTCTTAGCTCGAGAGATTACCGATGTCCAGGTGATACAGCTATCCAGCATGGGTTTACTTATTATAGTTGGTGTTGTTTTGGATACTATGAAGCAGGTAGAGGCGCAATTAGTGATGCGCCGCTATGAAGGCTTTATCAAATAGGGGTAAAAGGTGTATATTATTTTATTTGGTGCTCCCGGGGCAGGCAAGGGAACACAGGCTGAGTATGTAGCTCAGAAGCTGAATTTGGTTCATATTGCTACTGGCGACCTGTTTCGCCAGGCAATAGAGCAAGGGACTGAGTTAGGAATACAGGTTAAGTCTTATTTGGAGAAGGGGATACTGGTCCCTATTGAGATAACAATGCGAATGGTTCTTGAGCGTATGTCGGCTCCAGATTGTGAATCTGGGGTAGTTTTTGATGGCTTTCCCAGGAATCTGGAACAGGCTAGGGCATTGGATGAAGCCCTAGCTAAGCAGGCTAAGGCTATAGATAGGGTGGTATATATCAAGGTCTCTGAAGAGGAGCTGCTGAAGCGGCTCAGTGGGCGTTGGATTTGTCGTGACTGTCAAACGCCGTATCATGCTATCGATTCCCCTCCCAAGATTTGGGGTAAGTGTGATAAGTGTGGTGGTGAGCTATACCAACGCCCTGATGATACTGTTGAGACAGTTAGGCAGCGGTTACAGGTCTACTTTACCGAGACGGCTCCCCTTATTGATTATTACACTGGGGCGGGTAAGCTAATGGAGGTAGATGGGGAGGGGGGTATAGATGGGGTGGGGAGGAGAATAATTGTAGCCCTTGGCCGGGAGGGTGTAGCTAGATGAGCATAATTATCAAATCCGACCGAGAGATTGCGATTATGCGGCAGGCAGGCAGGATTGCGGCCACTATACTGGGGGTGCTGAGTGAGCAAGTGAGGCCGGGGATGAAAACCAAGGAGTTGGATGTTATCGCCGCTAGAGAGCTGGAGAGGCTGGGAGCCAAGCCCTCATTTAAGGGATACCGGGGATTTCCAGCTAATCTCTGTGTGTCAGTAAATGACGAGATAGTGCATGGAATTCCCGGGGAGAGGGTTTTAGTTGAAGGTGATATTGTATCCCTTGACATTGGAGCCATTTTTAAGGGTTTTCAGGGTGATGCTGCGGTAACAGTAGCTGTGGGAGAGGTTAGCTCGCAGGCTGAACAGCTTATGGAAACTACTGAAGGTGCCCTGAAAGCTAGTATCGCTGTTGCTTATCCCGGGGCAAGATTGGGAGATATTTCAGCCGCCACTCAGAACTATGCTGAGTCAAGGGGCTATTCGGTTGTGCGTGAGTATACCGGACATGGTATCGGGCGAGAGATGCATGAGGAGCCCCAAATACCCAACTTTGGCCCACCGGGAGTGGGACCAGTGTTGAGGAAGGGGATGACCCTCGCCCTTGAACCTATGGTGAATGCTGGTGGCTGGCGTACTCGGCTGGGCAATGACCACTGGGTAGTGCTTACTGCTGATGGGAGCCTTTCGGCACACTTTGAATACACTATTGCTATTACCAATGGTGAACCAGAGGTACTTACTATTGTATAAACAAGGGGTTTATGCCTAAGAAAGAAGCTATTGAGGTTGAGGGAACAGTAGTGGAGTCTTTGCCCAATGCTATGTTTCGTGTTGAGTTGCCTAATGGGCATAGAGTACTAGCTCACATTTCGGGTAAGATAAGAAAGCATTATATTAGAATCTTACTGGGTGACAGGGTGTTAATAGAGCTTTCTCCTTATGACCTGAGTCGAGGTAGGATTACCTATCGGTTTACATAATAGTGTTAATTAGCTAATATAAGAGGAAATTATAGAGGACTTATCATGAAAGTTAGAGCTTCAGTTAAGGTTAGGTGTGAAAAATGCAGGGTGGTGAAGCGGCGGGGGGTAGTCAGGATTATTTGTCCTAACCCAAGGCATAAGCAGAGGCAGGGTTAATTTTCCTGCCGATTAAGGAGGGAGTCTAATGGCACGCATAGCCGGGGTAGATATACCCAAAAATAAGCAAATTTGGGTTTCGCTACAGTACATCTATGGTATTGGCTCTACTTTGAGCCAGAGAATTCTAGCTCAGACTGGTATTAATCCTGATACTGAGACGGATAGCCTTACTGAAGAAGAGGTTAATCGTCTCCGGGAGCTTATTGACCACGAGCATAAGGTTGAGGGTGAGCTTAGAAAAGGGGTTAACCTTAACATCAGGCGTCTCATCGACATTGGTAGCTACCGGGGTATTAGGCATCGTCGTGGCTTGCCGGTCAGGGGGCAACGAACGCGAACCAATGCTCGTGCCCAGCGTGGTCCTCGCAAAACGGTAGCTGGTAGAGGGCAGAGGCGCGGCGTAGCTAAGAAGTAATTAGGCGTATATAAATTTAAGGGAGAATAGAATGCCAAAGAAGGGAGCCAAAGCAAGAAGGCGGGAGCGTAAGTCTATTCCTGTGGGGAGAGCCTATATCCAAGCCACTTTTAATAATACCATAATCACTCTTACCGACCCCGAGGGGAATGTTATTGCTTGGGGAAGCTCAGGCACAGTTGGGTTTAAGGGTTCACGCAAAGGTACTCCCTATGCTGCTCAACTGGCCGCCCGGGATGCGGCACGGAAGGCTATGGAGCATGGCTTACGCCAGGTAGAGGTTTATGTTAAGGGACCGGGCAGTGGGCGTGAGGCAGCTATTCGTTCTCTCCAGAGCTCAGGGCTTTATATTACCGGTATTAGGGATGTAACCCCTATCCCGCATAACGGTTGTCGCCCGCCTAAAAGAAGGCGGATGTAGGAGATAGAGAAATGGGAAGGTATACAGCAGCCGTTTGTCGGTTGTGTCGCCGTAGCGGTGAGAAGTTAATGCTTAAAGGGGGTAGGTGCCTTACCCCTAAATGTGCGATGGATAGGCAGGGTAAACCCCAGGGGCAGCAGTTACGCCGGCGTCGCCGGGTCTCTGACCGCGGTCTTCAATTAAGGGAGAAGCAAAAAGCCCGCTATACCTATGGCATTATGGAGAGGCAGTTTAGGCAGCTTTTCGCTCAGGCTGAGAGGCAGTCAGGTATCACCGGGGAAAATCTACTAGTGCTGCTCGAGAGGCGGCTAGATAATGTGGTATATCGTTTAGGCTTCGCTGACTCCCGCTCCCAAGCTCGTCAGCTAGTTCAACATGGGCATATTATGCTCAACGGGCGCAAGACTGACATACCCTCTTGTCTGGTCAAGGAAGGTGACATCATTAGTTGGCGGGAGGGAAGTACCAAAACTGAGTATTATAAACAACTGCTTCAGAGCATTGAGAGTAAGTCTGTTTTGAGTTGGTTGAGCCTGGATAGGCAGAACCTTGTTGGTCAGGTTTTATCTTTACCTACCCCTGATGATACTGATGCTAAATTTGATGGGAAAACTATAGTTGAATACTACTCGCGATAGGTTGTTTGATAAGGAGGTAGCCCTTTGTCTCGTCTAGCCATACCTAAGATTGAGTGTGTTGAAAGTAGGGATAACTTTGGGCGATTTTTAGCTGAGCCCTTGGGGAAAGACTTTGGTACTACTCTGGGTAATGCCTTGCGGCGAGTGCTGCTTGGCTATCTTCCCGGGGCAGCAGTGACTCGGGTTAAGATCGAGGGAATTCAACACGAATTCTCTCCTATTCCTTATGTGAAAGAAGATACCGTAGAGTTTTTACTCAATGTTAAAGCATTGAGGTTAAAACCTATTTCTGGTAGCCCAGGTAAGTTAACACTGGAGGTGGAGGGGGAGGGGCGAGTTTGCGCTGCTGACATTAAGCCCTCAACTGACTTTGAAATTGCTAACCCTGAGCTTTATCTAGCTACCTTAGATTCGCCCGAAGCCAGACTTTATGCAGAGTTTGATGTGGAATTGGGTGAGGGTTATAGGGGGGCTGAGTCCAGTGATGATCTGACGGTAGGAACAATCCCGGTGGATGCTATCTTTACTCCAATACGCAAGGTTAATTTTACCGTTGAGCCAGTTCATGTTGGACGAGAGACTAGCCGTGAGCGGTTATGTCTAGAGATATGGACAGATGGGACTATATCACCTGTAGATGCCATCAGCCACGGCGCTGACATTTTGATAAAGCAACTCTCTCCGTTTGCCGATTATGTTGCCGTTGCCCAGATAGAGGAGGAGAAGCAGCTCGTTCGCTTGTCTATTCCTGATGAAAAATATAATATGCCTGTGGAACAACTGGACTTATCAGTGCGTACCATGAATTGCTTAAGGCGCGGTGGCATCTCTACCGTGGGGGAACTCATAAGTAAAGGTGAGAAAGAATTGCTTGCGCTACGGAATTTTGGTCAGAAGTCTAAGCAAGAGCTGGAGGAGCGTCTCGGAGGATTGGGGCTCTCTCTTACTCCGCAGGTTGAAGAAGGGGTAGAAGGGGAGAAGCCCGCTCAGCAGGAGGAGGCAACAGATTTAGCTGCTGGAGACCGGGATGAGAGTCAACCTGTCGAATGATAATCATGATAGTTTCATTGGGTCGTTTACTAAGGTAGGGGTGACATGAGGCATAAAGTAGCTGGTAGAAAATTAGGCAGGAATACAGGTCACAGGAGGGCGATGTATCGTAACCTGGTAACTGACCTTTTGGGCTATGAGAAGATTACTACTACCGAGGCTAAAGCTAAAGAAGTGCGTGGCTTGGCTGAAAAGATGATTACATTGGGTAAGGAGGGTGGGCTTCACTCCCGTCGCCGGGCACTGTCATTTATTATAGATAAAAAAGTAGCCGAGAAGGTATTTACCGAGCTTGCCCCAAGGTATGCTGAGCGCCCTGGTGGCTATACCCGTATCACTAAATTAGGGCCTAGGTTGGGTGATGGGGCGGCTATGGTTCAGCTTGAGTTGGTAAAGTAGAGAAAGGCTGTCAGCTTGGCAACGATTACCAGGATTGTATTAATTGTGGAATATGATGGCACACGCTACCACGGTTTTCAGCTACAGGCTACTCTGCCCACCATTCAATGGGAAATAGAAAAAGCACTATGGGAACTTACTGGAGAGAGGATTCGGGTGATGGCGGCTAGCCGAACTGATGCTGGAGTTCATGCTAAGGGGCAGGTGGTCAGTTTCAGGACTGAGTCGCCTCTGCCTCCACAGACATTTGTTAACGGGCTAAACTACTATTTATCTAGGGACATTGCCATTAAGGCGGCATATAGAGTAGGCGATTCTTTGAATGTTAGGCGTGATGCTATTAGCCGGGAATATAACTACTGTATATTGAATAGTTTAACCCGGTCTCCAATCAGAGAAGGTTTCTCTTACCGGGTGGGTGGACATCTAGATATTGAGGCTATGAATCAGGCATGTCAAGCTCTTGTTGGTGAGCATGACTTTATCTCATTTGCCAGCTCTATGGGGATTGGAACCAAGAACACAGTGCGAAGGGTGTATCAGGCCAAAATGGAGAAGGATGGGGAATTGGTTGTTTTTAATATAGTAGCTAACTCTTTCTTAACCCATCAGGTGCGCAATACGGTAGGCACACTAATCAGAGTTGGCTTGGGTAGGATGAGGGTTGATGAGTTCTGTAGTATAATAGAGATGAAGAAACCTGGTCTGGTTGGACCAACTGCTCCTGCTCGTGGGCTGTGCCTCATGCAGGTGAATTATCCCTACCCCTTTGAGGAAGAAATACAATGAAAACCTATAGCACTAAGGCATCTGATATTAAGCGAGAGTGGCATGTTATTGATGCCTCAGACAAAATTTTGGGTAAGCTAGCTACTCAGGCAGCTGGCTTACTTATGGGCAAGCACAAACCTATATTCAGCCGTAATCTGGATACGGGTGATTTCGTTGTTATTATCAATGCTGATAAGGTTCGTGTTACCGGTAATAAAGCCAAGCAGAAGCTATATTATAGGCATTCAGGATATCCCGGGGGACTTAAAAGTATCAGCTTAGAGAAGATGATGCAGACTAATCCTACCCGGGTGATTGAGTATGCTGTCAAGGGCATGTTGCCCCATAATCGCTTGGGTGCTAGTATAATGAAAAAGCTCAGGGTCTATGTTGGTGAATCTCACCCTCACCTAGCTCAGACTAAGGCTACATCAGCTAGGGGTGAAGTAGGCGGGTAGCCAATAAAAACCTAGAAGGATAGGGTTCAAGTGGAAAAGTCAACTTACTTCTATGGGACGGGTAGACGCAAAGCGGCTGTGGCTCAGGTAAGGCTGTTACCGGGTAATGGCGCTGTTATCATAAATGGTGCGCCCTATGAGGAGCTATATCCCCGTCTTAAGCACCGCCAAACAATAATGCAACCTCTTCTAGTTACCGATAGTGTTGGTAAGTATAATGCTGTGGTTAAGGTAGCTGGAGGTGGCGTATCGGGACAGAGTGGTGCCATTTCTCACGGTATTGCCCGGGCTCTGGTAAGGGCTGATGAAAGCCTTAAGCCCATACTACGCCAGAACGGATTACTTACCCGAGATTCTCGGGTTAAGGAAAGAAAGAAGGTTGGTCTCAAGCGGGCTCGCAAAGCACCTCAATACACCAAGCGGTAAAGAGTCCCTGCCTCGCCTTCCTTATTCTAATCAGGTGCTAAGAAACTAAAATAAAGCCAGGCACTTGATATGGGACGCTACTTGTGCTCTCAGATAAAATCTCAACCCTCAGCGTCGCAAACCAGTTTCTTCTAGGGCCACAGGTCTTTAACTACATCCTCCAGCCCCAGTTCTTGCAGCTTCTTTTTGCTTGGCTTC
>Ga0209991_10000941_pt1 | contig 13053 bp, 6 predicted proteins | sample ChitaG_FD_183167 | JGI IMG/M metagenome (GOLD analysis project Ga0209991, IMG submission 183167) | Deep subsurface microbial communities from South Pacific Ocean to uncover new lineages of life (NeLLi) - Chile_00310 metaG (SPAdes)... | ecosystem: Environmental > Aquatic > Marine > Oceanic >...
TGAATTTTCATCTTGTATAGGCATGGGCGACCCTGATGAAGATGCATGTAAAAACCGGCGTTGTACCGATGGGGTGGACAATGACTGTGACGGAAAAACTGACTCAGCTGATTCGGATTGTTTGCTGGAACTTTGCAACAACGGCTTTTTGGATCCGGGCGAAGAATGCATTGATGTGGGCGGTATCTGTTATTTCCGGCCCTGGCAGGATCCCACAAAGGGGGAGGATGAAGCCCCCGAATGTTTTGATGGCTACGATAATGACTGTGATTATGATTTTGATTTAACCTGGGCTGATATTTTAGCCAATACGGATGACCCCAGCTGGCTTACCTTGGTGACCAACGAAGGTCTGGATCAAAACAGCTCGGTGGCAGAATGGAATATTGCCCTTCGTCAAGGAGCGGATGAATATGACCAAAGCTGTATCAATTACATTTGCAGTGAGACGTATCTGATGGATCCCGATTTAGGCCCGGACTTCTACGACACACCCTACTATTTAGCTGCCAAGCCCGATTCGCCTGATGAACTTGGACAAATTTGTACCAATATCGGTGGGTTATGCAAACGCTCCACACTTGGTGACCAGGCATTAAAAACTCAGGAATCTACCGGCGACCCACTGACCAGTCTTTGCTATGATAATCTGGATAATGACTGCGATGGATTTGCGGATGAGCTGGATTATAAAGACAATTCGCCTACCAGCGAAATGGACTGTGAACAGGATATCTGCAACAATAATGCCTTTGATTGCGGATTAGTAAATAATGACTATTCACCAGCAGATTATTTACTGGATTATGATGATGCTGCTTGCAATCCATTAAAAATAACCGCTTTGGATGAAAAATGTGAAGATGTAGGCGGACTTTTATGCGAAGCCATCGGAAAACCTAATCCAGACGTCACGCCTGAGGACAGTATCATTGCCCCGTTTCGCGGCTGCCTGGATGGCATCGACAATGATTGTATAAATGGTTTTGATGGAAATCATGAAGACCTGGACAATCTCGACCCCAACTGTTGTGTAGATAGGGATGGAGATGGTTTCCCTGGAATTACAGAAGATTGCACCACCGACTGGAAAACCGTTGGGGACTCGATCGCTTACGACTATCTCTTTGGCTACATTGACTGTGATGATTCTGATCCCGACATTTTCCCAAGGAAATTTGAATATATGGCTGGCTTATTTGAAGACACTTGCGGCAATACAAGCGATGGAAATGGAATCGACAACAATTGCAGTGGTACTAACGGGGTCAACGGAGGTCGGGATGATGAAGAAACTTCATGTTGCATTGACGACGACGGAGATGGATATGGCTTGGATGGCAATCATATTAATTTAGGGTCGGGCCAATGTGACGGGCCTGTCACGCTTTACCTGGAAAGAACACAATATGATTGCGATGGTACAGACCCAAACATATACCCAAATCAACTGGAAAATACTGTCGCACTTTGTACCGATGGGCTCAATAATAACTGTCGTATTTTCAATGATAATCCTGACAATCCGCGCAAGGACCATATCGACATGTACGCGGCCGATCCGGGTCTTGAAGCCGCTGTCACTTTCCACTTATTTGATCCCGAATGCTGTGAATTAACTGCTTTTTCTTACGACCCAAACCTTGAGATTTGCAATGATACCAACAGCCTCCTGAACCCCGGCGTAGGCAGTGATGAGAACTGCAATGGCCTGGAAGGATACAATGACCACTTTTGCATGACAACAAACAAACTCACTTTCCATGACTACTTTAGCAAGGCAAACTATATCAATATTGCTGCAAGTTCTGCCCAGTATTTCCATAATATCTATCCGCTTCCTGCCTATCAAGATTCTCGATTCACCATCAATGATCCTTCTGTGGAAAATGTTGAAACCATCATCAGTTACGATTTGCCGCTTGATACGACCACAACTTGCGCCAATGATGTCTTCAGCGTTACCATTACCCACAATGCGGATATTCCAGGGGAAACCACAATCACTTATGAAGTTTCGAATGATGGAGGAGATACCTTTGAGCCTGCCTTGCCCAACCCACCTTTGAATGATGGTGATACCCATAACTTCACTACTTTAGATGGAGACAATCATGACCTGCGTTGGCGAGCCACCTTAACTGGCAATAATGTCGACACCGCTCCAACCCTAAATGACATTACGGTCTCCTTCACTTGCAACTAAAAAATATTATCTAACAAATCAGAAATCTGAAATCTGAAATCAGAAATAACAAAGGTGTTTCCCTCCCAATGGTCATCGGCCTTGTGTCGCTTCTGATGATTTCCTCCATATCCATCAGCGAACTAATCATAAAAAATATGCAATCAGTGCGTCGGATAGAAGCCAGCAATCGGGCTTATCTGGCAGCCGAAGCAGGAATTGAAGACGCGCTTTATGAGCTCGCCCCCCATTTTGCCGGCTATCAAACCTATGGGTCGCGTTCAGCTGATTTTAAAACAGCTCTTAGCGGAAATACGGATTGGGAAAATGAATGGGAAATAGTCAGCCGAAACGATTATGACCCGGCCTCCACGGCCTACGAAGGGGAACTGCATGAATACCAGAAACTGATTATTTCCTTTTTTAATGATGCGAATAATGCAGAAATTTCAGGCAATGCCATCAACACCACAGCTGATTCTGAAGACATCGGAGCTTTTCTCCCTGATTTCAGCATCACCTTTTCTATACCTGGCGGAGCAGAAATCATCCTGAATAACAATTTTCCTCAGATTGATAATGATGGAGATTTTAACGGTGAATGGGGAACAGTTAATGAAGATGGGCCGGGCATCGGAGCGTCTAAAAACAATCCCTTTTGCCTGGAAAATCCAGAAGATGCAGACTGTGATGGAAGAGTAGATGAAGACAGCCCTGAAGATCCTGTAATTTTATGGAAATTAACAGATGGCGGATCACGAAGCCTTATACCCATCCGGGGATGTCTTGGATATGCGGGGGGAGGTTCGGAGCTTTGCGAAAAAAACTTCTTTTTAAGCTATCAAAACCAATATAGTATAGGAGCTTTTTCAGTTAAAATGGATAAAACTGTTCCTGGCCTAAACGAATTGGGCCGAATAGAAACTATAGAAGAATTTATTGATCGGGCACTTGATCCGCTTTCTGACCCCCCTGGTGATCCAACTGCCAAACTCCATTTTGAATTCCTGGTCATCGCCCCGCTGGAACATGTGGATAGCGGCACATTGCGAAAAATCGAAATTCCTTATATTGCTTATAAAATTGAACAACTGAATCCGGGGAATGAAGACAGTATAATCCCCTTCCCTTATTTTGAAATCAAATCCGACGGGTATTATGGAACCTTTAAGCAATCCATCACCACCTATGTCACACCAAAAACCACAGTGCCGCTGTTTGACTTTACGATTATTCAGCAGAAATAAGGAGGTCTGAACTGTGATTATTATGATTTATTGATTTTTATGATGATTTTTGTTTTACCAAAAAATCATGTTCATCATTTAATCAGGTGAATCACAGTTCAGACAACTACTATATTAACAAGCTTCCCCTTCACATAAATCTTTTTGATCACCTCCTTCCCTTCAATATTCCTCTTCACCCCTTCATCCTCCATCGCCACAGCAATAGCCTCTTCTTCCGAAACATCGACCGATACCACCTTGGCGCCGCGCTTTTTCCCATTCACAGCAAATACCAGCTCAAAAGTATCATCCACCACGAGTTTTGGATCATATTCCGGCCAAGGTTCGTAAACGAGACTCTCTTTGTGGCCGAGCTTCTCCCATATTTCCTCACCTAAATGCGGAGCAAACGGAGAAAGGATAAGTGTCAGTTTTTCCATCGCCTCTTTCGGAATCTTTTTAAGTTTCTGTAATTCATTCGCCAGAATCATCATCTGGGAAATAGCGGTATTAAAACCAAATGACTCAATATCATCACCCACTTTCTTGATGGTTTTATTCACCAATCGATTTATTTTGTCATCCTGAGCGGAGTCGAAGGACTCATTCGCAACCTCACCCTCTTCCATCAGACGCCAGACTTTTTGTAAAAAACGGAAACACCCTTCAATATTTTTAGTATTCCAGGGTTTCACAGTTTCAAAAGGCCCCATAAACATTTCATAAAGCCGAAGGGTATCCGCGCCGTATTGCTTGATCACGTGATCGGGATTCACCACATTCCCGCGCGACTTGCTCATTTTCTCCCCATCTTCACCTAAAATCAAACCTTGGTTCATGAGCTTCTGGAAAGGCTCCTTGCTCTTAACGAACCCAAGATCAAAAAGAACTTTGTGCCAGAAGCGGGCGTATAAAAGATGGAGAACAGCATGTTCAGCCCCGCCCACATACAAATCAACATTCATCCAGTAATCCAATTCTTTCTTGCTGGCAAATGCTTTAGTGTCCGATGGACTGAGATAGCGGAGGTAATACCAGCAGCTGCCAGCCCATTGCGGCATGGTATTGGTTTCACGGCGCGCAGGACCATTGCATTTAGGGCACTTTGTATCCACCCATTCATCAATTGCAGCCAATGGGGATTCACCAGTGCCAGTGGGATGATAATTTTTGATATCAGGAAGTAACAATGGCAAATCTTTTTCATCCAAAGGTACTGGTCCGCATTTTTCGCAATTCACAATAGGAATGGGCTCGCCCCAATAACGCTGACGCGAAAATACCCAGTCTTTAAGTTTGTAATTAACAGCTCCTTCACCCTGCTGCTTTTCTTCAAGATGTAGGGTGATTTCATAGCGAGCCTGCTCAGATGTTAAGCCGTCAAATTTACCTGAATTCACTAAAATCCCCTCATCCGCAAAGCATTCTTCCAAATTTTTTACCTTTTCCCAAAGCTTGTCATCTTCCGGGCGGATGGAAGCTTTTAGAAGAATATCGTATTTTTTGGCAAATTCAAAATCACGTTCATCATGGGCATCTGCAAAAACTGCACCTGTCCCATAACTTGCCAAAACAAAATCAGCAATCCAGATAGGAATTTTTTCTCCATTAATCGGATTGATAGCATACGCACCTGTAAATACACCTGTTTTTTCTTTTGCCAGATCAGTCCGCTCCAAATCACTTTTCAATAAGGCATACTCCTTATATTTCTCGACTTCTTTTTTCTGTTCATCAGTTGTTATTTTATAAACAAGCGGATGCTCGGGGGCAAGCACCATGTAAGCGGCGCTAAATAAGGTATCAATGCGTGTTGTATAAACCGTTAATTTTTCATCAAATCCTTCAATTTTGAAATCAACATTCGTCCCGTAACTTTTTCCAATCCAGTTCTCCTGCATAATTTTGATGGACTCCGGCCAGTCCATATCTTTCAGGTCTTCCAGCAGGCGATCCGCATAATCTGTAATTTTTAAAACCCATTGGCGCAGCATTTTTTTAGTGGTTTCAGTTCCGCACCGGTCGCACTTGCCTTCCACCACCTCTTCATTTGCCAAACCGGTTTTGCACCCGGGGCACCAGTTAATAGGAAGCTCGGATTCGTAGGCTAAGCCTTTTTTGTAAATCTGTAAAAATATCCATTGCGTCCATTTGTAGTAGTCCGGATCGGTCGTATCCACTTCGCGATCCCAGTCGTAAGAAAAACCGATGGACTGGATCTGTTTTTTGAACGTAGTGATGTTTTCTTTTGTCACTTCGCGCGGGTGGCGGCCGGTTTTAATAGCATAGTTCTCTGCCGGCAGACCAAACGCGTCCCACCCCATAGGATGGAGCACATTCATACCTTTCATCCGCTTATAACGGCAAATGATATCCGTAGCCGTGTAACCCTCCGGATGGCCCACATGCAAACCCGCGCCACTAGGGTACGGGAACATATCCAAAACATAATACTTTGGCTTCTTTTTATCGGCTTCAGCTTTAAAGGTTTTATTTTTAAGCCAGTACTCCTGCCATTTAGGTTCGATTTTGGATGGATCGTACATCTATTTAAAAATTTAATCTACAGAGGACAGTATAAACTATTTTTCACCCCATAAAACAGGAAAAGCAGCATAATTTTAAATAAAATACTTTACAAATTATATTTAATATGTTATTATAATACGAAACATTAAAAAAATATGCTAGAAAGACAAAAAAAACCCGAAAATTTAAAGAAACCCACAGCTAGAGAAATGGTTCAAAATGTCCTGGATACAATGAAAAACGGCAACAACTTATCATTGCCAAAAAGAATCGAGGGTGGACGAGGAATAATCAGATGGAATTTATCGGGTAGGTAAAGAGTAATAAAAACACACAGCATTAGTAATATCTGCATTTCAAAATATGCCGATTAAGTTCAAACATAATCTGACTAACTTGCAATCTATAAATTTTATTTCATAATAATATAAATATGAATGGAAATCCATCATTAATCCCTGGCAATTCCCAGGAAAGACCCAAAAAAACAGTTCCAAGAGAACGAATTGGAGAAGTGCTAAGCAATGCTGACGGTTTCCGAGAGCAAAGGCGCTTTGAGCGCCATAGGCTAAGATTTACAAGGGGGCGCCTTAGAAATACTTTTGGCTAATTTGCAGAAACTGTTTCCATTATATCTCCGTCTTCGATTGGCTCTTGTATAAGCAAGAGCCTTTTTTGGGCATAAATATTCTTTAAAAATTTCAAACTCATATTAACAATGCCAAAAAATAATTCTAATTGTTCAGGCGGGGACATTAAATCCAAAATACGCCTTACTTCATTTAAATCATCTCCAAAATAAAAAGAACTTAGTGTTTGGCTGACTAAACTTCTGTCAACATCATCGAAATGTAATTTAACCAAACTAAATATTTTTTCCTTAATCTCTTCAGTTGGTATTTGATCTAAATTTTCAAAAAGTTCTTTTATATCCTCATCACCCAATGAATAACGGCCAATTCCCTCAATTTTAAATTTAGAACTTTTATGATTATCAAAAACTTCTGTCATTTTTGGTAATATATGGCCTTCGCGTGTTGGCTTTAAATCTCTATAGTCATCAGAAAGATTGCACAATTCTTGTCTGCTAAATACACGATAACCAGACTGCATAAATTCCAAAAGCCGCTCCAAAGCTTGCATTGCCTCCTCTTTTCGATCACCATTTTCATCCATAAAATAATCAACGCCGGAATTTGCAACGCCTTCAACCAGCTCTCTCATCAGATCTTCCAATTGATGATAATGGCTTGATAAAACATTATTAAAATCAGATCCTATTAACCCACGGACTTCCTGTAGTTTTTCTTGACCCGATGAAGAAAGCGGATAGCCAATTTCTTTTAACTCCTCAAGCCCATCAAAAAGCTCATCCACTTCTTTGCCTAAAGGCTGCCTGAATGAATCAGGCTCCTCACTCACTCTTTCCAAATCAGGATCATCACTTCTTTTTGGTAAAACCTTGCATCGATCAATAAAATGATTAATTTCAACTTTCATTCCTTCAGGACTTAATTGAGGTGTTAAGTCGGCAATACGTTCATTGCTAATTTCACCACCTTGCTCGTCAAGAAGAAGTAAACTTCTCAAATTTCGCACATTTTCCATCTCGCGAATACAACGATTAATCACTGTCAGCGAATAACACATTTGCTGAAGTACATGTTTACGCGGATGCTCAATGCCCAATGATACCTGGCCGACAATGGCATCATTCATATGAACCAAATTCATTTTTATGGCATACAATAATTTACGTCTAAGTTCGCCATTTGAAATTATATCTCTTTCCAATCCGCAAAAAATTTCATTAATATCATCACGTTCTAATTGATAACAGGCGATATCTTCGGTATGCCTTTCGTCTGTTACAGAAGGATCATTCTTAATTTCTTCCATTTTTGACAGTATTCTTTCATCCGCCCCTGGCCTAAATTGCATGTACATCTCAGAAGACTGATCTAAGATCTCTTTGCTTAACTGAACATAACCTGCGTGCATAACACGCAAAACCTGCCCTAAATCTCCTTCCGTCTGTTCATCGGCCTGATCAATATCGCTTATTAAATAATTTGGGCCTGATTTCCTAATCCCATTTATCAAAATATTTATACGATTTTCCAGCCTGTCATAATATTCAGTCAAATATTTTATAAAATCACCCCCAATCGATTCTTTTATATAACCTAATCTTTCTCGGATATCAGCAGAAAAAATAAGGCCGCCGCCATGATAATTATCCGACCAATTCGCAAAATTTTCAATTTCCTGCATTAAATGCCCTTCGCATTCCTCTAAATCCTTTAATGCTTTTTCTTTACCAGCTATCAATTTACCTAATTTTTCTTTTCTTTCTATATCATCCGGGGATTGATCGTCTTGAAGCGCCTTTTCCGCATCTTCAAACCCATTCACAACAAAAGCTCTATATTGCTCCACATAGGCTATTATGCTTTTTTGAAAGTCCTCAACTTTAAATTCAGGTGTTTCCGGAATAACTGAATCAACTTCACTGCCAGCACCTTGCATTCTTTTACGCGTTCCATCAATAACCGTCAATTTTTGCCCTCCTAAAAAACGTTCGGGTATTTCCCTTCTAGAGAACTCCGGAATAACTTCTGGATTAGAAGAAGGACAAGCATCGACAGACATAATTTTATTTTTGTTTTATTTCAAAACAATTTTACAGTATATCAAACTTTCAAGTCAAATTTTTTAATTCATAAAAAAGCTTTCCCTGCAAAACAAATAAAACAAAAAATTATGCAGTAGCCTTTTCCACTTGCCTAAACAGATTATCATCTTTTGCGTGGAGCAGGGAACGAATATGTGAAACAATCTTATGTCCGCCACTCGGCTTGTCGCATGATAAACGATTCTGAAGAATTAATCCCTCCATTTTAGTCCACCGGTCCTCAGTCGTAGATGGAGACCCATTTATTTTATCCATAGTATGTCCAATTGAATTCATATCAATAGGTTTTATTTTTATTTCCAATTAATTTTACAATACATCCACTTTTCAAGTCAAACTTTTTCAATTAAAAAACCTGATAAAAATCATCAGGTAAGTTTTTTTATCCTGTTTTTATTTTTTCTTTCTTCTTTCTCTGATCTCCGCTTTAATTTCTTTTCGTATTTCCTTCAGTTCAACCTTTTTAACGTCTTCAAGAAGTTCATGAACCATATCCTTTCCGCCTAAGCCGAAGGAGAGACCACCTGCAATCGTAAGCATGGCAACAAAACCGATAAAAAGAATCTGAATAAGAATTTCAGCAATCTGAAGTTGGGAAAGGGCAGCTAAAACAGCAAATGTAATAATCGTATAACGGGCTGCAAAACCAAGAACATTCGCTGTATTGGCTTTGGCAAAACTTAAGGAAGTGGTAATAACAGTTTGTAACGTGTGTCCGATACGGATACCAATCAGCATAATAAATAGGGCAATGATGATTTCCGGGATATAAGAAATGATTTTGGCTGAAAATTCCGCTACTTGGGTAAGCTGGGCAATCCTAGCTGCCTCTATAAAAAAGACGAAAATAAGATAACCCTTCACACCTTTTGCAATAACCTGAGAAGGTGTTTGTTTTGATTTTCTCTTTTCCAAAAAATGCTTTAAACCAACCTTATCAGCAAGCCATTCCAGTTTGATTTTATGGCCTAGGTTAACAATGGCGCGGGACGTGATTTCCGCCAGAATCCAACCAAATAAAAACACGGCCAATGCCCCCAGAACAAACGGGGCAAGTTCGATCATGCGTTCAAGTCTGGAATTCACCGCGTTAATGATACCAGTGCCGATTTGGAGAAATATAGCTTCCATATTAAATTACGAGAAATCCGTCTGAACGGAGCAAGGCCGAATGGCCGTAGCGTAGTGGAGCTCCGATGTGAAAATCTGCGTGCAGATTTTTGCAATCGGAGAGGATTTCCCAATTGGTTACAAAAATAGGTTCAATAAATCATATTATTATACCAAATTTCCCCCTAAAAAGCAAGTATCAAAGCCAACATCTTGCATTTTAATAGAATAAATTATAGACTTTTTGAGCGTGGCGAACGTAGCTCAGTTGGTTAGAGCGTCCGGTTGTGGTCCGGGAGGTCATGGGTTCAAGACCCATCGTTCGCCCCACCCCAAAATGGGCTCTAGTCTACAAATCCTCCTTCACGTTGTTGCGGAGGCTTTTTCGACTGCCTCTCATTTTGGGGCTCACGATCTAATCACCAAATCAACGGAAACAACCTCCATTTTACCTTTTTCCGATACGCTTTGTACCCCTCCAATTCCTTCACAAGCATCTTTTCCTCGCCAACAATCCGTACACCTAAGGCAAACGCCGACAGGAAACCAAGCAATAAACCGTAAAGCGAGCTTAAAAGAAGCGGTCCGCCGATCATCCAGAAAACAAATCCTAAATACATCGGATGCCGGACCATCCCATAAACACCCGTGTCCACCAACTTATGATCACGCTCTTTTTGATGCCGGATGTTCGGTGAGAGGAATGTATTTTCGGCAAACGACATGAAAATAAAATAAAAAGATGGAATAAAACTTAATCCACCCATCCATTGGATCCACAAAGCAAAATCCAGCGTCCATTCAAACCGAACGGCATCGAGCGGCATCAGGACAAACCAGGCAATGAACAAGAGCACAAAAAAGGGAAGTAAAACTTTATCCCACCCTACCGTATTATCCGCCCCTGGCCGCTTCATTCGTTCTTTCAGCAAAGCGGGATCTTTGAAATACATATAAATTATAAGCGTAAAAGACAGCCCAACCATATAACCTCCGAAAATCCATCCTTCTACCCACAACCAATCACCCCCAATCCAAAGAAAAACAAAACCCCATAAAAAAATATAGGAAATAATAATCGCCCACTTCCACCATTGCCAGTTAAGAGGATGTTTGTTTTTCATGATTTTAGTTTAATGGGCTTGGCAGGAAGACAATAAATACTTTTTTCATCCACTTGTCTGAACTGTGATTCTCCTGATAAAAAGATTTCCATGATTGATCAACTAGAAAAAATCAAAGTAATCAATAAATCAGATTAATCAAAGTTCAGACAATAATTACTTAATCACAACCTCCCCATCCTTCTCCCCTACCTTCACCTCCGCGCCGTCCTTGATTTTCCCTTCAACAATCAGCATAGCGAGAGGATTCTCAATCACTTGTTGGATGTACCGTTTGAGCGGGCGGGCGCCGTATTTGGGGTCGTAGCCGTTTTTAGCCAGTAATTTTTTGGCGACATCGGAAACTTTGATCGTGATTTTATGCGCGCGTAAGCGTTCCTGCATTTCTTCGATCTGCAGATCAACAATTTGTCCTATTTCTTCGATGGTGAGGCTTTCAAAAATGATTATTTCATCCACACGATTCAAAAATTCCGGTTTAAAACTTCTGCGTACAACTTCCAGAACTTCGATTTCCATTTTTTTGCGCGCCTTATCGTACGCCTCCTTCTTTTTCTTGTCGTCTTTCTCCAGTTTCGCCATCATCATTTCTTCGGAAGACGTATCGGACGCGTAATGCTGGATGATTTCACCAGCCAGGTTACTGGTCATGATGATAACCGTGTTTTTAAAGTCCACTGTCCGGCCTTTACTGTCGGTCAGCCGACCATCATCCAAAACCTGGAGGAGGACATTAAAAACATCCGGATGCGCCTTTTCAATTTCATCAAAAAGGATCACGGAATACGGGCGGCGGCGTACCGCTTCGGTCAACTGCCCGCCTTCTTCATGCCCCACGTATCCCGGAGGAGCGCCGATCAAACGCGCGACCGCATGGCGCTCCATGTATTCCGACATGTCGATACGGATAATGGATTTTTCATCATTAAACATAAATTCCGCGAGCGCTTTCGCCAGCTCCGTCTTCCCCACACCCGTTGGCCCCATGAAGATGAAAGAACCGATGGGTTTGTTGGGGTCGCTGATGCCAGCTCTGGCCCTGCGGACAGCATCGCTGACAGATTTGATGGCGTCTTTCTGTCCGATCACCCGTTCTTCTAAAAGGTCTTCCATTTTCACGAGCTTTTGGGTCTCGGTTTCCAGCATTTTGGAGACGGGAATGCCCGTCCAGCGGCTCACCACCGCCGCGATATCCTCCTCATCAACCTCCTGTTTGAGGAGTGATTTTTCACCCTGTTTTTTCTTTAATTTATCTTCTGCCTCTTTCAATTTCTTTTCCAGTTCGGGAATCTGGCCATAACGGATTTCCGCTACTTTTTGGAGTTCCCCGCGACGTTCGTATTGTTCGGCCTCGATTTTCAATTGATCGATTTTTTCTTTGTCAGCGCTGAATTCATCAATCATCCCTTTTTCATCCTGCCAGCGGACTTCAATCGCACCCGCCTCTTCTTTCAAATCTTCGATTTCTTTACTGATTTTATCCAAACGTTCTTTGGATTCCGCGTCTTTTTCTTTCTTCAATGCTTCACGCTCGATTTCCAATTGCATAATCTTACGATGAAGCTGGTCCAGCTCCACAGGTTTGCTTTCCAGTTCCATTTTTAAACCAGACGTTGCTTCATCGATTAAATCGATGGCCTTGTCGGGCAGAAACCGGTCGCCGATGTAACGGACGGAAAGATCCACAGCGGTAATACGGACGCCGTGATGGACTTCATATTTTTCCTTAATTCCGCGAAGAATGGAAACGGTGTCCTCTTTGCTCGGCTCCAAAACCATCACGGGCTGGAAACGGCGTTCCAATGCCGCGTCTTTTTCAATATATTTACGGTATTCTTTAATGGTCGTGGCGCCTATTGCATGCAGTTGGCCGCGCGCCAACGCGGGCTTGAGCAAATTGGAAGCGTCCATCGACCCTTCTGTGGCTCCGGCCCCCACAATTGTGTGCAGTTCATCCATAAACAGGATGATTTCACCGGCCGCGTCTTCAATTTCTTTCAAAACAGCTTTCAAGCGATCCTCAAACTCCCCGCGGAACTTAGAGCCGGCCACCAACGCCCCTAAATCGAGCGATAAAACCCGCTTGTTCTTGAGCGTATCCGGCACATCACCACTCACAATGCGCTGGGCCAAACCTTCCACAATCGCGGTCTTCCCGGTTCCCGCTTCACCGACCAGTAC
>Ga0209991_10000942_pt1 | contig 13046 bp, 14 predicted proteins | sample ChitaG_FD_183167 | JGI IMG/M metagenome (GOLD analysis project Ga0209991, IMG submission 183167) | Deep subsurface microbial communities from South Pacific Ocean to uncover new lineages of life (NeLLi) - Chile_00310 metaG (SPAdes)... | ecosystem: Environmental > Aquatic > Marine > Oceanic >...
GATGGATCATTGTTTGATGGAGTCCTACAATCTCCCCTCTTTTTCTCTCTAAAAGGATTTCTGCTGCTTTATTACAATTAGTAATCAAGCCTGTCTTAGTATCTCCCCAGAGGACTGCGTCCTTTGCATTTTCAAATGCTAGTCTGAATTCTTCCTCGCCTTTTCGCAGCGCCTCTTTGGCTTCTTTTCTTTCCGTTATATCCCTGATTATCGCCCACATTCCCGCAGGTTTGCCCTCTCTGTCCTTTTTTAACCACACCTTAATAGATATGTGGAATACCGTTCCATCTTTTTTGATGTACTCTTTTTCATATTCATCAGAATACCCCCTAGCTTTTATTTGATCGGCCACAATCTTGGCTTCCATTGTATGCCATTTTTTCGGGGTGATGTCCTGATACCTTTTCTTCCCTATTTCCGCCGCGGAATATCCCATCATATTCAAAAACGCCTGATTACATTCAATAAATTTACCTTTCAGATCTACGGCTGCAATTCCATCTTTAACGGTTTCATATAGCTCCCTATATTCCCTCTCCGACTCTCTTATCTCTTCTTCTGCCAAAAGCCGTCGCGCTTCGTATTTATCTTTGACAATTTTTTTCGCTTTGCTCAAATCGCGCAGAACCCTCACCTCCAATGAACTTATTTTGCATGGTTGGTTTAAATTTTTCTATCCTGTTGTCTTTTCAAACTATGGTTACATTCCGAATCGGATAATCGAATTTAAAAAGGGAAATTTTCCACAAGGGTTCTGGAGGGTACAGGTACAAACTCCTAATACCGCACCACCATAGGTTTTATCCTAAGAAAGCTAGAAAGTGTGTCAATCGTTAAGGTGTCGAGATGCCAAGACCGACAGGACCAACGAACCCCGTGCTGCGGATGCTCGTGCGAGAGCTTCGCGCAAGGGGCAAGAAGCAGAAGGTAAAACTCTGGCTCGACCTAGCGGAGCGACTCGAGCGGCCCCGGAGGAGTCGGGCCGAAGTCAACCTCAGCCATCTGAACCGCTACTCGGGTGAGGGGAGCACCATCATCGTGCCCGGCAAGGTTTTGGCAGCTGGCAAGCTAAACCACGCGATCTCAGTCGCTGCCTTCAAGTTCTCGGGTGCCGCTAGACGAAAAATCGTGACCGCTGGCGGAAACGCGTTGACAATCCAGCAGTTGTTCGAGCAAAACCCGAGCGGCAAGGGAGTCAAGCTGATGGAGTGATGAACATGATCATCGACGGGAAAGATCTGGTCTTGGGGAGGCTCGCTAGCTTCGCGGCGAAACGCTTGCTCGAGGGCGAGCGCGTGACCGTAGTGAACGCCGAGCAGGTCGTGATTTCCGGTAGAAAAAAAGCTACCTTTGACGTTTACGACGCTTGGCTCGAGGTTCGAAACCTCACCAATCCCCGACAGGGACCGTTCCACCTCAAGCGCCCCGAAGACCTCGTGCGCCGGGCGGTCAGGGGGATGCTGCCGTTCGATAAGCCTCGCGGGAAAGGGGCCTACAGTCGATTGCGTGCCCACGTGGGAGTCCCCCCTGAGCTCGCCGGAAAGGAGATGCAAACCCTTCCCGAAGCTGGCCTCGATCGGCTAGGTACACGACGCTTTATGAGGATCGGAGACATAAGCAAACACTTGGGAGTGAGGTTCTAATGAAGGTCGTGCTCGCAACTGGCAGACGCAAGACCGCGCTCGCTAGGGCCACGGTGAAGGATGGTCAGGGGAGAGTGTTCATCAACCGCCGCGCGCTCAAGGTTTACGAGCCGGAACTCGCGCGACTCAAAATTTTAGAGCCCTTGGACTTGGTGCCAGACCTCGCGCACCGCGTCGATATTAAGGTAAATGTCGAGGGCGGGGGTTTCATGGGGCAGGCGGATGCCGTTCGCACGGCCATCGCGCGGGGGCTCATCAAGTGGTCGGGTGACCCCAAGGTGCGAGAGCTTTTCAAGCAGCACGACTGGACTTTGATAAAGAGCGATGTGCGCTTCAAGGAGCCCAAGAAGCCCGGTGGTCCCGGAGCTAGGGCCCGTTACCAAAAATCATATAGGTGATCGCGTGCGGGTGGTTCGTTGTATAACTTGCGGCAAGCTGTTGGGCGACAAGTACGAGGGGTTCGAGCAGCGCGTAAAAAGGGGGGAGGAGCCCAAACGCGTGCTCGACGAGTTGGGGGTCAAGCGCTACTGCTGCAGGAGCACGATACTCACAAGCGTAGACCTGACCGAAGAGATAGCGAAGTTCAAGCGCTAATGGCAAACTAATCGGATGGGGAAACTATCCCTTCACCGGCAGCGTGAAGGAAAACGTCGAACCCTTTCCCAATTCACTCTCACACCGTATCTTTCCACCGTGGGCTTCCACCAGCATCTTGGATATGTTCAGCCCAAGCCCAGCCCCTGGCTTGGTGTGATTTACTTGGAAGAACTTCGTGAAAAGGTTCGGGAGGTCTTTTTTGGCTATGCCCATCCCGCTATCCCGCACTTGGACGAGGATTTGGTTTCCCCTCTGCTTGGCTTCCACCGTCACTCTGCCCCCATTCAGGGTGTATTTGATGGCATTCTCGATCAGATTCGTGAGGACTGTGGCCACACGTCTTCCATCGGCCTCAACCGGGGGCAACTTAGTAATCCGTTGGGTTAAGGTAATCTTCTTTAGCTTGGCCATTGGTTTCATTTGCTCGACCACATCCTGAATGAGTGGCGTCAGTTGTATTTTTTCCTTATTTAATTCCATCTGCCCAGATTCAAGCTTCGATATCTCCAGGATCTTTTCAATTGAACCCCCGAGGCGCTCCACCCCCCGGGAAACGATCCCCAGGGCTTTCTCCTGTTTCTCATTGAGTTTCCCGAGATCTCTGTCCAACATCTGCCGCACGAGGGACAACATGGAGGTCAAGGGGGTCTTCAGCTCGTGAGCGGTCATGGCAAGGAACTCGTCCTTCATCCGGTCCAATGCCTTCAGCTCCTTGTATGCCCGCTCGAGCTCCTTGACCTTTGCCTTGAGCTTGCGCGATGCGAGCTCAACGGTCCGCTCAGTCACCTCAAGAATGTCCAATGGTTGCCTCCATTAATTTGTCGTCTTAAATGTTGTATTTATGTAATAATTTATGTTTAACAATACACGTATATATTCACTCTTCAAAGCTCTGTTAACGAAGATTATGTTGCCCTCCAGGTCAGTTATAATCCTCTTTTTCCATAATCTCCTTTCCCTTTTTCGGTATAAGGCTCAGTGCCCCCGCAATTTTGTTTATCTCTCCCCATGAGCCCTTGACCATCTTCAACTTGCGAGTCGCCATCAGAATCATCCCCGTGGCCTTCCCGGTCATGAGCCTCGTGAAGTTCTCCTTTGAAATCTCGAACTGGAAATCGGGCCCCTCGACCCCTCCCTTGGAGAACCTGAGCTCCCCCCGGTCGATGAATATCGTGAGAGGGGTGTCTTCGCCGTTCTTCAGGACCATGACGATCGTCTTGACTGTGTCCTTGGTCTTTTCCCGCAACTTCTCGTCGCGCGATGCGAGCTCGACAGCCCGCTCGGCCAGCTTTATGATATCCAAGGGTCGGCTCACAGTTTTCCCAGAAGCGAAGTTTATTTCCCGACCATGCGCTTTACCCTTCGCACCAGATCCTCGTTATCGAAGGGCTTCTGGATGTAGTCTAAGATTCCCAGCTTTTTCAAATCCCCCTGCCCTACCTCACCAAACAATGCGACGGTGAGGAATGCCAGCTTGAGGTCCTTTAACTTTGAGTCCGCACGGACCTCGGCGGCAAAAACCCTACCGGTCATTTCCGGCATGAAGAAGTCTACCAGGACCAGATCGACCCGCTCCTTTCTCAATTCCTTTAGGGCTTCGGCCCCGCTCTGAGCAACCACGACTTCAAAACCCTTGCCCTCAAGGAGAAGCTTGACCGTCTCACTCAGGTCCGGCTCATCATCGACAACCATCACCTTTTTTGCCACTTCGTTCACCCTCCATTTCTGAATGAATTTGCCGTCTTAAATATTTTTTACTTAATCGGCAGCGTGAAAGAAAACGTCGAACCCTTCCCCACTTCACTCTCACACCATATCTCTCCACCATGGGCCTCCACCAGCCGCTTACATATGTTCAGTCCAAGCCCAGCCCCTGGCTTGGCGTGATTCACTTGGAAGAACTTCGTGAAAAGGTTCGGGAGGTCTTTTTTGGCTATGCCCATCCCCGTGTCCCTTACTTGGACGAGGATTTGGTCTCCCCTCTGCTTGGCTTCCATCATCACCTTGCCTCCCTCCGGGGTGTATTTGATGGCATTCTCGATCAGATTCGTGAGGACAGTGACCACGCGTCCTCTATCAGCCTCAATCGGGGGCAACTCGGGTATTTCTTGGGTGAAGGAGATCTTCTTAAGCTCAGCCGATGGTTTCATACTCGCAGCCACAGTCTGGATAAGCGATGACGGTTGTAGCTTTTCCTTATAAAGCTCCAATCGCCCAGATTCAAGCCTCGATATCTCCAGGATCTTTTCGACCGCCCCCCTGAGACGCCCCACCCCCCGGGAGATGATCCCTAAGGCTTTTTCTTGTTTTTTTGTGAGTTCCCCGAGTTCTTTGCCCGACATCTGCTGCGAGAGGGAGAGCATGGAGGTCAGTGGAGTTTTCAGCTCGTGGGCGCTCATGGAAATGAATTCGTCCTTGAGCCGGTCCAAGGCCTTCAGGTCCTCGTACGCACGCTCTAACTTCTTGCGGGCCTGGTCCATGTCCTTCAACAGGTAGATCATCGCAGAGCGGGATTTCTCGAGCTTTTCTGCGCGCTCCTCGATGGCTTTTCTTGCTTTTTTCGCTTCCTCCAACCTAACCTTGCCGGCTGCTGCTGCCGCTGCCGCAAATTCCCTCTCCCTATCCATGCGCTCCCAGACTTCATCGAGTAATTCCGCTTGTTTTGCCTCAGCCCGCTTTAGCTTGGTGATATCGGTGATGACCGCAGAGGTACCCTTGAAATGATTATTTGCATCAAAAATCGGCGAAACCGAAACAATTGTGGAAATTTTCTGCCCGTCTTTCCTAATCCGTACAAGCTCGTAGGACCCACGCTCGCCTTTTCTCCGTATGGCCCGTTGTTCTTTAAATATGTCCTGAGCACTCTTATCCAAGAAGTCAGCGAGAGGACGCCCAATCATTTCATCCCGCGAATATCCCGACATTTCGCATAATTTATTGTTGACGTAAATGATCACGCCGTTTTCGTCTACTATGTCCAAACCCTCGTTCATTGTCTCGACCAAACTTCGGTAGCGTTCTTCACTCTCCCGCAGCGATTCCTCCGCCCGCTTGCGCGCGGTGATGTCCTGAGCTATTCCGAGTATCCCAATTACTTTTCCTTTCTCATCTTTTATTGGTGTCAGGGACACTAAACTTGTTATTAATTCTTTATTCTTGTGTTCAACAGTTGTTTCCATGCCAGAGATTTTTTTGCCTTTTAACAAGTCCTCGATAATCTTTTCCAATTCAGGAGGTTCTTGTTTTGGGTAGATAGTAGCAATGGATTTTCCAATCATTTCTTTTGCAGTATAACCATACATTATTTCTGCTCCCTTATTGTAAGAAATTATATTCCCTTTCAAATCTAATGTAATAACCGCATCGGTTGTTGAATCAATAATAACTGCACGTTTTCGGAGTTCTTCCTCCGCCAGCTTGCGCTCTGTGGTTTCCCCCAACTGCTTGGCAATCGTGTTGATCAGATTTCTCTCTTCTTTCAGAAAAGGCCCCTCATCGCTTTCTGATCTTTCTTCCAGGTAATAGACCTCCACGGTACCAATCCGCTCGCCGCGCACGACGATGTCGCTGGCTTGCCTCCAGTCGGTTTCTTTGAAGTTCTTCGTTTTGTATTCTTTATCTTCCACAATGATTCGTCCGCAGGTGATTTCCGGGTACTGCCAAGCAGGGGGGATAAAGACAACTGTTCTCTGAAAGATCTCCTCCAGCGAAGTGTCCGGCTTCTCGACGAGATCAGAAATACCATGAAGACAATTTAGTTCCTTGACCCGCTCGCCAAGATCGTGTGTTTGCTTCCGCATCACCTCCTCCGTCCGCTTGAGCTCGGTGATGTCCCTTAGCACCGCGACTATATGAGTGGGATTGCCTTGAGCGTCCTTTATCACTCCACCGGCAACGCTCAGGGGAATCTCCCTGCCGTCCATCACAACGAGGACCAACTCCACGGGACCAGCGCTGCCCCGCTCTATGGCTTCTTTGATGAGCGGCATGAACTTCTCTATCTCTTCAGGTTTCTGCTTCCCAATTCCAGGCATCTCCATGAAGGATTTCCCAACGAAGTCTTTAGACTCCAGACCAAACATTTGGGAGAATGCACGGTTGGCGAAAACACACCTTCCTTCAAGATCAATCACAAATACTGGATCAACCATCGCGTCAACTGTTGTTGCCAGTGTTGCCGCCCTCGCTCGCTCCCTCTCCGCGCGCTTGAACTCGGTGATGTCCCTAGCTACTACGATCATGCCCGTGGGGTTACCTTTAGGGCCTCTTATCAATCTGACATTGAGTAAAATGGGGACCTCTTTTTTATCCTTAGTTAGCCCGGTACATTCTAGGTTCCTGAGAAAACCCTTCTCGATGCATTCTTTTATTCCATTCATGACTTTTGGGATGTCCCTTTCAGCAACAAATATTGTTGGAAGCTCCCCCATCGCTTCTTTACCCCAGCCGAAAAACTCCGTGAGCGCTTTGTTGAATTGAGTTATCCTTCCCTCAAGATCAGTTATAACCACGGCATCCATCATGCCCTCGATCATTTCCGTTGCCATTTTTGCCGCTACATGCTTTTTCTTCTTCCTCCTCTCACCCTAAATTCCCTCTTTTTCTGCTATCTCTTTTCTTTTTCGGTACAAGACCCAGCACCCCCGCAACTTTGGTTTTTCCTATGAACCCCTGACCACCTTCAACTTGCGGGTGGCCATCAGAATCATCCCCGCGGTCACCCTGTGTATGTATCGCCGCTAATTTTTTGGGCTAGGTTAAAAACATAAATACAGTATTTATCTATTTCTTCTCCCCGGGCTTGGCCCTCAGCCGCTCGAACTCGGCCTCCATCTGCTTCATCTTCAGCTCCCGGCCCACCGCCAGCTCGTGGAACTCCTCGAGCTCCTTGATCCTTACCTTGAGTTCCTCCTCCGCCCGCTTGCGCTCGGTGATGATCCCTAAGCGTTCGACAATTGCATCAATCAGGTTTCTCTCCTCCTTCATGAACGGCCCCTCGTCGATTTCAGGCTTTTCTTCTAAGTAATAGACTTCCACGCCGACTTTCTTTCCGCCTACTTTAATGTCAGCTGACTGTTTCCACCTTGTCTCTTTGAAATTAGTGGTTTTGAACTCTCGCCCCTCGAAAATTATTCTTGCACAGGTAATGTCAGGATATTGCCAAGCAGGTGGTAATTTATCAACCGTTTTTGAGAATATTTCATCTAATGAAATATTGAGAATTTCAACAATCTTTGCCATTTCGTATAAACAGTTCAACTCCTTCACACGCTCCCTAAGATCATGTAAAAGTTTACTTTTTCCCCTCTCTGATTTTTCCAGCTCCAGCATCTTATCCTCCAGCTTATTCACCAAGCGCTCGCTGTAAAGCTTGAATACCTCTTTCTCATCCTCCAAAACAGGCTTCTTCCGCTTTATCTTGCCCTCCCTCACATCTCTGATCACACCTTGTATGATCTTTATGAACTCATCCGGCTCGGTGGGCTTCCGAATGTACTTGTCCACTCCCAGTTTTAAGGCGAACTCCACATCTTTTCCATCTGTATATGTGGCCGTGTAAAAAACAAAGGGGATATCCTTCAGCTTGTCGTCCCCCTTGCACTCCCTGCAAAGCTGAAACCCATCCATTACCGGCATTAGAATATCGGAGATGATTATGTCGAAGCGTTCGGGTTCGGCGCGGAGCTTTTCAAGGGCTTCCGCCCCATTTACAGCCGATACGATCTCGTAACCGCTCTCCTTTAGCAATGTCTCCAATATGACGAGGTTCATTTTCGAGTCGTCCACGATAAGGATATTCGTTTTCCTCCCCCCAACAAATGAGTCTCGCGTGTTCATAAATATTTTTTTATCTCCGCCAAGAAGGTCTCAGGGTTGATGGGCTTTTCGATGTAGCCAGTGCAGCCAGCTGCTAGGGCCTTTTCCCTATCTCCGACCAATGCATAGGAAGTCAGAGCTATTATAGGAATCTTGTCATTTGCTTCGGAGTCTCTTATAATCCTTGTAGCCTCCAAGCCGTCGATGTCTGGAAGTCGAAAATCCATGAGTACCAAGTCCGGCTTCTCTTTTATTGCAAGGTCAATGCCCTCCTTCCCTGTCCTCGCCTTAATAACCTCAAACCCGTTTTTCTTGAGCATAAAGGAAATCAGGTACATGTTGGTTTCGTTGTCCTCAACTACCAGTATCTTTTTCATGTTTCACCTCCCTTTTTATTGGTAAAACAAATGCAAATTTACTCCCTTTACCAAACTCGCTTTCCGCCCATATTTCTCCACCCAGTAGCTCACCAATCCTTTTTGAGAGATACAACCCTAGACCCGTACCCCCATACTTCGCCCTAAGCTCAGAATCTATCTGGGCGAAGGGCTTGAATAGCTTTTCCATATCCGCTTCCCTAATCCCGATCCCGGTATCTTTTACACTTATTTCTATCTCTTCTTCCTTAACCTTACAGCCCACTTCAATACTGCCCTCAACCGTGAATTTTGCTGCATTACTTAGAAAATTGATAAGGACCTGTTTGAACCTTTTTTCATCTGTTAAAATAATCAGTTTTTCTGGGATATTTTTCTTGAGTGCCAGCCCCTTTTCCCTTACATCATTGGCAAAGGTTGCCAGTACTTCGTCTATAGTTTTAGCTACATTTATTTCCTTGATGAGAACTTCAATTTTTCCTGCCTCGATCTTGCTCAAATCGATGATATCGTTGATCAGGCCCAGAAGATGATTGCCGCTGTTCTTCACCATGGTGAGCTGTTTTTTCTGCTCCTCATTTATCTCCCCGGACATGCCTTGCAGGAGTATGCCCGTGAATCCGATAATGGAATTCAGCGGCGTCCTGAGTTCATGGCTCATCGAGGCGATAAACATGCTCTTCAGCCGGTCAAGCTCTTCAAGCCGGATGTTGGCCTGGGCCAATTCTTTAGTCCGTTCTGCTATCCTTTCCTCCAGTTCATCGTGTGCCTTCCGTAGCATCTCCTCCGCCCGCTTGCGCTCGGTGATTTCTCTTTCCAGATCCAACATCTTCTTCTCCAGCTTCTTCACCAAGCGCTCGCTGTAAAGCTTGAATACCTCTTTCTCCTCCTCCAAAACAGGCTTCTTCCGCTTTATCTTGCCCTCCCTCACATCTCTGATCACACCTTGTATGATCTTTATGAACTCATCCGGCTCAACGGGCCTCCGAAGGAATTTGTCCACTCCCAGTTTTAAGGCGAACTCCACATCTTTTTCATCCGTATATGTGGCCGTGTAAAAAACAAAGGGGATATCCTTTAGCTTGTCGTCCCCCTTGCACTCCCTGCAAAGCTGAAACCCATCCATTACCGGCATTAGGATATCGGAGATGATCATGTCAAAGCGTTCGGGTTCGGCGCGGAGCTTTTCAAGGGCTTCCGCTCCATTTACAGCCGATACAACCTCGTAACCGCTCTCCTTTAGCAATGTCTCCAATATGACGAGGTTCATTTTCGAGTCGTCCACGATAATGATATTCGTTTTCCTCCCCCCCAACAAATGAGTCTCGCGTGTTCATAAATATTTTTTTATCTCCGCCAAGAAGGTCTCAGGGTTGATGGGCTTTTCGATGTAGCCAGTGCAGCCTGCCTTCATCATCTTCCCCTTGTCCCCAATCATGGCATACGAGGTAAGAGCGACGATGGGAATCTTTTCATCTGCTTCCGACTCCCTTATCCTCTTTGTCGCCTCCAGACCATCATTGCCGGGAGCTGGATGTCCATGATTATCATGTCAGGCTTCTCTTTTGTTGCAAAGTCAATGCCCCCCCTGTTCTCGCCCCAATAACCTTGAACCCGTTTTTCTTGAGCATAAAGGAAAAGGTCGGGTACAGCGTTCGGATCGCAAAGTGGATAAACCCCAAGGCGAGCCCCCTGAAGGGGGAGTTCAGGCTGACACCCAAACACGAAGTATTCATAGGTTAGGATAATCCTCCAACATGGATTTTTCGTCCGGATGGGGCCGTTAACGATATTTATGTAATCGCATTGAAATTGTATCGAGTAACATGATGCCCGAGGATTGGGATTTCGCGGTGCTTAAGAAGCAGATATTGATGGATGCCGGGTTCGACTGCAGCTCGTACAGCGATAAATTCCTAAAACGCAGATTTGACATAAGGATGAGGGCAAACAATGTGGGGTCGTATAGGGAATACGGCGCACTCTTGAAAAGGGATCCCCTCGAATACACCGAACTGATTGAGGTCCTCACGATCCCCGTCACCGAATTTTTCAGGGACCCAGACGTCTTCGAGGATTTTGAAAAGGTCGTCGTACCGAAACTGATTGCTGACAAGAAGAGGAAAAAACAAAAGGTGATAAGAATCTGGAGCGCCGGGTGTGCGTCAGGTGAGGAGGCCTATTCGATAGCGATGCTGATGGATGAATTTCTTGGCCCCAAGCTCGATGATTTTACCCTCTCGATTCACGGCATCGACATCGATGATGCAGCACTGGCGAAAGCGGAGCGCGGGGAATACACCCCTGAGGAGGTCAAAAAAATCCCGGGGGCATACCTGAAGAAATATTTCGGCTTCGATGGAAAAAAGTACAGAATCGACGAGGGGCTCAAACGCCTTGTGAGGTTTAAAAAGCACAACCTGATTTCCGGAAAACCGTACCGATATTTTGATGTGATTTTTTGCAGGAACGTGTTGATCTACTTCTCAAGGGAGGCGCACGAAAAGGTACACATGCTCTTCTATGATGCGTTAAACAATGATGGTTTTTTAATCGTAGGGAAGACGGAGATGCTTTCCGGCAAGGTTAGGGAAATGTTAGTACCCGTGGGCAATAAGGGAATTTACCAGAAGCCGTCGTGGTTTCCTAGCTCATCGCGGGAATTTTGAGTTACCCCACCAAACCGGCGATATCCAAGATGAGCGCAACTCGCCTGTCGGGAAGGATCGTCGCTCCGGCAAATTCCTTCCTACCCTTGAGGACGCCCGTAAGCGGCTTGATTATGGTCTCCTGCTGACCCGCGATGGAGTCGACCATCAATCCGATTATTCCCTCACGCCGCTCCACGATCATCACGGGGCCCATTTTTTGTCCACCTGGGACACCCAACACATCCCCCAACCTCAACACGGGCACGACCTTGCCGCGGTACTTGATGATCTCCCGCTGCTGGACGCTCTTCAAGTCGCCCTCCCCGATGTCCACGACCTCTCGCACGCTTCCCCGCGGCACGGCATAGGTTTCGCCCCCCACGACGACCATTAACGATTGGATGATTGCAGTGGTCAGGGGCAGCCTCAGGGTGACTTTGGTTCCAACGTCCTTCTCGGATTGGATTTTGACGGCGCCGCCGAGGGATTTGATCTTCGTCTCCACGACATTGTAACCAACGCCCCGGCCGGAAACCTCGGTGACCTCCTTCATGGTAGAAAGGCCGGGAGCGCCGAGAAGGTCGAACACTCCTTCGGCGGTCAATTTGGATGCCTCATCCTCGGTTATAACCCCTTTTTCCACCGCAACTTTTTTTATCGCCTCTGCGTCTATTCCCCTGCCATCGTCGCTGACTTCGATGATGACGTAGTCCCCTTCTCTTCGGGCGATCAATTTGATCGTGCCCCTGCGCCTTTTCCCGACCTGCGCCCTTCGCTCGGGGGTTTCAATTCCGTGATCGACCGCATTCCTCAGCAGGTGGACCATCGCATCGTTTATCTCGTCCATCACCATCCTATCGAGCTCGATCTCTCCCCCTTCCACGATGAGGTCGATGTCATTCCCCGCCTTCTTGCTCATGTCTCGCACAAGCCGGGGGAACTTCCCGAAGAGATAATCGACAGGGGACATTTGCATGGTTAAAATTGTGAGCTGCAGATTCGAGGTGAGCCTGGCGATGTTGGTCATCACCTCGGTCAATTCCTCGATATCGTACTTCGATGCAACTTTGGCGGCATGCATTCGGGCTATCAGGAGCTCCCCGATCAAGTCTCGCAGTGTCCCTACCCTCTCGACGTCGACCCTTATGGTCGGTGCAACCTCAACGGGCTTTTTTTCCTCCACTTCTTTTGGGACGGCTGGCTTGGGCACCTCTTCTATCGTCGCGGGCAACACGTATCCTAATTTTTCATAAATTGGAGCCAAGTCGCGCTCGACAATTTTATCGGAGGCGATGTCCTCGACCAATGCGCTGAGCATGTCCACGCATTCAAACAGCACATCGATCATCGCTTGATCAACCCTCTTCTCCTTCCTCAACCTGTCCATCAAGCTCTCCATGTTGTGCGACAGCTTGGATATGTCATCATAGCCCATCGTCGCGGCAATACCCTTCAACGAGTGGGCGGCCCTGAACATCTCATTCAAGACCCCCACGTTTTCTGGGTTTCGCTCCAGTTCCAGCAGCGAGTTGTTCAGGGTCTGGAGGTACTCCCTCGATTCGCTTATGAACATGGGCTTGTACTGTGAAACATCCATCGCCATATCGATCCCTACAGCACTTCCATGATTTTAGTGGCAATCTCGTTCAAATGCACCACGCTATCAACGCATCCCAGTTCCACGGCGGCTTTCTGCATACCGAAGATCACCGACGTGGACTCATCCTGAACGATGGTTCTCCCGCCTCGGTCCTTTATTGCCCTTAACCCCTCGGCGCCATCCTTGCCCATGCCGCTCAATAGCACGCCTATGACCCGGCCGCCATAGATTTCAACGACCGATTTCATCAGCACGTCTATGGATGGCCTTAGGTTGTTCACCAAGGGCCCCCGGTTTAAACGCACGACCACTTTTTCATCCTCCCTCTTGACGACCATGTGTTGGCCAGCGGGGGCGAGGA
>Ga0209991_10000943_pt1 | contig 13040 bp, 10 predicted proteins | sample ChitaG_FD_183167 | JGI IMG/M metagenome (GOLD analysis project Ga0209991, IMG submission 183167) | Deep subsurface microbial communities from South Pacific Ocean to uncover new lineages of life (NeLLi) - Chile_00310 metaG (SPAdes)... | ecosystem: Environmental > Aquatic > Marine > Oceanic >...
CCAGGTAGCCAACTTTTTCCTCCAAAAAGGGATACATAAGGGGGATAGGGTTGGAGTCCTTTTATATAATTGCCATGAATATATAGAGATCTATTTTGCCTTGGCTAAAGTAGGGGCCATATTAGTCCCTCTGAACTGGCGAATGGCTCCCCCTGAACTCAGCCATATCTTAAATGATTGTGGAGCAACTTCTCTTTTCTTTGGTGAAGGCTTCTTAGATACTGCCCTTTACATCAGGGATAATGTTGAAGAAGTTAAGGATTATATTTCTTTAGGACAAGAGGATATTCGCTGGGCAGAAAACTACCAAAAAATACAGACTTATCCTTCAACTGAACCCACCGGCTTTAAGGAACCCGATTCAGAAGATCCACATCTTATTTTGTACACCTCCGGCACAACAGGCTTTCCTAAAGGTGCTGTCCTTTCCAATAGAAAGACCTTTTTTAATGCCCTAAATGCTAATATATTTTATAGATTAACCCCCCTTGACATCTTCCTGGTTTCCCGTCCTCTTTTTCATTCAGGCGGCCTGCTGGTTGATACCACGCCCGCACTTTATAAAGGAGCTACGGTAATCTACAAAAGACGCTTCAGCCCCCAGGAATACTTAGAGACTATTGAGAAATACAACGTTACTATTATTGAAACCTCAGCTACTTTTTTAAATTTCATGCTCAAGAAATGTGATCTAAGTCAATATAATTTGAGATTGCTGAAGTCCTGTTATACCGGTGGTGAGAGGGTTTCAACCACTATGCTAAAGGAATATCACAAGATAGGCATGCCTCTTAGCCAGATATTTGGAATGACGGAAACATCTATAGTTACCTGGTTATCAACCGATGATGCGGTTAGGAAAATTGGCTCTGTAGGGAAACCTGTGCTTCATGGAGAGGTAAAGATATTGAATCATGATATGCAACAAGTGAATCCTGGAGAGATTGGCGAAATTATGGTCAAAGGACCAATCCTGATGTCAGGTTATTGGAATGAACCTGAAATTACCAGAGAAGTGATGAGCAATGGCTGGTTTTACACAGGAGACTTAGCAACAATCGATGACGAAGGTTTTATATATATTGTGGATCGCCAAAAGGATATGTTTATCAGTGGGGGAGAGAACGTCTACCCAGCTGAGGTTGAAAAAATTCTTTTAACAAACCCCCAAATACTGGATGTTGCTGTCTATGGAGTCCCTGATGAAAAATGGGGCGAAGTGGGCAAGGCCTCTATAATTTTACAAGATAACACAGGGATGAGTGCCCCAGAGGTTATGGAGTTTTTACATGGTAAAATAGGTAAGTTCAAAATCCCCAAATATGTTGAATTTGTTGATAAACTCCCCAGAACTGCAACCGGCAAGATCCAGAAATATTTGTTGATACAAAAATTCAAGAAAGAGATAGCCTCAAAAGGAACATAATGATCTTAAATGAGGGAAACAGTGCGAATTGGAATTGATGTAGGGGGAACTTTTACAGATATAGTCTTAATGGATAACAGGGGGAAATTTTACTATGTCAAGACCCCTACTGCTCACAATGATCTGGCAGAGGGTGTACTCAACGGAATAGCTGATATTTTCCAAATATCTGACCAACCCCTTCAGGCTACAGATAGCATTATCCATGGCACCACTATTGGTACCAATGCCATTGTGGAAGGCAAAGGAGCAAAGGTAGGCCTGATTACAACCAAAGGTTTTGAAGATGTGCTCGAAATAAGGAGGGTGGCACGCCCTAAAGATGCTGCTTATGACTTTGAGATAGACAACCCTCCCCCACTAGTACCACGCTATTTAAGAAAAGGGGTCACAGAGCGAATAAATAGCAAGGGAGAGATAGTCGTACCACTGGATGAAAATTCAGTACGTAATGCAGTGGACTTTTTTAAAGGATTGCGAGTAGAAGCGATAACTATCTCTTTGCTTTTCAGTTTTCTTAATCCAAGACATGAAAGAAAAGTAGCTGAAATATGCCAAAAGATCTACCCAGAGGCCAAAATATCTATATCATCTGAAATATGTCCAGAATTTCGGGAGTATGAACGAACCTGTACTACGGTAATGAATAGCTATCTTGGTCCAGTCATAGCAGAATACATGCATAACTTAATTAACCGCTTAAATGCGACGTATAGCAAGGTTAGCCTTCATATTATGCAAAGCAACGGTGGTTCCATGACGGTTGAGATGGCCGAGACCCATGCTGCCAATCTGATTAACTCCGGGCCGGCCGCCGGGGCTATGGCAACTGCCTTTATAGCCGAATTGGTCGGCAGCAAATTAGCGGTGGGAGCAGATATGGGTGGCACCACATTCGACATAAGTATTATCGATGGTGGTGTGCCCAGAAGCACAACATGGGGCGGTGTAACAGACTACCCTATTAAAATTCCCATGATTGACATGAGAACCATTGGTGCTGGTGGAGGTAGTATCGCGTGGGTAGACGAACTAGATGTTTTAAATGTTGGCCCCCAGAGCGCTGGTTCAGAACCTGGCCCTGCTTGTTATGGCAAGCAAGGAGACCTACCTACAGTAACTGATGCCAACCTGGTTTTAAAGAGAGTCAACCCTGATTTCTTTAATGAAGGAAAGCAAAGGCTTTACTCTAAAAAGGCCTACAAGGCAACCAAGGTGCATATAGCAGATAAAATGGGTTTGTCAGTGGAGGAGGCTGCACTTGGCATAATCAAAATCGTAAATGCCAACATGGCCAAAGGCATTAGTGCCAGTTCTGTGGAAAGAGGCTACGACCTTAGAGAATTCATCTTGGTAACTCTTGGCGGAGCCTGCAATCTGCACGCTGCTGAAATAGCTATGGAACTGCATATATCAAAGGTTATTGTACCTCCTATGTGTGGAGTACTTTCCGCTGTAGGGTTATTAGTGGCTGACATACAACATGACCATGTTACAACAGTAAGTAAAAGAGAGCAGGATCTCCAGCCCCATGAATTGCTGTCTAAATTTCAAGAGCTCGAGGATATAGGAATTCAACAGCTAAAGAAAGAAGGGGTGAAAAGAGAGGATATTGCGGTGGAGTGGTCATCTGACCTTCGCTATGATGGTCAATCCTGGGAACTCAATATCCCTATACCTGCTGTTTCTAACGTTGATCTTCTCGACATTGAGGATATTAGGTCTAACTTCCATAAAGCTCATCAAAAAGCATATTCTTATTCTAATCCAGATGAGATGCTGGAATTCGTAAATTTAAGAGTAAGGGTTAAAGGTAAAACTCCTCAAGTGAAATTGCCTTGTTACCCGGATACTCCTACCCCTCTTAATAAAGCAGAGAAAGAGAGAAGAGCTATCTGGCTTGAAACTGGTCTCACTGAGGTTCCCGTTTATGACCGAACTCTTTTAGGTCCAAAAACAGCTCTGTATGGTCCCTGCCTCATAGAAGAAAGGGTCTCAACTACCTTTATTCCACAAGGATGCAGCTGTCTTGTAGATAAATATATGAATTTGGTAATTACTATCGAGGATCTTGAAAAATAATAATACTGGATTGTTAACAGTCAGGAAAAAATTTTATTACCCTAATTTTTTCAGAGCTATGAAAATGGCTAAATATAAAGCAGATAAGGTAACTATGCAGGTAATTCGATATGCTCTGGAAGCTGTGGCTGATGATATGGGATACGCTCTACAGCGTATGGGCAGGAGTACCATAGTTAAGGAAATCATGGATTTTAACTGTGCGGTATTAGGGCCCGAAGGGAATATTCTATCTCAAGCCCATCTCTGCCCGCTGATGATGTTCAGTTTGCCTCGAACCTGCCATAACATGGTTAAGCATTATCACATGGATTCCTGGCATGAAGGGGATGTTGTTGTCACTAATGACCCTTACTTAGGCGGCCAGCATCTGCCTGATGTGCAATTTTTCTCACCAATTATCTTCGATAATGAACTAGTAGGATTTGCAGCTAACATTTGCCATCAACTGGATATGGGAGGTTCTGTCCCAGGTGGGGTGGCTGGCGGACTCACAGAGATATACCAGGAAGGGCTACGCATCCCATTTGTTAAGCTTTACCATAAAGGTGAGGAAAATGAGGAGATATTCTCCCTTATCGGCAATAACATTCGTATACCTGAAAAAACCCTGGCAGATTTCAGGGCCCAGGCTGCCACTACATTGGGTGGAGTATCTCGCATTAAGAAAATCATATCTAAATATAGCCTGGGTGTCTTCCAGGAATGCATTAATATGCTGATGGGCTATAGTGAAAAGAGGATACGGCAATTCATTAAGGACTTGCCTGACGGAAAGTACACAGGTGTAGATTGGATAGATGATGATGGTTACATAGATGAACCTGTCAAGCTCCAAGTGAATATACACATACAGGACGATTCCATGGTGGTAGATTTTCGTGGAAGCAGCCCCCAAACTCAGGGAAACATTAATTGTCCCTGGTCCTGCAGTGAAGGGGCCGTTTTTTATACAATAATAGGGATGGTAGATCCCTATATGCCGATAAACTCTGGTTGCTTCCTTCCTATCGAAGTAAGGCCTGAGGAAGGGCTTATCACATGCCCACGTTTGCCGGGGGCAGTTACAGCTCGAAGTCAGACAATGACAAAAATTGTTGAAGCCATGCTGAAGGCTATGGCACCGATAATTCCTGACCAAGTCGTGGCTGGAAGTCATGGTCAGGCATGTACTAGCAGCTTCACAGGGATTCACCCTGAAACTGGTAAGCGATTTACATACATAGAAATTCAAGGAGGAGGTTGTGGAGCAAGACCGGATAAAGATGGGGCGGACGGTCAAGATCTGCATTTAGGGAGATTCATGAATACACCTGTAGAGGCAGCAGAATTAGAATATCCTGTAACCATTGAGCGCTATGAGTTTATCCCTGATTCAGGCGGAGCTGGTAAATGGAGAGGTGGTCTCAGCCTTCGTAGAGATATACGTTTCCACACCGATGTAACATTTGCTCGTTATTCAGACAGAAGGAAGTTTGCCCCTCAAGGGCTTTTTGGTGGAAAGGAAGGAAGCACGGCGGACATGGCCTTAAATCCGGGAACAGATAGAGTACAAGTACCAAAGTCCAAAGGAGTTAGTGAAATAAAGGCGGGAGACCTTCTGAGTATATGTCTTCCCGGAAGTGGTGGTTATGGTCCCCCATGGGAACGAGACCCAGAACGTGTTCGTTGGGATGTTATTAATGGCAAGATTAGCCTTCAATCGGCCAAGGAAGACTACTTGGTAAGTCTCAATTCTGACTTATCGGTAAATGAAACAGAGACTAAAGCCTTACGAGCTGAGAAAGGTAAGGGTTGATTCCTGGAATAAGGGCTTAAGCTATGAGCTTATATTTTAAGAAGAGAGCCCAAATTTTTAGATTTAATGTAGAAGGGAGGTGAGATATGATAAATTAACTTGACCTTAAAAAGGTTTTACATCTAGTCATGGACAGGCCTCACATCACGTAATTGATGCAGATGAATACAACAAATGTGAGGTACAATGGGAAATAACCCTAAAGAAAATAGGAGAGAAAAATGAAAAAGATAAATTATTTTTTGGTTCTATTTGCTGCACTGGCTTTCTTGACAGCCTTAACTGCAGGGTATAATGTGGAGGCGGCATCAACCCCTATAGAGATTAAATCTGCCTGCTTTCTACCTGTAACCCATTCTATAGGTGGTATTGTCCCTTCTTATGTTGATATGATTAATAAAGCATGTGTGGGTGGGATTAAATGGAAACATCTTGGGGGACCGGAAGTCCTCCGTGGCCTTGAACAGTTTGGGGCAGTAAAGAGGGGCGTTCTTGATGCCTCTTTCCTTGTCACTGCATACTATTTCGGGGAAGTACCAGAGGCCTATTGTGTCTACCTCTCAGAGATCAGCAATGAGGAGGAATGGAATAACGGGGCTCGCGCCTTGATAGATAAGATTCATCAGGAGAAAGGGATCAAGGTTTTAGGGAGATGGTTGAGCTATATGCCGTTTTATATCTGGGTTAACAAACCAATTAAGAGACCCAAGGACCTAGCTGGGATCAAACTCCGTGGTGGAGGCGTCTGTTATGATCCCCTCTTTAAGGCACTTGGTGCAACGCCTGTCCAAATCCCTTATCCAGATACATATAATGCCCTTGAAAGGGGCATTATTGATGGTTTTGGCTGGCCCATGCAGGGAGTTTCTGATTCAGGCTGGGTTGAGGTGACCAAATATTGCATTGAACACCCATTCTACGAGCATAATAACGGGTTAATATTGATGAACCTGGATAAGTGGAATAGTATCCCCAAGGACTTGCAAAAGAAAATCACACAGGCAACCAGGTCATGGGAATCTAACATGGAGGCCTACCACAAAGGGGAGTGGGAAAAGTACAGGAAGAAATTCATAGAGGCTGGCGGAACATTTATCAAGTTCTCAGAAGCCGATGCTGCATATTATAAGAAACTGGCTTATGAGGAACCGTGGAAATTCCAGAAGGCAAAGAGCGACATCTACTATAACCAGTTAAGAAGACTTCTGGCAAAGTGAGATTCATCGCGTGAGAACTACGTCAGGTACCATATAGAGGGCATTAAGTCTTTTGCAGATTTAATGCCCTCTATATAATGGAGGTAAATTTAAATAAATTAGGACGCAGATTCTCGCAGATATCCGCAGAAAACTATTTACTCAAGATATTTAAAATCGTGATAATCTGCGTCCAAAAGGAATTTCCTTTTTAAATACTTGTAGGGGCGGCATTTATGACGTCCCACAAAGCGGGATTCGATAAATAGAACCCCTACCTGCCCGCCATCGAGAGTCGCTCAGGCGAGGCGGGCGGGCATGCCTTGCGCCGAAGGTGCGCTAAGTTCAATCAACTTGTGAAATTGGATTCTATGCGACAATCTAAAATCAAGATTATCTTCGATAATGTGCTTAAGGCCGGAGCCTCTGTAGCAGGCTTCCTTCTCATATTCATGATGCTAAGCATCTGTGCCGAACTGGTATTTAGGCGTATGGGCCGACCTTTAATGTGGGTAATGGAGGTTACTGAATACAGCCTGCTATATATCACCTTTCTAGGAGCAGCGTGGGTGCTGGAGAGGGAGGGGCATGTCAAGATGGATATAATCGTCAATGCCTTAAAGAGAAAAATTCAAGCCTTACTCGGTATCATTACCTCCGTTATTGGATCAGCCATGAGTTTGTACCTTATGGTATATGGTACAAAGGTTACGTGGGACTATTTCAAGAGAGATGTAATCGAATGCACGCCGCTATTGACGCCAACTTTTATTATACTCCTGATTATCCCTTTAGGGAGCATTCCGCTATTCATCCAGTTTTTGAGAAGAGCTTATGGGTACCTGGTGCTTTGGAAAGCATCATCAGGTGGAAAAACAGATAAGCGCAGGGATAATGACTAATGGAATGGTACCTCGCCTTAGCTGTGATAGTAGGCCTTTTTTTAATTTTATTGGCAGTAGGCATGCCAGTAGCTTTCTCCTTCCTGTTCGTAAACCTAATTGGTGCAGTTTTATGGTGGGGTGGTGATGCAGGCTTGTGCCAACTTATCATCAGCATCTCAAGTTCAGTAACTAGATTTGCCTTAATGCCGGTTCCTATGTTTATCCTCATAGGTGAGGTAATGTTTCATTCCGGGATAGCCCCGCGAGCTATAAGTGCTTTAGATCAGTGTGTAGGACGCGTACCAGGTAGATTATCTATATTAGCTGTGCTATCAGGAACCATATTTGCTACCCTAAGCGGCTCATCTGTAGCTGCTACTGCTACCCTGGGATCGGTGTTGACGCCAGAGATGGAAAAGCGCGGCTACCGGAAACCAATGAGTCTGGGGCCTATTCTTGGCAGCGGGGGCCTATCTATAATGATACCACCCAGTGCCTTGGGTGTTCTTTTAGCCGCTCTTGCTAAAATCTCAGTAGGTGCCATTTTAATAGCTATCATCTTTCCTGGCTTTTTGATGGGTGTTCTTTATGCAGGCTATATTATTATACGATGCTGGCTTCAACCCTCCATAGCCCCCGCCTACAAAGTGACTGCTGTACCTTTATCCAAGAAGATTACAGACTTGGCACGCTATGTTTTGCCATTAGGCCTCATCGTCTTTTCTATCATTGGGGTTATCCTTATAGGCCTTGGTACACCAACAGAGGCAGCTGCCTTGGGCGCTCTTGCTTCCTTTATTTTAGCAGCTTTTTACAGGAAATTGAATCGGGAGACAGTGAAGAAATCTGTTGGTACCACTCTCCACATTACGGTGATGATGCTTATGATTTTTACCGGCTCTACAGCTTTTGCTCAAATCTTAGCTTATACTGGAGCTACCACAGGCCTTTGCACATTCTTTGTAGGGCTTCCCTTGCCACCTATGATGCTTCTGATTATTATGCAGCTTCTCCTGGTAGCAATGGGTACTTTTATGGAGCCACTAGCCATGGTAATGGTTGTTCTCCCTGTATATCTACCCATTGTTAATGCCTTGAATTTCAATCTACTCTGGTTTGGGGTAATAATGCTTCTCAACATGGAGATGGCCACTACCTCACCACCCTTTGGCCTAGGACTTTTTGCTATGAAGGGGGTGGCTCCATCTGACACAACTATGGGAGACCTCTATAGGGCTGCCCTACCTTTCATTGGATGTGACTTGATAGCTATGCTAGTAATAATGCTTTTTCCTCCACTGACACTCTGGCTGCCAAGCCTAATGCATTAACACACATTCAAGGACTTAGTTCGCTTCGCTCACAATTGGAATACTGGAGTACTGGAATGATGGAATAATGGGTTTTGGGAAAACGGAACAATTGGTGAATTTGTCATGGACAAGATGAAGGATTGGCAGAATTCCTCTTGACAGGGAAGTTAATAAGTGAGTAACTTCCTTATTTAAATCAACATTCCATTATTCCACCATTCCATTATTCCATTTGCAATACATGAAACATGTTCCATTAAAAATGCTGTTATTTCAATAAATTGTAGAAATCCCGATTAATTTAATTAAAAAGGGTTAAGGGATGACGATGTTAACAAATTAGATAGAAATCTGATTATTATGACGGCTCAAGGGGCAAGGCTTAAGGAAGGCCCTGTAGAAGGGCATTTTCTTGTGCCTTATGCCTTTGGCCATAGCTTATAAAGACGACTAATTGAAGATTTATGGAATACTTGATCCTACAGAACAGAAATGTTTTACATAATTATTTCAAGCTTAGCCTGGATATTTCAGAGGTTGCCAGTTTCCCCATACCGGGTCAGTTTTACAATGTCAGATGTAGTGAAACGATGGATCCTCTCTTGAGACGGCCCTTCAGCATGCACCGGTTGGTAAATGCAAAGGGGTCGGTTCACTTAGAGATTCTTTATCAGGTCACCGGTAAGGGGACAGAATGGCTTTCCAGACGGCATAGTGGAGAAAGCCTGGACACCATTGGGCCTTTTGGCAATGGTTTTATTATCGAAGATGATGTTACAAATGTAGTTTTGGTAGCGAGAGGCATAGGAATTGCTCCCCTGTATGCAGTTGGTGAAGCCTTACTTAAGAAAAATAAGGTAATCAATGTCTATATCTTAATGGGAGCCCGAAGAAAAGAGAGGCTCTTTTATGATAAAGAATGTGGAAAGATTGGAGAGGTATTTCTCTATACGGATGACGGAAGCAAAGGATTTCGAGGTAAGGCGCCTGAGCTTCTCATTGATTTACTGGAGAGTAAAAGTTTGCCTGAAAGGTTCTCTTTGTACGCTTGTGGGCCAGGAAATATGTTAAGGGAATTGGCAGATATCTCAGAGAGATTTGGGTTTTCCGGACAGGTTGCCCTGGAAGAACAAATGGGATGCGGGTTTGGTGCCTGCCTTTCTTGTGCGTGCCCGCTGAAACCTGGGTATGTAAGGAGAGATAAACATTGGGAAAAGCCCGCCTTACAATGGTCTGAAAATGGAAACCTCGTTTATTCTCTCATATGCAAAGATGGACCCATTTATGATATTCGGGAGGTGGATTGGGATGAGTGGTGTGCCTGACCTTTCGGTAGATATTGGCCAAATGAAATTGAAAAATCCTGTTATGCCAGCATCAGGTACATTTGGATATGGACAGGAGTACTCGGAATTTATAGATTTGAATCGCCTCGGTGCTATTATTGTTAAGACTATTACCTTGAAGCCCCGAATAGGGAGTTACCCCCATCGCTCAACAGAGGTTGCCTCTGGATTCCTTGCGAACATTGGGCTGCAAAACGTGGGGATCCAACGGTTTATTGAGGAGAAACTTCCCTATTTTGATAACATTGATGCACCCCTTGTTGTGAGCATCGGTGGACAAAGTGTTGAAGAATATGTAAAACTGGCCCAAATCCTGAACCGCCAGAAAAGGGTAGATGCCCTTGAAATGAATATTTCCTGCCCAAACGTGAACAAAGGCGGGATACACTTTGGCATGGATCTAGAAGTCACAAGGAATCTGGTGACACGTGTGAGGGATGTCACAGAGAAGAGCCTGATTATTAAGCTGACTCCCATGGTTACGGACATCCGTCCCTTTGCAGAAATCTGTCAGCAATGTGGGGCTGATGGCGTATCCCTTATTAATGCCCTGGTGGGGATGGCTATTGACATAAAGACAAGGCGTTCAAAACTCGGGAGAAACATCACTGGTGGCCTGGTAGGCCCTGCCATTAAACCTTTTGCCCTGTATCTGGTCTGGCAGGCGGGTAAAACCGTAGATATACCGGTCATCGGCATCGGAGGGGTCTCATCTGCGGAAGATGCAATCGAGTTTTTCATTGCCGGTGCATCTGCCATTGAAATCGGGACATGGAATTTAGTAAATCCCATGATTACGATGGAAATTATTGATGGCATAGCGGCTTACATGACGGAAAACAAAATAAACTTCCTCACTGAGTTGATCGGAACCCTCTCCTGACTCAGTTAATTATTTGGGGATTAAAATGGAAGAGATTGTTGTACAGAGGGGTTTTGCAAATACACGCGAAGGTCAGATTCATTATGCAATGGCGGGTCAGGGAAAGCCTGTTTTACTTTTACACCAGACACCTCGGTCATGGGATGAATACCGTGATGTGCTACCTTTAATTGGGCAAAAATATCGGGCAATGGCCATGGACACCGTTGGTTTTGGTGATTCATATAAACCGGAAGAGGAAGGCTCAATAGAAGAATATGCCCGAGGGGTGATAGGCTTCCTTAATGCAATGGCGATCGATCGTGCATCCATAGTCGGTCACCACACTGGAGGTGTTATTGCCGTGGAGGTTGCAGCTTCATACCCTGAACGTGTTGACAAACTTGTGTTATCCTCAACTCCCTATGTGGATGCTGAAGACAGAGAGCGCCGAAAGAATCGGCCTCCAATCGATGAGGTTGAATTCAAAGAAGATGGATCCCATTTGACCGAACTCTGGCAAAAGAGAATGGCCTTCTATCCTAACAATCGTCCTGACCTCTTAACACGCTTTGTCATCGACGCACTTAAAGTGGGAGAGAGAATGGAAGAAGGGCATCGAGCAGTGAGCAGGTACAAAATGGAGGACAAGGGCCGCTTGATTAAGGCTCCAACTTTGGTGCTTGCTGGGACAGATGATCCATTTTCATTCCCCAGGATGAAGGCCCTCTCCGAGGGTATCACAGACAGCAAGACTGCTATAATAGAAGGGGGAATGGTACCAATGGTAGATCAAATGCCGGAAGAGTTCGCCAAAGTTGTGATAGAGTTTTTAGGACAAAAGAAATGAAAAGGATTGGTATGCTCTATCCTTCGTCGGGAATCTCCGAGCGGGAAGTGGAGAAAATGCTCCCCGAAGAGATATCACTTCATGTAACCAGAATACCTATGAGTACGCCTACCTACGACTCTTTATCGCATATGGCAGATTCTGTAGAAGAAGCATCCAAATTGCTGGAAGATGCCCACGTGGACATAATTGCCTTCAATTGTACTATGGGTAGCCTCATCAGGGGCAAGGGATATGATCAGGAAATAATAAAAAGGATTAATCAGGCTACTGGTATAACTGCCACCACAACAACCACGGCAGTACTTGCAGGGTTAAGGGCTTTGGGTATAATAAAATTTATCCTGATAAGTCCCTATACTGAGTTGTTGCACCAGAGGGAAAAGGCCTTTCTGGAAACCGAGGGCTTTCAGCTATTAAATGATAGATGGTTAGGTCTGAGTGACTGTTTCCAGCAACATGAGATGGGGCCGTTACGCTGGTATGAGATGATTAAGGCAATGCAAGAACCCCAGTGTGAAGGCTATTTCATAAGCTGTGGCGGCATAAGAGTGGTGGAGATTATACAAAGACTGGAGACCGATTTGGGGAAACCGGTGATTACCAGTAACCAGGCATTGATCTGGCATTGTTTGAGGAAAATAGGCTTACAAGAGCCAATAGAAGGATTTGGACGCTTACTAAAGACACCCTTGGTTGCTGAGAAATAAGTAACCTTCACTTTTATAGCCGTCAGAATCTATCAGTAACGTTCAAAAGTTGAGATCCGATACGAAATAGCCCCCATTTGCACCTTTTCTGCTTTCGATAATGCCACTCTGCATAAGGATTTACAATGCTTCTCGCACGTTAACTCTGCTGGTTTGAAATATTTTAGCAAGTTCTCGCTCTGTAGGTAGTTTTTCTCCAATCAGTAGTTTATTATTAAAAATTGTTTGCTTGATTTGATTAACCAGGAGAGAAGAGGTTCGCCGCTTCTTGATGGATGAAAAGAGTTGATCAGTTGATTGATGTGAATATTCTTCTATCATTAAAGAGTCCAAAAGTTATATTTACTTTTAGATTTTCGTCTAACAAACTAACTTTATATCTTAATATTTTTGTTTATCAAGAGATTCTTTTCATCTACCTGCCAAATTTTGAACATTCTTAGCTTAAATTAAAATCCCAAAAATCTATTGCAAAAAAATAAAACCTGATATAATCTAAAAGGTCTATTAAGCTTCTAATATCGAACTTATTCAAGGAAATTGCTTAATAAAATATAGATTAAAGTCCACAAG
>Ga0209991_10000944_pt1 | contig 13038 bp, 8 predicted proteins | sample ChitaG_FD_183167 | JGI IMG/M metagenome (GOLD analysis project Ga0209991, IMG submission 183167) | Deep subsurface microbial communities from South Pacific Ocean to uncover new lineages of life (NeLLi) - Chile_00310 metaG (SPAdes)... | ecosystem: Environmental > Aquatic > Marine > Oceanic >...
ACTAACCGTATATTGAATTAATAAAAAATAGTATTAAAAGTAAACATTTAACCTTACCAGATCACTTATCTGGGAGAATTCTTCACTTTAGTCTTTAAAATTTTTATGTTGTTTTTAAGAACTTTCACGATTGATACTTTTTCAGAGCCAGTTTTAATTAGAGTGTTTAACGCATTTTGATGATTTTTTAACGCTTCAGAGTAAGATTTTTGTTCTAGATATGTCAACCCTAATTTGTAATATGAATCGGCTATTCCCAGATTATCTTCAAGATCTTCGTAAATTTTAAGGGCTTGGTTGTTTTTTTTCCATGCTTTGGTGTATTTTCCTTGATAAAGATATGCTAAACCCATATTGTTTAAGTATTTAGCGTTAGATTGTCTATCTTCGCTTTTTTCAGCTATTTGATTAGCTTCTTCAAAACGTTTTAATGCAACCGGATAATTGCCCTCATCAAGATAAATTAATCCAATGTTATTAAGACTTTCTGCTTTTCTGGTGAAATTTTTAAGCTCATTATCAATATTGAGAGATTCTTCAAAGGTTTTCAAAGCGTCAAGATATAGTCCTTGATCTCTATAGATCATTGCTGTATTATACAAATTCTCTGCTCTTTCTTTTGAAGGTCCTAACACTTTAAAAAGTTTTGTTCCTCGATCGTACCACTTAAGAGCCTCAGTATAATCCCCTCTATCCTGATATACAAGGCCTACCTTGTTTAAACAATAAGTTTTCCCTATTAAGTCTCCTACTTTATCAAATAGGTTGAGGGCGATATTATAGCGTTTAAATGCATCTTTATACACACCTTGTTTATGAAAAAGAGCGCCTATACTGCATAAAATTCGAGCTTTCCTCTCGTCGTCATAAATTTGATCAGAGATTTTAAGAGCTTCACTATTCCATTTTAACGCTTCAGGATAATTACCTAATTCTTGATATACTAATCCAATACTCTCAAAGGTATCTGCATTTCCTTCTAAGTTTTCAATTTCTTCAAAAAGCTTGTAAGCATCTTGATACCACTTTAATGCTTCTTGAAAATGCTCTTGAGCTTTAAAGATATCTCCAATCATTCGTATCATAACCGCTTGGTTTGTAAGATTACCTAGTTGTTCCTCAAGCTCTAGAGCTTCTTTGTATCTATCCAATGTTTCATTGTATTTTTTACGGATAAAAAATATTTTTCCAATGCAAAGTAGTCTATACGCCTTGCCCTTCATATTTCCAAGTTGATCATCGATATTTAAAGCTTCTTCGTATAAGTTTAGGGCTTCAAGATAATTATCCTCGTCGTAATAGATATCCCCTATGCTCGTAAAGATATCGGCTTTAATTTCAAGGTTTCCTAAACTTTCTGAGATATATATTGCGTCGTTATATCTTCTTACTGCTTCTGGATAATGCTTCTGAGCTTGATATATTTCTCCGATCACACTAAGAATTTCCACTTGTTCTTCTAAATGCCCTAGTTGTTCTGCAATCAATAAAGCTTCTTCGTAGCGCTTTAAAGCTTCTACTAAATTCCATTGTTCCCGAAAAATCTTACCGGTTATATTTAAGCACATTGCTTTCTTATGCAAGTTACCGATTTGCTCAGCTATTTTTATGGCTTCTTCAAACATCTTTAAGGCTGTATCATTTTCTTCTACATAATGATAATTTATTCCAATTAAATGAAGACTTTCAATTTGTCCTTCCATATCGTTCTGTTTTTTATAGAGACTTAATGCTTCTGAAAATTTCTGTTTAGCTTGAGGATAGTCACCCTGATCTTGAAAAATTAATCCCAGCCTGTTAAGAAGATCAGCTTTTTTTTCTGTTTTTCCAATGTCTTTAATGATTTCTAGAGCATCTTTATATCTGTTTAGTGCCTCTTGAAAATTAGCTTGTTCAGCATAGAGATTCCCAATGTTTTTTAAAGTCTCGGCTGTCCCCTCAGGATTATCAGTTACACTGTAAAGCTGAAGAGCTTCCTGGAAGTTTCTAAATGCTTCTGAAAATTTTCTCTGATCAAGATATATCTGTCCAAGAGTATTCAAAGTAGATGCTTTATTGTTTAAATCTTCGAGTTGATCATAAATTTCCAGAGCTTTCTCAAAATTCGTTAAGGCTTTTAGATAAATTTTTTGTTCCTTGTATATTAACCCCATATTTATAAGAACATCAACTTCTCCTCTAATTTTACCAATCTGTTTATAAAAGTCTAAAGAATCTTCAAACCATTTAAGTGCTTCAAAGTATTTATTCTGATTTTGAAAAATCATCCCTATTTGACGCGAAAATCTGGCTTTTAATTGGACATTTCCTAAATTCTCGGCAGTTTGAAATCCTTCTTCAAAGTAATTAAAAGCTTTAGAGTAATTCCATTGATCCCTATAAATGATTCCTATAGAGTTTAAGGCGTCGAGTTTTCCTTCAATTCCCCCTAAAAGATTGTAAAGATTAAGTGATTCATTACATTTCTCCAATCCAGTTAGAGAATCTCCAATTTCATGAGTTATTCGTCCAATAATGTTTAAAATCTCTGCTTTTTGATCGAGATTTTCTAATTGTTCCGAAAATTTTAATGCAATTTGAAAATATTTTAGAGCTTCGCTATAATTTTTTTTTGAATAATAGACTCTCCCTTTAAGTTTTAAATTTAGCGCTTTCTTGCTAAGATTTTCAAATCTCTCGTTAATTTTTATTGCTGATTCGAAATATATCAAAGCGTCTTCATATTTATGTTGTTCTTGATAAAGTAAGCCCAAATTGTTGTATATATCCGACTTTTCTTTGAGGTCTTTAACTTCTTTCAATGCGATCTTAAAATTTTTTATTGCCTCTGAATATTCTCTCAGTGCTTGATGTACAAGACCTATATATTTAAAAATCAAAGCTCGTTCTGGCATTAGTTTCGATTTAATTTGAACTTGTAAGGATTTGCGTAGGTGATCTAATGCGTCACTGTATTTGGATTGTTCGTAGTTAATTATACCCATTTCCATTAGAGATATTGCTTTCCAATGATTATCTCCAGATTCGTCACTTAACTTATATAAGCTCTTCAAACACCTGAGAGCGTCAATATAATTCTTAGTTTCAAAATAAATCTTATTAGATATAAAGAGTTTGGTTAATTCAGATGGTTCATTAATTTTATCCTTTAGCCAATCGGCTAAATTCAATTCAAATTTTTCTTTACTGATTTTCTCTTTTTTATCTAAAAGATTCTCAAGAAATTTAGGTGTATAAGTATCTAACCGAAATACTTTAACGGAGTCATTTAATCTTTTAATTTGTGCAAGTTGTTGATCTAATCTATCCAAATTGCTTAAATTCCTGCTCTCTGGTTTGTTATATTCATATAGGATTCCTTTTGGTTCACCGTTGACAACATGATTGAACCATATCAAGTTTTTCAATCCTTTCATAGATTTAAGAGTCGAGATAAGATCATAATCGTTTTTACCTGATATTCCTATAATTATTAGTGTACGGTCATTTGAAATCCGCTTTATCATTTGAGCTTTGAACGGCTCTAATTGAATGATATTATTTTTATCTTGGTTTGATCCAATTAGTTTTAAGGTATTAATAAAAGAATTACGGGTATCTTCTCCGGTGATAATATTTTTGGGAGAACTGTGAAGTTTGTAAATGGGAATTTTTTTGTTTTTATACAACTTTTCGGGATCACTGAACTTTTTGTAATCTCTTTCAGTAATAACGGGGATTATTTTTTTTTTAGGATAGTCTGTTTGAAGTAGAGCATGCTCTATTAAGAAATCAAAGTTTGTTGTAATAACAAAATGTCCTTTTTTAAGCATTTCACCTAGAACAAAATGTTCGATATTAGGCTTGTCGCTTTCCAAATAAAAATCTAAAAATTGTAAATTATCCTTGAGCGAATCATGTATTATTCCTAATAAGGTCTCAAAGTTTAAACCTTGAGATGTTAAGATTTTTTCAACTTCAGATTTCGTACATGAGAATTTTATTAGTGCTTTCATCATATTACTAGTTGATGGTAGTTGAGAGGGAGAATCAACTGAAGCTCCTGCTCCAACTAAAAATGTCAGCTTTTCATCTGATTTGAATAGTTCATTAATATTTAGATTTGATTTTTTTACAATACTCAAATTATTCTCACCCAAAAAAATTGCTTGCAGTAAGTATTTTAATTCTTTTTCGTTCTTAAAAAATTTTGCCTTATGAATATATTAATAAGATTATATTAGATATTTATCCTAAAATTCAAACTCAGGAAATTTCCTTTTAAAAGTAGTTCAACGCAAATTTTATCTAATTAAATTAATTATATCAAATATTAGAATAATACCATCAATATTAAGCTCGTTTTAAAATGCAATATGAAGATTGGCATACTCATAACTCGCTTTGTAAGCATGCTGTTGGTACCATCGAAGATTATGTTAAAAAGGCTATTGAACTCGATCTAAATGTTATAGGAATTAGCGATCATTTTCCTTATGAATATTTAAGTTCAGAAATTCCATCTCTTAAAGATATTCCGTATGAAGGTTATGCTATGCCCACAAATAATTTGGAGACTTACATCCTTCAATTAGACAATCTAAAAGAGAAATATGTGAATCAAATACATATTAGAACTGCTTTCGAGATTGATTTCTTCAAGCATCAAGACCATATACTCAATAAATATCTAAAAAGCTATATAAATAAACTAGATTACATCTTAGGCTCTGTTCATGTTCTTTTTGGAAAAGCAGGCGTGTTCGCTTTCGACGATGGGCGTTTCTTAAATAAATATAAAGAATATGATGCTAACGATGAAATTTATATAGAATACTATGATTCTTTGCAAGTTATGATTAAATCATCTTCTTTTGAATTTGATATCGTCTCACATTTTGATTTACCTAAGAAATTCGATAAAAAAGTTGAAGATAAAAAGCTTATTATGGAGAAGGTAATCGAGACTCTGGAGTTAATAAAAAAGAGAAATTTAACAGTTGAAATCAACACAAGTGGTTTGAGAAAGAAAGCGAAAGAACAATACCCTAGCGAAAAGATCATAAGGGAAATGCATCATTTAGATATTCCTATTCTTTTAGGCTCAGATGCTCATAAACCTGATGAAATTGCCCATAAATTCAAAGAAACAACGAAATTGTTGAAAAAGATTGGATTTAACCAACTCGCGCATTTTGAGAAAAGAAAAAGATCGCGTATTGATTTTTAATCAAGTTTTTCAACCTCAACAAACAGATCTGACCTTGGATTTGGACACTGATACTCTTCTCTTCTCTTTGAAGCGTAAATTCCCATAGGTGTTCCCGGTAAAAATTGTTTAGGAGCAACTTTTTCTAAGGCATCCAGTAAGCTAATCATTTGTAGTAAAGCAGAAGAATCTGCCATATCTCGATGTGACAATAGAATTGAAACGGGTTCGCGGCACTCATATCTAACATTTAATCCAAACGCGGTTATTGTTTCAGGTGTCAATGGTTTACCTCGAATATGTTCTAAACTTACATTTGTAGCGCCGCATGGACTTTCTACAATTGTTTTTATGTCTCTGATAATAGGAATTTCACCATTAATAAATTGTAATTTCACTTCAAAAAGAGGATAACCAAAATGTCTAAAATACTCGTCTATCTCGCTAATGCCTGTTTGAGAAGGGATACTACACATTGAAGGAGGCATGATTATAGTCGGATTATCTTCTTTTTGTTGTCTTAAGAAGCCTTCGCCAAAATCAACTGCTAATATAGTGGGGTTTTTACGATAACAAATTTCTGCAACAACATCGGGATGTCTTACATAGATTATTAATAAGTCAGCCTGAGCAATCTCGCTTTCTACTTCTTCACCCAAATCTACATCGTCGATAAATTCAGCAGGATTTCTCTCTTGTATAGTTATAATTTTAGTGTCATTAAATTTTTTCTTTATGACTTTAGCAGCTCTATCCCCATATTTTCCATCGCTTAAAATGAGAATTTTAAATTCTATTCACTCCAATTTAGTAATGTAATGATTTTTTCACAGTCTACAAATGTAATTTAAATCAAATCTTATTAATTTTACATTTATGGTTTATAATTTTCGTGTTTACTTATCTTATTAGCGAAGTAAAATTCAAAATTAAAATGTATTTAGACAAATGGATTTTCTAATCTTGATGATAAACTCAATTTGTGTATTATAAAAAAAGAAGCTGTTCCTTTATAGAAATATAATTAAATTTTAGATTTTGAGATCATATCAATCTAATTTTCTTGCTCGTAGCCAACCTTCCATAACGAGACTTCGTAATAATCTTTGATGCTTCACATCTCTTGTATGAATTATTAAATTTGTATTTTCACCTTCTCCAATAATAGCAAACAATAGTTCTTCTCCATCACGATCTATTAAGAATCTATCTTTGTCTTCATACATTCGAATAGTTATATTATCAAGACTTTCAAACTCCATTAGTAATTGTTCGTCATCCTCAAGACTGGGATCGATATAACACATAATTTTCATATTTACATGGGCCCGTACTTCATATAAGTGGAGATCTTGTAAATCTTTAATGTCGGGAACTGCAATGGTAACGTTATGAACCGCTTTAGATAGAATTTCTCGAATCTTTTTCAATATAGAATCTTTAGGAATTTCAACATATGTCCAATCAATGATTTGAGGATCTGAGCTTGAAGCAAGGTCATTTCTTAATTTATCGTTTTCAGCCTCTAACAAATCAAGATCTTCTTCTTGTTTTTCTAACTCTCCTTTTAAAATGTCTACTTTATTCTGACATCCTTCTAATTCATTATCTTTCTCAGCAATAAGATCTTTATCAACAGTAGAGGCATTCATTAAGTTTATTTTTTCATTTAGAGTTCTAATATTCTTTTCCAAATCTTTAATTTTCTCGTTTTTTATTTGTAACGAAGTATTTAACGTGTCATTGTGCTGTTCTTTTAAATTCATCGAATCTATCATCGTTTTGATCTGATCTTCTTTTAGTTCCAAAGATGTGGTAAAATTACTTATAAGGTCTTCTTTACTTTTTAATTTTAAATCATATTCCTCGAACTTTCTTAATGTCTTTTTCAACTCCTCACGTAGTTCGAGAATAATATTGTCTTCTTCCATTTTTAGATCCCAAAAAACTTGAATTTTCTTTATATATTAAGAAATATAATAAAATAAATCCTTTTTAATTCTTAGGTAATCGCTATTTTTATTCCATTTAAGAGATGGAAATTTGAATAAAAAAGCTTACTTAATAGAATCAATCCACTTAAATTTTTATCTACTTTCGATTTCTCGAAATCTTTCATTCATTTTTTCTATATCACTTAAGTAAGTTATGTGATATCTGCCTACACTCTCATTTGTCAGATCGGGATCAATTATTTTTATTCCTTTTACTAGATATCCATTCAGAATAGATTTCTTAATTGCGTCTTGTATCTCTTTCTCTCCACGAGTAGAAATATTAACATCTGATAAATTTTTGATAATCGTTTGATTGAAAATATAGAGTGGAAGGGAATAATAATCGCTTAAAATTTGGTCTATTCTTGGTTTTTCTATAATATCCATAATATCTAATCCTCGACTTGAATTTGAATCTTGGGTGAGGTCTGAATTCTTAAGAACTTTTACATTTCCGTGTCCGCGAGCAATGTCTTTATCCTTTGATTTCATCAAGCTTAGTATTATATCTGCCTTAGAATTACGATACAACGAATACATTAAATTGATCTTGTTTTTGAAAAAGATAATATCTGCGGCAGTTACGAAGAACGATAATGCCGATGATTTAAGATCATTAAATTGATCAAGACAAAGCAAGAGGGCATCGGCTGATCCCAACTGCGTAACCTGCTCAATGATTTGTAATTCAATATCTTGAATCTTTAATAGTTCTGCTCTAATTAGTTCTTGTTTATACCCGACTAATACGATAAATTTACTAAAGCCTGCCTGTTTAAAGTTAGAGACAATACGAGTAATCATCGGAATTCCATTGATGTTGATTAAAGGTTTAGGTATTTGATCAGAAAGTGGTCTCAACCTCGTCGCCTTTCCCGCTGCCAATATTATAACGTAAGCATTATTTATGGTATTCATAAAAGTATATGTTTAAATTTGATTACTATAATGTTAATATTAAAAACTTAAAGAATTTGAAGATTTCCATGTCTAAAGAAGTCAACATTGAACTATTAAATCAAGAATTAACGGAATTATTAAAAAAAGAAATCAAAGATCAAGAAAGCCTTCTAGGTATCTCCATTTCCTCTCATGATGGTACGCCTATCGTAAGTGTATTAAAAGAAGACATAATGATGACTAAAACTGAACTCTCTGCGGCGAGTAGTAGTTTAGTTTTTTTATCTAGTAAAATGTTACACGATTCATTAAACCAAAAAATCGCTTATACTTTAATAACAGGGAAAGAGAGGATTATTTTATCAATTCTTACTGATTATATGGCCCTGATCGCCTATTTAGATAGGGAATTAGCTGAACTTGAAGGGTTAGATTTTTACATACGATCTCTAAGAAAATTTGCTATAAAAATGTCAGCAATTATAGAAACGAGTGATCTTATCAAGGAAGAAATCTTTGTGGCCCTTAAAAGGGCAATCCCTAACGCTCTAGTGATTGCCATCATCACCAAAGATGGTTTACCTATTAAAGTTCAATCTACTATGCCCGAACCAACTATATCTGCAATGATCTCCGCGATTTATAATTTAGCGGGAATATTATTAGACGGAGGTCTAGAATTCTCGATAATTGGAGGAGACCACGGTTCAATTATTATTCACGAATTAGATGAGAGTAGGATACTTGCAATCGCTGTGGCCGAAGGAGACGAGAAAATCCTAAGAAGCCATATAGCCAAAATCAAAGCGATTATTAAACAATAATCTTCAGGCTATTTTATTATCTTCTTTATCTTATCTACTACTTTTAAACAGCCCAAATAAGAATCAGAAAAAGATTTAGCCTTGAATAAAATTGTACAAACTGGTTCGGTTTTATAAATGTTTTTGACTGGTTCTGATTTATCGTGAACATATTCCAGGTCGTTAATTTTATTTAATAGGGTTTTGTCGATTTCTTTAGGGGCAAAAAAAATCATCTTAGTTGCAAAATTTTCGATTTTCGCAGCCTTCAGCGTCTTTTTAACGAATTCCCATCCATTCTCTGTAAAACTTTTTATATGCAAATCTAATAAATTTATGTTCATTGCCTCTTCAGAAGCTCTTATTGATCCTGGAATTCGGGGGTTAATCTCTATTAGATAAGGATAATGGTTTCTTAGGACGAAGTCGAACCCGTTTATTCCCTTTAAACCTAACTCGGTTGACAATTTCAACGAAATGTCAACTATCAGTTTTTTTTCATCTGCAAATACGTTAGCGGGAACTACATTTCCACAATACATAAATTCTTTTGGAGCGTTAAGATATTTATTATCTCCGATTATCTGGTGATTTATCGAGATTACTTCGCTTTCTACTCCGTTAGATATTGTCGTACAACTTACGGGATTCCCCTCAATATATTCCTGAATCAGCCAATCTTTCGGAACAAAACCTTCTCTATTAATTAGGTTGATGTGGAAGGAGAGATCGGATTCATTCTGTATTTTATATACATTTGTTCCACCAGAACCACTCTTTTTCTTTAAAATAAGGGGGTACTCTAACTCGTTAACTTTAGATCTAATTGTGTCAAAGGAGACTGTTCTTGGAACATTGTATCCTAATTTTTTTAAAATTGTGAAAATAAATTCTGTATTTCTGCTCTTCTTAATCGCGTCTAATTCGTTATTAAGGCTAAAAATTTTGTACTTCTTTCGATTTATATCTTTTAAAATGAGAGCTCTCTCTTCTATACCATCGTCTAGACCACTTCCAATTATTAAATACTTTATATCAGGATATTTTTCTAAGAGTTCTAAAATTAAAAGGGGGAGATACTCGTTATAATTATTTTTAACTAAATTATAGGTAGTATTTAATTTTTTGGTAAGTATTAAGCTATCTTTAACCAAAGGATAAAAATCTAAATCTCCAAAAAAATCAACAGCATACACATCATAGCCTGCGCTGTGTAAAGAATAGACTAAGGGGCGAGTGTTAAAACCAGCAACTAAAACAGACTCTTCTTTATTATTCATTACTTAAATGATAAGAAGTTAATTATGAACTTAAATTATTTTCTTCAGTTCTAAAATTAAGCTTTTAGGATTAACTCGATCAAATTGGAAAGCTTCAGCGTTTCCGTATTTTTTAAAATTCCTTTTTATCTGATCCGCTGCAAAAGTATTTACACCTAACGCTCTAGTTGCGTAGGATTTCTTCGGTTCTAACACCACCATATGCGCTCCTTTTTTAGATAATTGTTTTGTCAAAACTTTTAATTCGTTAACAATTAAAGTGTAGTCTGATTGAACTTGAGCGATTAAATCGGGATATTTGAAGGATATATTTGCTCCTAAATCGCTACATACGAAAACGACCGGAATTATGTTTCGATTTTTTAGTTTTTCTGCGTCGATTAATTTTACACATTTTGTTAAAGCCGCAGCCATAGGAGTATAAGATTTTCCTTTGACTTTTTTGAGCTTGTTTACAGCAGATTTAAAGTAAACAGTCGGTTTCTGAAGAACAATTGCCTCTTTGGCTCTAAAAATAATTAAACTTAATTTATCCCTTTTTCTGTAGCCTTCTCGTTGGAGAGAAAGAATAACATCTGTCATTTGTTTGATTACATAATACATTGAAGCTGAGCTATCGAGAACAAAGAAAAGTACTAAAGGGGCTCGATACTCGTAAATTTTATCCATCAAGTCGTACTTGTCAAATTTAATTGGAAATTCAATATCTGTTTGGTTATATATCGTGTTTTTTAAATAATTCCGTATGGTTGCATCGAGAGCAATGGTTTTTGGTCGATTAATAGGTCTCCTATACGATACATATCTACCTTTTTGAGAAGAGGCAATCTTAATCCGCCTTCCAATTCCTCTGCCACCGTAATCGGAAACTTTTCGATCTTTTCTGATAGTATCCAAAATAGAAGTCATTTTGGTTTCCATTTGATAAATTAGTGGCAATGTATCAACCCCGTTCTCAAAGAATTTGAATTCTTGATCGTCGGATTCTGGAATATCTTTTACTTTCCAGCCACCAGAAGGTGAAGGGCTTCTTTTCTTGTTGTCTGGGTATTTAGGTGGAGGTAACTTCTGTTCTTTTGTTTCTGGAATATCAACCTTTTTAGGATCAACTGATTGACGTTTGAATTCCTTTTGGGGAGTATCATCGTGCTTCAAAGGTCCCTCAGTGTCTTTATTTGGCTGATATATCTTTGGATCTTCGTAAGCTTTTTGTATCTTTCCGTATACTTCGACTATTTTAGCTTTAACTTCTTCTGGCGTCATTTCGTAATGAAGCGATTTTATTCTGTGTTCGAAAACTAAATCCATTGCCGCGTTTAAATCTTCTTCCGCAACTTCGGTTCTTCCATTAAATGCAGCGTGGGCTCTAGCACACCGGATAAATGTAATGTCTGCTCTCTGCGAAAAAATATCTAATTCGTTTACTAATCTAGAGACAAATTCGTAAACTGAAGCAGGAATTTTAACATCTTTAATTATTTCACGAGCTTTAACGATTTTATTCTTTAATTCCTCTTGTTCTTGCTCGTAATTTTTAATGAAGGCTTTAGGATTATCGTCAAAATCAATGACTCTTTTAGTAATTTCAGCACGTAGCTTAGCATCCCTCGGAGCCTTAATCTTTACCTCTAAACCTAGTCTATCGGCTATTTGTGGGCGGAGATCCCCTTCCTCGGGATTCATACTGCCAACTAACACGAATCTCGATGGATGCATGACTGAAATTCCTTCTCTTTCAATAATATTCACCCCTGAAGCAGAAGCATCTAAAAGAGTATCGACGATATGATCCTGAAGCAAATTTATCTCATCAATGTAGAGTATTCCTCGGTTAGATTTAGCAAGAAGTCCAGGGTGAAGACTTCTTATTCCTTCGGTTAAGACCTTATCAATTGAAAGAGAACCGGTTACCATATCTTCTGTAACCCCTAATGGAAGGTTAACGAGCCTCATTTCCTTAGTTTCAATTTCTAAATTTTCTTCTTTTTTTTTCTTGCGGCATTCTGCGCAGAGATCATCTATATCAGATTTTGGATCGCACGAAAACTGACAATTTTTAACAACTTCAATGTTAGGCATCACCTCAACAAGAGATCGTACTCCGGTAGATTTACCCGTTCCTTGTTGTCCCGTTAACAATACTCCACCAATTTGAGGATCGATAACGTTTAAAATAAGCCCGAGTTTCATTCTATCTTGCCCTAAAATAGCAACAAAAGGAAATTGAACTTTACGCATAATAATCGAACATAGCTAATTAATTGATAAAATAGAAAAGGGAATAATTAAAATAAAGATTTTCCCTTTAAACAATAGATTATAAATAGGAAAGTTAAGAAAAACATTGCTGAGTAGTCTTCTCAAGGATTAATACTTTTTCGCTATCTCTGTAAGCCTTTCATTTAAGAGCTCAATAGTTTCGTCCCATTTAGACAGAATTTCTTTTATTTTAGGAATAACGATATCTCGTTCTTTATACTCCAAATAATCCATAAACTGTTTTATGTTTTCTATTTTGACGAATGTTACAGCCACAAATTTTTTAATATCTCTTGTCTGATTCTCAAGTACTTCGTACACCCTTTCAGATTCTCCTTTTCTCATAAGTGTACCTAAATATTCGTCCGTTCCTTGAATAAGTGAATTCAACTCATTAATTTGGTTATTTACGAACTTTTCATAAGTTTCAAATATATTGTCTTTTGGGAACATGTTAGTAATATCAATTAAGAATTTCTGAGTTAATGTTACCAATTGTTCCTTGGTATCGAAACCATTAACGACATAATCTACAGTGTGATAAGACGCTTGAATTCCTTTATTTACATCATCTAAGCTAAAAATTTTGAATCCAGGATCGCCTTCAAGTT
>Ga0209991_10000946_pt1 | contig 13033 bp, 9 predicted proteins | sample ChitaG_FD_183167 | JGI IMG/M metagenome (GOLD analysis project Ga0209991, IMG submission 183167) | Deep subsurface microbial communities from South Pacific Ocean to uncover new lineages of life (NeLLi) - Chile_00310 metaG (SPAdes)... | ecosystem: Environmental > Aquatic > Marine > Oceanic >...
TTAAGTGACTCAGGCTAAAAATAAAATGTTGTCACTACCCCAGAAAAAAGGCATGACCCGTGAAGGACTCGAACCTTCAACCCACAGATTAAGAGTCTGTTGCTCTACCAGTTGAGCTAACGGGCCAAAAGCAGTCCTTAGTTTAGAAAAGTCTTTCAGTGTTGTCAAATTTCTCACGATGGATTTGCACAAATAAAAGGTTTTCTTTTATAATGGCAATCAAAAGGATAAAATCTCTATGAATATAAACTTATTTTTAATCCTGTTTTCAGGTGCTTTCATCCTGCTCTTCATATTTTTAATCTGGTATTTGAAAAACACAACCTCCAAAATAGAGGAGCTAAAGAACGCTCAGAAAGAAAACCAAGCTTTATCCCTCATGCAGCAACAGATCTCACAACTTACACAAAACATAAACCAGCAGCTTCAAAATATGAGTGGGCAATTCCAGAAAACAACAGGACACATAGGAAGCACAATAGGTGATGTTAAAAAGGGCCTGGGAAAGATGGAAGAGGTAACACGAGAAGTCCTTGAAAAGGCGAAAAGCATCTCAAATCTGGAAGATTTACTGCGCGCCCCAAAATTCAGAGGCGGCTTAGGGGAGCTTTTTCTTGGAGACCTCCTTGGACAAATCCTCCCTCCTGTCCATTATGATCTTCAATATAAATTCAAAAGCGGAGAAATAGTTGATGCCATTGTGAGAATCGGAAGCAATCTTGTCCCAATAGATTCCAAATTTCCTCTTGAAAATTTTAAAAAATATTTGAATGAAAAAAACAGTAAAGAAAAAGAGGGTTTTAGAAAAAAATTTGTCTCTGATGTCAAAAAGCATATTGATGAAATCGCCAAAAAATACATCCTTCCTGACGAAGACACCTACGATTTTGCATTGATGTATATCCCGGCAGAAAACATTTACTATGAAACCATCCTCAAGGATGAAAGCTTTGGCGAGGAGCGGAGTATTTTTTCCTATGCTATCCAGAAAAGAGTTATTCCTGTTTCCCCTAACTCTTTCTTTGCTTATTTACAAGTCATTGTCCTTGGACTTAAAGGGCTTCAAATCGAGAAATCAGCCAAATCTATTTTTCAAGCCCTGGCGCGGCTTCAGGGAGATTTAAGCCGTTTTAAGACAGATTTTCAGATGTTGGGAACTCATCTAGTCAATGCCAAAGGCAGATTCGATGATGCAGAAAAACGGCTGGAAAGATTTTCTGACAAGCTTGAGATTGTAAGCGGAGATGATATGGAACAACTCCCCGAACCTGCAAAAAAAGAGAAAAAATCTTCTTAAATATTCCCTGCCATTTTCTCTATTTCTTCAACCATCTGAGGAGAAGCTATAAGAATAAGCATATCGTCGTCCTGTATCTTTGTCTTTTTTGAAGGGTTAAAATCATACTCGCTGCTTCCAGCTTTTCGGATAGCAACTAAAAGCGCTCCGGTTTTTTCTTCAATACTGGCCTCTTCTATTGTTTTTCCTACAAGAGATGACCCTTTACTCACAGGAACTTCCTCAAAGCGGAGAACTTTTTCTCTTTCGCGCAGCATCATATCAAGAAAAGTAACCACAGCAGGACGGACCATTTCCGAAACCATACGCATACCGCCGATATAAGCAGGAGAGACGACTGCATCAGAGCCTGCCTTCACCATCTTTTTATGAGATTTGATATCTATTACTTTGGTCACGATTCTTATATTCGGGTTGAGGCTTCTGGCTGTAATCGTGACAAACAGATTCGCCTCTTCTGTAGCCAAAGAGAGAAGAACCCCTCTGGCCTTCTCGATTCCGGCCGAAAGAAGGATTTTGTCTTCAGTTGGATCTCCAAGAATGAAACGGATTCTGCCTAAAGAAGAAAGGCTATCAATCTTTCCTTTTATTGGCTCGACAACTACGAATTTCTTGCGGGTTAGGATAAGCTCCTGGATAATCGTCAGTGCCGTCTCATCTGTTCCGCAGATAATATAATGATCCTTAAGCTTAGATATTTCTTTCTCCATTCTTTTTCTCCCAAGGATGTTTTTCAGCTCTCCCTCAACTATAAAACTTGTTATAGAAGAGATAGCAAAGGCAATTGTCCCCAGACAAAGAATAATAAATACAACGGCAAACATTCGAGCTGCAGGGTTAGCACTGATATCAACAGCCTCTCCATAACCAACCGTGGACAAAGTGATGACAGTCATATAGAGGCTGTCAAGAAAAGACCATTCCCCCCCGCCTATTATTTTAAAGCCGAGTACTCCGATTAAAAACACAACAAATAAAATTGTAAGGGAGAGGTGTATTCTCTTTTTGCCGTTCATGAATTTATTGTGTAAAAAATGCTATATCCTGAAAAACCAGCATATTAAGCCTAAATTCAACCGACTGAAATTTCCTGATTCTGTCTGATTATAAAAAATAAAAACAATTCTGACAATAGCTTTAAGTTTAAGGTTTAATGTAATTCTTTTTTACCTTGAACATTCTACCTTAAACCTTAAACTAGTTCTCAGTTTTGAGCTTTGAGTTTTGAGTTTTTAGCTTATCTTGTCTTGCCTGTCTTGTTTGTCTTGCTTATTCATACACCTTCACTCTTTTCAAAGAAATATGTGCCTAATATTATCATCACAGAAGAAAAGATTACCATCATTAAAAGATTAAAAACTATTGAATACGAAGAAATCCCTATAAGTGAGGCCCTCAATCCATCTATGCCATAAGTAAGCGGATCAATGTGCGAAAGATATCTCAGCCAGGCAGGAAAATTCTCCAGAGGATAAAGGGCACCGGATAAAAAGAAAAGTGGGAATATCACAAAATTCATTACAATACTGAATCCCTGTATATCTTTCATCTTAGAAGCAAAAATCAACCCCAATCCGAGGAACGTTACTGAAATCAATACCATGAAAACAAGCGACAAAAGGAATAATAAGATGGAGATAATTTTAAATCCCATGAGAAAGGAGATGGCAAGAATGAGCACACTCTGGATTAAAGCAGTGGTGACGCCGCCGGCAATTCTTCCTAGTACGATGGAGACACGGCTCACTGGGGCTACCATAATCTCTTTTAAAAAACCAAATTCTTTATCCCACAGAACAGAAAGCCCTCCAAAAGTTGATGAGAAAAGCAAGCTCATCCCGAGAATCCCGGGAACCAGAAATCGAATATAATTCACATCCTCTGAGATACCTGGAATGGTCATCTTTCGAAATCCCAATCCAAGGAATGCCAAAAAAAACAATGGCATGGCCAGAGCCCCCACAACGCGAGACTTTGCCCGTACAAACCTTTTCATTTCTCTGAGCCAAAGCACATACAAAGCCATCTTGTTAATCATCTTCTTCTTCCCATCCTTGCTCTTATCATAGCTCTGTTTCGTTCGCTCTGGCTTGCTTCCTGTTCTCTGATAGTTCTTCCAGTAAAGTGTAAAAAGACATCCTCTAGGCTTGGTTTGCGCAAATGAACACAGGTGACATTAACGCCGTTCTTTTGGGCAACATTGATGAGTTGGGGAATCCTTCTCTCCCCTTTCTCCATTGTTAAGCTCAAAACCTCTCCATGCTTTGTGGATGTTTCTATCCACTCCAGACTTTTCAACTGGCCCATTAAGGACTCTAGGTCTCCTTCAATCTCCATGGAAACAACATCTCCACCGAGTATATCTTTGAGCTTTTCTGGGGAATCCGAAGCTACAAACTTCCCGTTGTCCATGATGGCCACTCTATCACAGAGGAAATCTGCCTCTTCCATGTAATGCGAGGTCAAAATGATGGTGACTTCGCCCTCTTTATTCAGCTTTTTAATATAATCCCATATATGCCTTCTCGTTTGCGTGTCCAGCCCAAGGGTTGGCTCATCAAGAAATAAAACTTTAGGCTTATGGATTAGCCCTCTTGCAATCTCCAACCTTCTTTTCATTCCGCCCGAGTACTTTTCGACCCATACGCTCTCTTTTTCTGTCAGTTCTACAAGTTCGAGGACTTCCTTTATTCTTTTCCTCCGCTCTTCCTTTCCCATACCATACATCATCGCATGGAATTCCAAGTTTTCTCTCCCTGTCAACTTAATATCTAGAGCCGTCTCTTGAAAAACAACGCCTATACTGCGTCTTACATCATCCTTGCTTTTTGAAATATCAAATCCGGCAACCGCTCCGTACCCTGAAGTAGGCTTTAGGAGTGTGGAAAGCATGTTGATTACGGTGGTTTTGCCGGCACCGTTCGGCCCCAGGAGGCCAAAGAGTTCGCCAGCATCTACGGTAAAGGAGATATGGTCTACAGCAACCACATCGTCAAATCTTTTAGTTAAATTATCTACTTTAATTGCATACATGCTAAAACCAAAAAAATAAAATGATCTTTTGTAATATAATGGGCAAGGATTAGTTTTAAAAGAATAAATTACACCAAATTTATATCTAATTCTACAACTTTCGTAATTAGAATCAAATTTCTATTCAGAAAATGGGGTCAGGCCTTGATATTGGACATAATAACAGAAGTATTTAAGTGCTTGTTAGCTGAAAATGTCCAATGTCAAGGCCTGACCCCATTTTTTTGATTATCATTTCAAACTTAAAATCTATAACCTTCATACTACCAGGTACTCAAAAACGTGATGAGCCGATTATCAATTTTTTGACATATGAGATTAAATATGATACATTACGAATATAAAATACATAATATGAATAACTTACATCATAATATATCACCTACAAAATATGAGGAGATTGTATAAATGTCAGGAATTGCAGGAATTGACCAACCAGGTGAAAAAATTGCAGTCAAAAAGATGTTGGAGAAAATATCACATCGAGGAAATGCTGGAAGAGATATCAGGGAAAATGAAAATGCTACTCTCGGTATTGTATGTGCCGAGGCACAGACAAACTCTCTTGTCCGGATGAGGCAGAAAAATGAAGTTGAGGATGGTGCTGATGCTGGACATTTTGCATTGGTTAAAGCTAGTAAAGACGGAATAATTCTCAAGCGTGACCCCCTGGGTGTTGCTCCACTTTATTATGGGGAAAATGAGGAAGGAGCCATTTGTTTTGCCTCAGAAGTTAAAGCTTTGATTGGTCTCTGTTCGGAAGTCAAATCAGTTCCTCCCGGGTGTAAATCTGATGGTGAACAGGTGGAATCTTATTTTCAACTAAAAAATAAAGAACTATTAACATCAGATCCTGAGATAATAACTAAAAAACTGAAACAGCTCCTTAAAAGATCTATTGAAAAGCTAATTACACAAGGAGATATGATTGGTTCCTGGCTTTCCGGAGGTTTGGATTCTAGTACTTTGGCCGCACTGGCCAGTCCTTATGTGGAGAAGATTTATACTTTTTCCGCTGGCTTGGAAGGATCTCCTGACCTTGAGTATGCCCGGTATGTGGCAAATTTTATTAATTCGAAACACCATGAAGTTTTGGTTGAGTTCTCAGATTTACTTGAGGTTTTACCTGAAGTTATTTTTCATCTGGAATCTTTTGATGCACATCTTGCACGTTCCAGCATCATGAATTTTCTGGTTGCGAAAAGAACTTCCGAATATGTTGATGAAGTCTTGTCTGGTGAAGGTGGAGATGAACTTTTCGCTGGATATAATTATTTAAAAACTCTTGAGCGAGAAAAATTGCCTGGTGAATTAATAGATATAACAAAACGGCTGCATAATACAGCATTGCAACGAGTTGATCGCAGTGCCTCTGCACACGGAATAGTTGCTCACGTTTGTTTTCTCGACCCTGATGTTGTGAATTATGCCCTCCGGATACCGCCTGAATTAAAACTTCATAATAATGTAGGAAAGTGGGTTTTACGTGAAACTATGGACGGTGAGCTTCCAGAAGCAATATTGAATCGAAAGAAAAGCAAGTTCTGGAAGGGCACAGGTCTTGGAGAAAAGATGTCAGATTATGCTAATCAAACCATTACAGATAATGATTTTAAGCTTGAGCACAAGTTGAAAAATGGCTGGAAAATTAATTCTAAAGAGGAATTAATGTATTACCGCATTTTTGAAGAGCATTTTGGAGAATTAGAAGACCTTTCTTGGATGGGAAGAACAAAGATTGTAGCCTCCAGGCATTAATGTCGCAGGACCGCAGATTTCTATAACTCTACGTTTGTAATATTAACATCATTAATAATAAGTTGATTTAAGAAACGATTAGCTGGCTAGATTAAATTGACAAGCTGGATTTCATACCAACAACCTGTCAAATTAGACTTTCATTTGCAATGCAACATGCACAGATTTCCTAATGGATCAACTTGAAGATTCCAATTCGGCCCGACTAGCGTAGTGGATTCTTTTTCCTGAACGACAGCAGGTCCACTAAAAGTGAAGCCGGCCGGCAGCATTGAACGTTCGTAAACTAGGCATTTAAATTCCTTGTTTTTGAGCCAAACAGGACTGGTTCTGATTCGATTCCCATCCAATAAGTTTCCTGTAAAATTCAATTTTGGCATTTCAGGCTTAGACTGGACTTTTGTGGCTCGTAAGCGCAAGTTAACAACCTGAATATTTTCACCGGAGGCACTATAGCCATATGTTTTGGCATGCATTTCATGGAATCCTGTTTGAATGTGTTGAATGTCATTTTTAGAGAGAATTGATCCAGGAAAGGGAAGATTTAATTCATAATTTTGATGGAGATAACGTAGATCAGCAGAAACACTAATTTTCCTTTCCTTGGATGTTACGTTATTATTTTCAAACCAGGCTTCTGCCTGTTTATTGAGGCGAATAAGAATTTTATTGAGAGATGATATTCGTGTTAGAGATATCATAACAGTTTTCACAAAGTCTATATTCTTATCTGCGTAAAGCAAGCCTAAAGTTGAAAAAAGTCCCGGCATTAGAGGGATAACAACCTGGCTGATTGACATTGACTCAGCTAATTCCGTAGCATGCAGCGGTCCAGCCCCTCCGTAAGCTATTAAAGTGAAATTACGTGGATCATAGCCTCGTGCTACGGAAATGAGACGGAGTATACGAGTCATGTTCGCATTAACGATGGACAGAATTCCGGCCGCGGCTTCTTCTAAATGCATATCTAAATGAATGCAGATGTTTCGTTTTATGGCCCTCTCTGAAATATTGGGATATAGAGGCATCTCTCCTCCCAGAAACATATCGGCGGATAGTCGGCCAAGAATCAAATGTGCGTCTGTAACTGTCGGATTTTTACCACCTTTGCCATAACAGGCAGGCCCTGGAACAGCACCTGCGCTTTGTGGCCCTACTTTAAGGTGTCCTCCGCTGTCGATCCAGGCAATACTTCCGGCTCCAGCCCCGCACTCGACTACATCGATCATGGGAGTACGAACAGGATACCCGCTTCCTCGCTGACGTCCGCCATGGTGGAATTCGCCTCCAACTTCATATTCTTGTGAATGTTGAAGTTTTCCATTTAAAATCATTCCGGCCTTTGCTGTTGTTCCTCCCATATCAAAGGCAAGAACCCTACTCAGGTTAAGGGTTTTGGCAAGATGAGCCGCTCCTAAAAGTCCTGCTGCAGGGCCTGACTCGATCAAGGTATGAGGCCGTTTCTTCGCTTCGTAAGTACTTAAAGTACCCCCACCTGAATGCATAATTCTCAAATTGACCTGTTTCCTTTTTTGGCATTTCAATTTTGTTTGAATTGCATGGAGATAGTTTACGACTCTGGGGGCAACAGCAGCAGCAATCACTGTTGTGCTTGTACGTTCAAACTCACGGAATTCGGGAGATATTTGGCTTGAAAGAAAAATAAATCTTTTATCAAAAAACTTCTGTGCCAGTTTTTTCAGTGTCTTTTCATGCTTGGGATTATAAAAAGAGAAAAGCAAAGCAATTGCCAATACATCTAAGTTTTGTTTTTTCAGTGTCTTAATTTGTGTTACAGCTTGTTTTTTGTCCAAAGGGAGAATAATTTTTTTATTGGAAGAAATCCTTTCCTGGATTTCCATCACGCAGTCACGATGTATTAACGGAGCCCTCCGGTCTTTTGTCAAATCGTAAAGGCTGGGGCGTTGCTGCCGTCCGATCTCCAGCAGATCTCTGAAACCCTGGGTGACCAGCAGTCCAACTTTTGCAAGATTGCCTTCAAGTAGAGCATTTGTAACAATGGTTGTTCCATGAATAACAACATCTATTTCAGAAATGTCTTTCCTGGCTAGATTCAATACCTTAGTCAACCCCTCTACAAAGGGTATTTCGGGATTGTCTGGATCGGAAGAGATCTTGGCCGACCAAAAAACGCCGCGATTTTTTTCGTAAAAAATAATATCTGTGAAGGTTCCGCCAATATCGATTGCAACGCTCATGATTCACTTATTTTCCGCTTCATCATTTTCTTTCTCAATGACATTGTGGCAGTCTGATCTATCTTTCCGGTTCTAGAAAATACAACGCCATAATTTTTGCGTGCCTGCAGTCGGCTTATTTTTTCCTGAATAAAATCATTTAGGACACGTTCAGGCTCTCTTTTTAGAGGAGAACCGTATCCGCCTCCGCCTGCTGTTTGTACACACAAGATATCGCCTTTACGAATTAAAACTCCTGAGACTTTGGATTTAATACGCTTTGAGCCGGACTGGCCAGGATTAAGAAGAAATCGCCCAGGTTTTCCATGTAAGCCGCCTTTCAGGCCCCAGGGTGAAACCAGATGCCTGTCCGCATGTGCGGAAAAAACTACCGGTACCAAAGCCTGAATTTCCTTGTGGATTGCTAATCCGCCTCGAAATCGTCCCGCTCCACCTGAGTCTTGTATTAATTCATACTTTAAGACACGAAGAGGGTATTCCATTTCCATAGCTTCAATAGGTAAATTTGAGGTATTTGTAATATGTACTTGGATACCGTCCATTCCATCTTTTGTGAAACGAGCACCCATTCCACCCCCCAAAGCTTCTACATAGATGAAATCTGAACCTGAAAAATGCTTAGTTCCACCAAAGATAATAGCAGTTGTAGCACCATTGGATGCGGCCAGGACTCTCTCTGGCACGGCTTGTGCCAATGCACCCATAATGACATCAACGACCCTCTGGCAAGTATCTGTTCTTCCGCCCACAGCTGCAGGTTCTGAGGCGTTTACAAGACTGTTTGGGGGCGCCTTGATTCTGATAGGACGTTGGAACCCGGCATTGATAGGTATATCCGGAGCAATAATGGCTTTAACAGCGTAAAAAACGGTTGCCAGTAAGGCTTGGCGAACCATGTTAATCCCACCATCTGCCTGGGCTGTAGTCCCAGTGAAATCGAACGTTATGGAAGGGCGGTACTTGTGAGTAATGATAACAGTCACTTTGATTGGCAAGTGTTCATTTGAAATGCCATCATCATCCATTACATCAGTAAAATGATAGGTTCCCTCAGGTATTGTGGTTAATGCTTTCCGAAGCCAATCTTCACTGTAATCAAATAGTTCTGCCTCGATTTTTGTAATTGTTTCCGATTTGTACTCCTTGTGAAGTTCATCCAATCGGCGCTCTCCCAAAAGCAGGGATGCTATTTGGGCACGTAAATCTCCCTCTCTTTCTTGCCTTCCTCGCACATTCGACATTATAAATTCCAGTACATCTTTTTGAAGGATATTTTTACGCATTAGCTTCACAGGAGGGATTCGAAATCCTTCTTGATATATTTCGGTAGAATCGCCAGCGGTTCCTACCCCAGGAGCACGCCCCCCTACATCCGTCCAGTGAGCGACGTTTGTAACAAAAGCCACAAGTTTATTGTGATAATAAACCGGCTTTGTTAGGGTGACATCTGGAAGGTGAGAGCCTCCTCCAAGGTGTGGGTCATTAGCAATAAGAATATCCCCACGATGAAAACTCCATTTCTTAAGATTCCGGCCGATTTTATTCATCAACCCCTGCATGGAACCAAGGTGGATTGGTATATTTTCGGCCAGTGTAATTAAGCTTCCTTTAGAATCAAAAATGGCACAGGAGCAATCTTTCCGCTCTTTTATATTTGTCGAATATGCAGAACGAATTAGAGCCACGCTCATTTCTTCGGTGATAGATTGAAAAGTATTTAGTACGACTTCGGATGTGATAGCATGGATTTTCAAAGACATTTAAAAACCAGGGTTATTCTTTTATATCATATAGGGGATTTCAGGTCAAAATTAACAAATTTTGAATTTACTTTTTCTTTAGCTCTTTTTTCCCGATTTTGCTTCTTTTTTTTCCGTATTTCTTGATGAATTTTTTTGTAAGGTCTCTGGCTTCTGTGTCCGTATGCTGTTTTGGAGGGGTTTTCATAAAATAGGATGAAGGTGAAAACAAAGCTCCTGATAATCCATTATTAAGGGCTAATTTACAGCATCTTATAGCATCGATAACCACGCCTGCTGAGTTCGGAGAATCCTCGACTGAAAGACGAAAATCTAGGTAACTAGGCACATCTCCGAAATGACGGCTCTCTATGCGGAGGAAACAAACTTTGTTGTCCTTCTGCCAGGGAACATAGTCACTGGGTCCGACATGGACGTTATCAGGATGGATATCAAGGCCTCTTGCTTTTATCTGTGAGGTTACAGCGTTTGTCTTTGATTTCTTTTTGGAAGCAAGTCTTTCCCTTTCCAGCATGTTGAGGAAGTCAGTGTTCCCTCCAGTGTTTAACTGATAGGTTCTGTCGATTGGCATCCCTCGATCTAGATAAAGATTAACGAGTGTACGGTGGAGAATGGTCGCCCCAACCTGGGATTTTATGTCATCTCCAATGATAGGAAGATTCTTTTTCTCGAATCTTTGCTGCCAATATCTATCGCTTGCAATGAAGACAGGAATGCAATTGATGAACGCACAGCCCGATTCAAGAATTTGCTCAACATACCATTTGGTAGCTCCTTCGCTCCCTACAGGAAGGTAGTTTATCACAACGTCTGCTTTAGTTTCTTTTAAGATACTAACTATATCTGCCGTGTTTCCAGGAGCTTTTTCGATGATCTGAGAAAGGTATTTTCCAAGGCCATCAAGAGTCATCCCTCGCTCTACTTTGACATTGAGACGAGGGACATCTGAGAACTTAGTTGTGTTGTTAGGAGGTGTGAAAATAGCTTTACTTAAACCTTTGCCTACCTTGTTCTTATCAATATCAAATGCTGCTACAAATTCAATATCTCGAATGTGGTAGCCGCCGAGGTCAACATGCATGACTCCTGGAATAAAGTCTGACTCCTTTGCATCTTTATAATATTCAATACCCTGAACTAAAGAAGAGGCACAGTTACCTACTCCGATTATTGCAACTCTAATTTTGCTCATTTGTTTAGACCTCCTTTACTTAATTCTTTTTTGATATTTATAACATTATGATGACTTATATTCATTTCTTAACACAAATAATCTTCTTATCGATACAGCATTAGTCACTATGGACAATACTAATAATAATGCAAATAGTTGGTTCAAAACAGCCCCGATGAACACGATTAATAGCCGAATCTCCCGCCCCATTCTGATTGTTCTCTTCTTGATAAATGCCTTTGAAGCTATAAACTTATCATAATCCAAAGCTGTATAGCTGTTCATGAAGCTCCCTATAAGAGCGAAGAATCCGACCAGCCAAACCCAGGTCGTCTTCATCGATTGAAAGCAAGCAAATATAATTCCTAAAATAATCAAAGCATCAGCATATCGATCAAGAACCCGATCCAGGAATTCGCCGAATTTGCTTTCTTTAAACTTTAAGCGAGCAATTTCACCATCACAAAGGTCAAAAATCCAAGAAAGTTGAGCGATAAACGCTCCTATGACAATCTTGGGATATCCGCCCAAAAAAAAGAACAATCCTGACAGCGCAGCCAGAAAAAAGCTAATCAGAGTTATATGATTAGGATGGATATTGAAATGACTCAATCTCGAAGAAATCAAAACAGAAATCTTACGATACAAATATCTGGGAATTGCGTCATCTTCCGGCTTTTTCAATTGCTTAATTAACACCTTCTTTGTCTTTTTGAGGGCTTTTTTGTGATCTACATCAATCCAGAAATTATCACTGATGTCAATTGTCTTCAGTCTCCCCATGTTGGAGAGCATTTGATTAGCAGCTAAAAGCGAATACTTTCCCTGTGCAATATTTTTTTCCAATGCATCAAAGACAATAGAAGAATAGAGGAAGATTCCTGCATCAACACCATTGAATCGATCAATATTTTTGCCAATTTTTTCAACCTTATTGTTCTCTACCCACACTTTTGTTATGTCATCGATGTTGAAATGATCGCCGCTAATTTTGTGGTCTACGGACAGAATACAGCTATCCCCCTCTGGTTCAACTTGCTGAAGCTTTCTTAGAATAGAGGCATCAAAGAGCTTGTCTGCCATCAAGAGAATGAAGTTATCCTTAAAATAACCTTTGGCTTTGTAGACAGAAGTACCCTTTCCTTTTTGCCATTCAGGATTGAAAATGTAGTTCACATGGATGCCATAATTATCACCATTTCCAATTTTTTCCATGATTTGGTTGGCTTCATAACCAACAACAATTTTAAACCTAGTAATGTCGGCTAATTTGGCTCTCAGAATTATGCGTTTGATGAGGCTGAGTCCAAAAATTGGAATCAACGGTTTTGGATAGGAGCAATGATTTATCTTGTTTTCTCTTCCGGAAGCGATGATAAGTGCCTCCATTCCGGGTTAACCTCCATTTAAGTATATTTTCGGTTCATCAAAATAATGAGTACTTGAGCGATTGACTTAATGAGAGCATAAGTTTAAATTCTCTAAGACATTTAATAGGTACTACTGCCTTTTCAGACTAGCTTCTGATAAGCTTTTGATGAGCTTCTGACTAGCTTTTCAAGAGAGTATCAATTTATAAGGAAAAAGTCAAATTCTTGTATTCGTTCCCGAATAATCGGGTAATTCAATCATAGCAGAAGGAATAGATAAATATAGGCCTCTATTACGCCATAAGAAAAAGGTTCTGCTTGATAAATATTGCAGGAGTTGTTGTCAATCATGCCAGAAAAACAATGCTTCGTATATCAGCCAATTATAAATACCTGAAAACGTTTCATGAAATCTATCATCT
>Ga0209991_10000947_pt1 | contig 13031 bp, 11 predicted proteins | sample ChitaG_FD_183167 | JGI IMG/M metagenome (GOLD analysis project Ga0209991, IMG submission 183167) | Deep subsurface microbial communities from South Pacific Ocean to uncover new lineages of life (NeLLi) - Chile_00310 metaG (SPAdes)... | ecosystem: Environmental > Aquatic > Marine > Oceanic >...
TACAGCCGCGCGTTCTCGATGGCTATTGCCGCCTGGTTGGCGAAGGCCATTGCCAGTTGGGACTCCTCAGCGGTATAAGGACGCACCTCCGCCCGATCCAGGGCGATCATGCCGATGACCTGATCCTTCACCATCAGCGGCACCCCCAACCAGGATCGAATGCGGCCCGACTCATAGCTATCCGCCTCTTCCTTGAAATGGACGTAATCCTGAGTGATGTCTTCGATAGCAAGCGGCGCTTTGGTCGTGACCACGCGATAGTTGGGGAATTTAGGCTCGAGCGAGAAGACCAGGCCCACCACCTTGTCCGCCTCCTCGAACCCCTGGCAGGCTACGATTTCCAGATGCTCACCCTTTGACAGGCCTGTCCTGAGCCCCTCGGCTTCGCTCGGGATAAACTCCGTCGAAGGGCTCAGGACTCCGCCCTGCAGTCGTTGGATAGAAGCGCTGTCGTAGGGTACCACCTGTCGCAGTTGCTGCAGGATCAACCCCAGCACTTCGTCTAGCTCCAGGGTCGAGCTGAGGACGGTGGAGGTCTGGCGCAAGGTCTCGGCAATGTGACGCCGCTCCTGCTCGGACTCGTACAGTCGTGCATTCTCAATGACGATGGCGGCCTGGGTGCCCAAGGTCATCAGCAACCGCTCATTATCTTCATTGAAGGCGCCGACCCTCTCGCTATGCACGTTTAAGATGCCAATCCTCCTTTGCCCGAGGATCAGGGGAACTACTAAGAGGGACTTGAGGTCCCGATCACCATTGAGCCCGAGAAAGCGAGGCTCCGCGTTGACATCGGGCACATTGATCGCTTTGCCTTGCTCCAGGGCGTAGCCGGCGATGCCCTCCCCAACGCGCATCTTCCTCTCCCGCAGGGCGCCGAGGGCCTTGCCCGACAGGGCCCTGGGTTGGAGTTCGCCGCTCGCTGCATTAAGGATGTGGATCACCCCCCCCTCTGCAGGGTCAATGGTCTCCACCGCCGAATCGATTATCACCTGGAGCAACTCATCGAGGTCGAGGACCGAGGCGAAGGCCTGGCTCACCTTGAAGAGAGCCTCGCTCTCCCGCAGCCTGCGCCTTGTCTCCTCCAAAAGTCGCCCTATCTCCCTCGTCCTCTCCGCAACCTGCCTCTCCAAACCCCGTTGGTATTCTCTGTTTTCCAATATCAAGCGGCGTTTGTCGAGCGCCTTCTGCACGCTGATGGCTACCTCTTCCAGATCGAAGGGCTTGAGGATGTAATCATCAGCCCCCAGCCTCATGGCCGTCACTGCCACATCGTGATCCTTGATGACTGTCACCATCACCACCGCCACGTCGGAATCGAAGGCCTTGACCTCCTTAAGCAGCTCGATCCCGTCCATTCCCGGCATCCTTATATCGATCAGAATCAAAGGGAAGGTCCTCTCCCTCACCTTGGACAGGGCCTCCTCACCGCTGCCTGCCGTTTCACAGACATAGCCTTCTTGGCTCAGATATCGAGCCAGGATCTCCGTCAGCGTCGGCTCGTCATCAACTATCAGAATCATCTTCTCCATAGCTATCCTCCATCACCTTTCAAGGCCTCCCTTATAGCTCGCGTCAGCTCCTCTATGTCGAAAGGCTTCTCCAAGCGAAGGTTTCCGATCTCCTTCAAGAAAGCCTTCGTGTCGGCACTGGCGGTATCGCCGGTGACGAAGACGATCCTCTCCGCCAGCTCCGAATTGTTCTTCTTAATATGTTCGTAGAGCTTTCGTCCGTCTGGGATGCCAATCTTTACCTCGCTGACGATCAGATCGTAATCCTCTTTGGCCATCCTCTGGAGGGCCTCCTGACCACTGAAAGCGGTGCTCACCCGATAACCATCCTCCCTCAGCACCTGTACCAAGAGGGCGACAATATCCTCCTCATCGTCTATGATCAGGATCCGCTTGCCCTCAGGGCCTCTCTCCTCCTCAACCTCAACGTCTGGCTCCGCTAAGGGCATAACCTCCTTTCGCACCGGCAATTCGACGATGAAGGTTGTCCCCTCCTCGCTCTCGGCCCAGATGCGCCCTCCATGCTCGCTCACGATGCCATAGGAGACGCTCAACCCCAATCCGGTCCCCTTCCCCACCTCCTTGGTGGTGAAGAAGGGATCGAAGATCTTGGGCACGATCTCCTCAGGGATGCCCGGCCCGGTGTCGCTGACGGTGACCCTGATGGTATCCCCTCCCCTCAGCTCAGACCTGATGGTCAACCTCCCCCCGCCCTGCTCGGCCATAGCCTGCTGGGCGTTGTTGATGAGGTTGAGGAAGACCTGCTGCAACTGGTAGCGGTCAGCCACGGTCCAGGGCAGGTTCCCCTTCAGCCTCTTCACCACCTCGATGTTGTTCACCTTCAGTTGATAGGAGCGCAGGGCCAGGGTCTCTTCGATGACCTGGTTGATGTCAACATACTCCTTTCGAGGCTCGTAGGCCCGAGCGAAGGTGAGGAGGTTCTGCACGATGCGTTGCGAGCGCTTGGCCGCCTCGGTTATCCTCTCCAAATCCCTCTTGACCTGGTCGCTGAGCTTCTCTCCCTGGAGGAGTTGGGCGTAGCCCATGATGGTGGTCAAGGGGTTGTTGATCTCATGGGCCACCCCGGCGATCATCTGGCCGAGGGCGGAGAGCTTATCCGCTTGGATGAGTTGGGCTCGGGTCTGCTTCAGCTCCTGTAAGCTCTGCTTCAGGTCACTGAACAGATGTGCGTTCTCGATGGCCATGGCTGCCTGGCTAGCTATGGTGGTGGCCAGGGTCACCTGTTGATCGCTGAAGCGCTTCCCCTCATCGGTATAGTCGAGGGCCATCACGCCGATGACCTTATCCTTGCTGATCAAAGGAACCACCAACAAGCTCTTGATGTGGAAGGGTTCGATCCACCTTAGGGGCAATAGCGATAGTGAGTTCCCATCGAAGATGGCTGGTGTGCGGTCCCTGATCACGTCTTTGATCGCTGGAATCTCGTCCATCGTCTCCACGTAGGTTTCGTGCTCAAAAGCCCGCCAGAGCTCTTTATCTGCCGTCCCAGAGGAGGGCTGAGACATAAGGGGGACCAGCTTCTTACCCTCCTCATCTAGAAGGAGGATATTACACCGATCGACATCGCACGCCACCGCTGTCTTCTGGGCGACGAGCTTGAGCACCCAGGTCAGATCCAAGGTGGAGCTGATCGCCTCAGCCACATCGAGGAGGGTGGAGGACTCCTTGGCGCGGCGCTTTTCAACGGAATACAGCCGTGCGTTCTCGATGGCCACGGCTGTCTGGTGGGCTAATGTAATCAGCGTGATGTGATCGTCCGCGGAATAGGCCTCCTCGGAGAGTTTGGGCCCAAGGACAAGTATCCCCACCAGTTCGCCCTTGGCTCGCAGAGGAATGAGAAGCTCTGCCTCCATCCTCTCCAGGTCCTTCCGCTCTTTCTCCCAAAGGGCCTTGAACTGCGGCATTGTGTCCACAGCGTCTTTGGTCAAGAACCTCTCCCCGCTAGCCAGCCAGCGCACGACGGGGTGATCCCCCCTCAGCCCAAGGCCAAAGACCGAGGCTAGTCCCCTTTGTGCCACAAGGCGGAACTCGCCCGTCTCCTCCTTGAGCAGTATGCCAGCCCCAGAGATATGCATCGTGTTGGTGACGTCATCCAAGACCATACTTGTCAATTGCCTGAGATCGAGGACAGAGGCCACCGTCTGGCTGAGCCTCTGGAGCATCAATCGGGAGTCGTACTTCTCCCGGAAGAAGAGCCTGTCAATCCAGGATTGGGCCTTATCCCGCAGGGGCTGGACGGCCACAGCGGTGACGGCGGCCATGGCGAGGGAGATGAGGAGGACTTGATATCCCATGACGATGTGAAATAAGTTCACGGCGAGGAAAACGGCGAGGAAGTAGCCAGCGCCGATGATAGCGGTCGGGATGACGTAGAGCAGGCCCTTGCGGACGACGACGGTGATTTCCAGGAGCCGGTAGCGGAAGATAGCGTAGGCCAGCAGCAGGGCGTTGATGATATTGGCGGCGATGTCAATGGGATAAGCTCCTAAGGCGGGGACAACGTTGGTGACGCCTCCCAGCACAATCGCACCTACCCCTAAGAGGGCGTATTTCATCCTGTTGCCATGGATGTAATCCCTTGTCTGTCTATGCTCCCGAATCAAGTTCAGCGTGGAAAAAGCAATCAAGAACACAAAGTAGGCCCCCAATAGGGGAACTGCTGGCCCAAATTGGTAGCGGATCAAGCCCTCTCCTGTGATATGAACGTGTTCCGCCAGATATCCCCGAGCATTCATAACCAGAAGAACAACGAACAAAATGTATCCCAAATATAGCCCCCATGCCTGTCCTTTGAGTAGCAGAAAGGCCCGTATGAACCCAAAGAAGGCCACGGGCATCCCCACAAACCCGCTAAGCATGACTTTGTTCCAGAGAAGGGCATTCCGGACATCAACGTACATCATGAATGCCCCGAGACTCCAGACAAGCATGCTCAGAAGATACAAGGCAAACAAGCCGTTCACCGTTTTCTTAAGACCTTGCCTGGCGGTGATGAACAGCAAAGCCCCATAGCATACTAAAGCGATCAAAGGGATCGCGGTGGGGATACCCCAGTGCACTTACGACACCTCCTGGCTTCCAGCGACTCGCTTGCTGAGTCGCAAGAGATCGCTGATGATCTCATCGGGAGGATTCATATGTGGCGGCTTCAGATGGGCTAGGTCAGCGCCGGCTGCCTGCCTCTCTAAGAAGTAGGCTTGGAAAGTACCTTGAGGCAGAAGGGTCACCTCCAGAGGTTGCACCTCCAACATCGCTTCCAGGTCGGCGTAGAAGCCATTGAGTGCCTTAAGGTTTTCGTGAACCAGCTTCTGGATCACCTCTGCTGGCGCATCTTCATTCGACTCGACATAAAGGTGAAGGAAGGCTCCCTCCTCAGCCACCTCCTTGCGGATGGTCCAGTCCGCATAGGCGATGCCCGTGTCGTGGATGGCTTTCCAAACGAGTGGCTCGTCCATAAGTCCGGTGAACCCAGCCAGGTCAATGAGGCCATCGGAGCGGCCAGCGAAAACCATCGGGGGCAGGTCAATATCTGCCTCCTCGTCCCTTCGAGAGAGGAAGCGCACTAGATCGTGCATCCGGTAACGCAGGAAGGGGCCGCCATCGAAGCTGGTGATCACTACCTCGTAGCGCTGTCCAGGCTCTACCTCGTTCAGAAGCACGGTGCTGGGTTGGTAGGAAGGCTCCTGTCGATTCCTGCTCCATTCCTCTTCTGGGATGAACTCCCAGAAGACTATGTCATGGAAGAAAAAAAGTCCCCGCTTGTCCCAGGCCTGTACGGCCGCCGTGCCCAGGGTCTCGGTGGAAGAGTATTGCTCGTGGGGCACCACTGCCCAATACTCGATGATCTTATCTTTGTAGAGGGAGGTGTCCGTCCCCCCACATATCGCACCTTTTACCTGCCAGAGATCCTTAGGCAGCAAGGGCCTCCCCGCCAGCTTGCTACGAACGAAGGCTCGGGCCAGGCGCAGCAAGGCTTTGGGATGGAGAAGATGGCTGGATAAAGCAGTGCCCCCTCCTGCTTCGGCGAAACGCTCGCCGATCTTGATCAGCACGGAGGAAATAGAGCCAATGACGTCGATGCCCGTCACCAAGGCCATCTGAAAGCTCTTCTCAATGCGCTCTTGGAAGGTCATCTGTTCCGTTTCGTCTAAAGGGGGAACGAAGTGGAAGCGGAAGAGTTCTGCCAGGCTCGTCAAGCTGACGCCGCTAGCGTAAGGGCGAGGGGGTGTATTGTAGAGGAGAACATCGTTCTCCTCCAGGCGTATCTCGCCTCTCTTGCGGGCCACGGCCAGGATGGTGGCAGCCAGGATATGCTCGCCCAGCTTAGCATAGGCCGGTTCTGTGTAAGGCACCCACTTGTACTTGCCTGAGCGGCCAGAGGTACGGGCCCAAAGATAGGGTATCTGAGGCAGGACGTCCTCCCGCCTCTCTGAAAGGTACGGCTCGTAATCCTCGTATTCGGTCAGGGGCACCGTCCGCCGAAACTCCTCCACGCTGGTCGGCACCTTCTCTCCCATGATCTTCCTTCCTAGCTCGCAGGCGGCAAAGAGGTGCATTTGTTCCATAAGGAGCCGCTCTTGGATACTCGTGAAATCCTCCAGGCTGAGATCCAGGAAGCCGCAGTATTTCTTCCAGACCTCTTTCTCCCGACCCTGCTTTATCAAATCGCTGGCTTTGGCCATTGCCGTCAACCTCCTTGATTGGCTATGTTGTAGATTGAGTGAGCTTTAGGGCGATTTAGGCGATGGCATCCTCCTTCTCGCCGCTGGCCAAGATAACGCAGGGATATATGCGCTGGCCAGGACGAAGGATGGCTGTGATTTGCGCTGTCTTTAGCCCCTTCGCTGCTAACAAGCTTCTCCACTCCTCGGCAGTGTACGTTTGCTGGAAGGCCTCGGCATCGGCTCTGGCTTTTGGGCTGCCAGTCAGCTTGTAGGCCCAAAGGAGAAGCAGCATGAGCCACGATATAGGGGCCGACCGCCAAGCAGGGGGTGCCGCCATATCAGCGATGGCGATACGCCCGCCAGGCTTCAATACACGCACCATTTCGTCCAAGGACTGACTGACCGTAGTGTGGTGTAAAGCAATAGAGGACAACATGACGTCGAACTGATTATCAGGATAAGGAAGGTTCATGGCCGAAGCCAAGGCAAATTGGACCCTTTCCCTGACCCCCACCTTCTCGGCATTGAGGGCTGCCTGGGCCAGCATCTCAGGGGTAATATCTAGGCCAATGATCTGCCCCTCTTCCATCTTAAGCGCGCAGCGAATAGCCAGCCAGCCGGTTCCCGTCCCCACATCAAGCACCGAGTCGCCATCCTTGGGCTGTGCCAGTTGAAGCAGGCGGTCGAGCAGTCCTTGGTGAGTGATTCCAGCGAATCTTTCCAGTTCTTTGCTCACCGTATTGTCATACGTGACTGCCCAGGCCTTGAAGGCTTCTACGGCCCCTTTTTCTGTCCCCATCGGTCCTCTCCGCTTTTACCTGTTGCGCCGTAAATCAATCTATGGTACTGGACTCTGTCGTTTTCGGTGAAAAAGCTCTTTCCTTTCAGAAACAAAGGCTTCAATTCTTCCAGAACTTGGCGGACCAACCGATATTTGGTTCGAAAGGGAAGGCGCTTTTCTTTGGGACGGTCTCTATTCAAACGACGGACTGTCTTCTCCCTGAGGCAGATAGGGATGGGAAAGACCAGATGAACACTCCCGATCAGGACATGTACAACGATGAAAGCCATCCCTTTCTTGTAGCGAGGTCTGCCTTTCCTCCCCTCCAGGTGGTCGTAATGCCAATCCACGGCTTCCAGACGAGAGGTCTGTTTGTCCTTCTCAACAATGGAATCATCCACGGCTGGGACGTGTTCCAGCGTTCTATCGCCGTTCTGAGCGCATTGGGCGACGGACTAGCGTCCGCCGCGAATGCCAGGTGAACACTTCACCGCATTTGTAACCAGATTTTAACCCGTTTGTTACCTGGTATCAACATTGGTATGGTATGGTATTATCAATAAATCCGCGGCGGAAGAAAGGCCAATTGTTAAGGAGGGTGAAAATGAAAAAGCTAACATTACTGATTTGTGTCCTGGCCATGCTTCTGGGCCTTGCAGGCGGCGCCTCGGCCGATGCCCCAATTCGGGACACCATAAAGGTATCAGGCTGGCTCACCGCCGAGCCCACAGTAACACCGATCGGCCCCAACCGCATCCTGATCGAGGACATGCAAGCCAAAGGAACCGTCACCAGCAGTAACCTTTTCAAGGGAGCAGATTTCTTCATCGACGATGAGGATGCCATCATCAACCTGCGTGCCCTTCGAGGCAGAAATTGGGGTCAAATCACTATCGATACAGTCGCTGGCAAAGTGCATATTGAATTCCATGGTCAAACCTTCGACTTGGACGAGATCACCCTGTCTGGCAGCGTCGCCGGCCAATTTCGAGTGGTCGGGGCGACTGGTGACTTCGAGGGGCTGCGTGGCCAAGGACGCTACAGCGGCACGGCAGCGTTCTTGTTCACATTGACATTTACCGGCCAGTTTCACATCGAAGAATAACTCGCCCAGAAATACCCGCCACCCCTTGCGCCAGCCTGCAAGCTCAGACGCTGCGTATCCCGCCTAGGGGTGTTTTCCAAAAGTTCTTAGGGCATAGGTTGTGGGTCCGATCTTCGCCAAGAGCTATCGGAGCATCCTGAGTAGGCCGGAACGAAGTGGAGGCCGTATCGAAGGGTGCTAGTGGTGGCTTGTTGGCCGCATCATCGGAAGCCACTTTACCCCAAGAATTTATGCGAGACACTACTAGTCTCAGCGATCTGCAGAAGCACCTGCACAAAGTCTTTCTTTCCCCCTACCTTTTCGCCCGGATAACCTCCCGAAGGTTCCGAACCTTCGGGAGGTTATTATTCCTCCTTCCTGCTACCCCTGACCGATCGCCAGCACCGGCCGATGCTTGCTGGCGTTGGAATCAGCATGGGCGTTTCCTTCTTGTATTGCTCGTAGCCTGGGAACATGCTCCCAAAGAAAAACCTCTCCTGCACCCACACGTATAGCACGTCCGTGAGAAGCCACACCGGCGTGGCGAGCAAGAGCAGCCTCGATCTGGACACCAGAACAAGGGCCAAAAGAAAGAGGGCGAGCCAGAGCACGCCGGGGTGACGCACCAGAGCATAGGTTCCGGTCTCGACCAGCCTGTCCCCCACCCCATCGGCGACGTAGGTTCGCCGGAAGGGGATCTCCAGGAAAAGGGAGTAAACGAGGAGGGAGAGGGAGACGAGGAGGAGAGGCCAGCCCGCATGGGACGACCAGTCAGGCAACTGGAGCCTCTCTGCGTCAAGAGAGACCATGATTAACGAGTAACTAAACAGGAAAACGGAGATAAGTCCAATGGCCTGCTTCAGATAGGGAATCCTCTTGAGGGCAGCGAGGTCGAAGAAGAGGGCGATTATGAAGGCAAGGCATCCCAGCAGAACGTGTCTCATCTCATGGCCTCGACAGTGCAGTTTCGGTGATATTATATCACATTTTGTGGGAGATGGCAAAGGTCTTGACTTTTTCCCCATTCTCTGCTATGATATTGAACAGAAAAAGGATGCGGGTGTAACTCACTTGGCAGAGTGTCTGCTTCCCAAGCAGGGTGTCGTGGGTTCGAGTCCCATCACCCGCTCCAAAAAGTTAGAGCCCGATGAAACGGGCTCTTTTTTTATGGCGCGATCCAGATGGTAGCCATGCCTCCGACGCGGAGGGAGTCGTCGGTGATTAACAGCACTCGCACGTTCAGCCTGAGGAAGACGCCCTCCCTAAGCTTCCCCTCCCAGAGGATGGAGTCGGCCAGCTTGCGATAGGGGTACCCATCAATACCGCCCAACTGGGCCCCTCCTCCGCTCTCCCTATCTATCTACGACCCAGCCAGCAATCCCCTCGCCGACCTTCCCCCTGGCCCTAGCGGCGATTTCGGGGGGAAGACCAACGGAGGCTTTGACGACCAACTCGTGCCCCTCCAGCAGCATCAGAGAAGCGGTATCGGCCTTGGTCTCCTGCAAACCCGTCTGCACTATCTGATCCAACACATTGTTCAGGTTCAAGGTTGTCAGAAAGCCCTTGATTAACTCGAATAGGGGCATGAGCCTCCTCAGGCGGGCGTTCTCCCTCTCCATTCCTCTCTTATGCAAAGCCCTGGCCACGGTTGAGCTCAACCAGTCCGGGGTGAAGGGTTTAACGACGAAATCATCAAAGCCCAACCGGAGGGACTTGATGACATTCTTCGTGCTCTTGGAACCGGTGATGATCACTCCGATCATCTGCGGGGTGAACTCTTGGATGGCCCGATATATCTCCACCCCATTTAGATCAGCCATCATGATGTTTACCGAGAGGAGATCGAATTGCTCCTTCCTGGCTATCTCGATTGCCTGGCGACCGCTGGTTGCCCCCTCAGCCATGTAACCCTCCGCGCTCAAGCTTCGTAAGCACAGCTCAAGGACATGGGGGTCACTATCAACAACCAGGATCTTCTCTTGGGCCATAGTCACGGACCTCCTTCTCGGGCCTAGCCAATGCTACCTTATGTCATTGCGAGCCGAAGCCGCGAGCGCAGCGTGGCGGGCAGCGAAGCAATCTCCAACCACGCTAGGGGATTGCTTCGGCGCAAACAGCGCGCCTTGCAATGACACCTTCGCTACTCTTCCGAGAACTCTTCCTCCGCCAGGGGCAGCTCGGCTGCCAGGCGAGCTCGCTGATGCCGATAGAGAATTGCAGCGACTGAGACAACAATGGCTATCGCGGCGAAGATCTGAGCGGCGGGGATACCACGAATTAACCAGGCATCTGGGCGCAGAGCCTCGACGAAGATGCGCCCCACTGGGTACCAGATCGCGTATAGGCAGAATATGTCACCGTCTAACAGACGATCCGAGTACCGACGGGCCACGTACATCAAGAGGAGAAAGCCCAGCAAGTTCCATAACGACTCGTAGAGAAAAGTGGGGTGGAAGCGGATGTCTGCCGGGTACAGGGCCAAGTCATCATAGGGAGAGATGCGATAAGGGGGATCAATAGTGATGCCCCAGGGTAGGCTGGTGGGGTAGCCGTAAAGCTCCCGGTTGACGAAGTTGCCCCAGCGTCCGATGACCTGGGCCAGGATGAGGCCCAGCGTGCCGATGTCTACCCACTGCAGGAAGCTTAGCTTGTTCAAGCGAGCGTAGATGTAGATGCCCAGGACACCACCAGCCACTGCCCCGTAGATAGCCAGGCCGCCGCGCCAAATCTGTAGGATGGCGATAGGATTTTGCCGGTAGTAATCCCAACCCACCATCCCGCCCCGGGGGCTGGAGAAGACGTGATACAGCCGAGCTCCGATGATGCCGAGGACCAGGCAGAGGAGCAAGGCGTTCCAGACGTGATCGGGATCCTGGCCACGCCGCCTAGCCTCCAGGCTGCCTACGTAAGCGCCGGTTAGGGCAGCCACCACGAGGATGATGCCGTACCAGTGTACAGCAAAAGGGCCTAGGCGAAAAGCGATGGGTTCCATGGTTTCTATCTCCCCCTTTCTTAAAACTCAACAATTCATCGGAAAGACTACGACCTCTTTGCCAGCCAGCTTATCCTCGATGCGCTCGACGATAACTTCCAGGTGGTCTCTCCAGCGAACGAAGTCTAAGCGATCGGCTGGGATGGTGAGGACCGGACACAGATCGAAGTCAGCCAGCCAGTCCTCGTAGAAGGAGTCGAGAAGGGCCAGGTAGTCGGCTGTGATACTGGCTTCGATATCTCGACCGCGGCTGTGGATGCGGTGCACTAGAGTAGGCACAGAAACTTTCAGATATAGAAGCAAATCGGGTGCAGGCAAGCTATTCACCACCAGCTCGAAGAGGCGGCGATATGCATGATAATCTCGCTCGGTCATGTTGCCCAATTGGTACAGAGCGCGGGCGAAGACATAGCCGTCTTCGTAGATGCTGCGGTCAATGATGGCAGAGGTGAGTGCGGCTGCCAAAGTTCGGTGTTGGATAGCTCGGTGGCTCAGGAAGAAGATCTGGAGGTGAAAGCTCCAGGCTCGCATGTCCTTGTAGAAGTCAGCCAGGTAGGGGTTATCAGCCACAGATTCGTAGGCAGCCTGCCAGCCGAGGCGGGTCGCGAGCCGCTCCGTCAGACTCGTCTTGCCAGCGCCGATGTTTCCGGCCACTAAGATGAGATGTTTGGCCATGTAATTCACTCCACTCCCCACGACCAGCCTTCGACAGGCCTGTCCTGAGGACCAAGGGCATGCCCTGAGCGCAGTCTGCCCAGAGCCCTTTGTCCCTGGGCCCTGTACTTAGGCCGCCCTCTGTCCTTGGGCCCTGTACTTGGGCCGCCCTCTGTCCCCTGTGTCCTTGGGCCCTGTACTCAGGCCGTACAGGACAAGTGCCAAAGGACCAAGGGTACAGGACAAGTGCCAAAGGACCAGGGGCCCGTCGAAGGGTCGAACGGGGGGAGCCGAAGGGCTCAGGCCTGCACTGAGCGTAGCCGAAGTGACACCGCTTTAGGGCCTCAAGTGCCAACCCGATTATACCAACAAAATAGCCTCCCGTCAAAATGCTTTGGTGTGCGAAAGTCCCAAATGCCCCCATTTCCGGGCACGCTTATTCTACACCAGTTTACCCAATTGTGGAAGGCGACAGCGCCCTTGACGCCTTGACTCAATTAGGCTATTGTCTGAACTACAGCGTTCTGGCAGGGGTTATTCTTCTGTCAGCCACAGGCCTACACCTCTCAAATCGAATGAGCCAAGGAGGGAAAGGAAATGAGATGCAAAGAGCGACTCGAGGAGTATCTGCGGGGACAGGGAGTGGGATTCCAGAGTGTGAGGCATCCCGAGGTCTATACCGCCCAGGAGGTAGCTGCCGCGCAACACATTTCTGGCAATCAGTTGGCCAAAGTGGTCATAGCCAGGGCCGATGATGAAATGGCCATGCTGCTCCTGCCAGCCAGCTACCGCGTGGATTTCGGGAAGCTCAAGGCATTCCTGGGCGTTAGGAAAGCCCGGCTGGCGGAGGAGGAAGAATTCAGGGACGTCTTCCCCGATTGCGAGATCGGAGCCATGCCCCCCTTCGGGAATCTCTACGAGCTATCCGTCTACGTGGACAGCACTCTCGCCGAGGTCTCTGAAATGCTGTTCAAGGTAGGTACTCACAGAGATTCCATGAAGATCCGCTACGGCGATTTCGAGAGGCTCGCAGGCCCGAAAGTTGGCGATTTTTCCGTCCATCTCTAGCCTAGGGAAAAGGGCAGACACAGCAAATGGGTGACCTTGAGCAGCGCCTTGCGGATGTTCACGCGTGTCTACGGCTGAGAGAGCCAGGAGCTTCGATTTCCGGGCTCTCTTTCTGTAGGCGCAAAGTCAATACTACTTGGCGCAACGGAATCCAATGTATTCGTCAAGCATGGTGGTTTGCATGATTGCCCCCTTTCCAGCAACTGGTCATAGCGGCCCAGATCGAGCGGGTGTGTCCCCAGGGTGACCAACTGAGGCC
>Ga0209991_10000948_pt1 | contig 13016 bp, 8 predicted proteins | sample ChitaG_FD_183167 | JGI IMG/M metagenome (GOLD analysis project Ga0209991, IMG submission 183167) | Deep subsurface microbial communities from South Pacific Ocean to uncover new lineages of life (NeLLi) - Chile_00310 metaG (SPAdes)... | ecosystem: Environmental > Aquatic > Marine > Oceanic >...
AATCTGAACCAAATTCTCATCGATGACCTGAATCATATCACTGCCCGTCTTCTAAGAACAGCAGGGCTTCACCCAGACAATGTCTTTATTACCGTGGCGGCGGGGAATACCACTATGCAACACCTCTTGCTGAAGCTGGACCCCTCGGGAATTGCCGAAGCACCTTTTGCTCCTGTTTTAACCGATGGTCTAATTGTAAGTGCAGGAGATGTTGGTCTCCAATTGAATCCCGAGGCACTTTTTTACATAATGCCCGTAAAATCTGGCTATATTGGTGGGGACTTGCTGAGCGTCATACTGGCATCTGGTGCTGCAGAGCAGGAAGATGAATTAATACTAGCATTGGACCTCGGCACCAACGGAGAAATCTTCCTCGGCAATAGCAAGAGACTGCTGACATGCTCTGCGGCAGCAGGACCCGCTCTAGAGGGCGCAAGAATTACCTACGGGATGATTGCTGCTGCTGGAGCAATTGAAGCCGTCTATTTCGAAGAAGGTAGCCTTTATTATCAGGTCATTGGTAATATAAAGCCCAAGGGTATTTGCGGAAGCGGATTAGTGGAACTGGTTGCCGTGCTCTTGGAGCTTGGCATCATTGATGCTGAAGGTCTAATTCGTCCCCCTCAACTAGAAGTAGCAGAGAATCTGAGGACAAGAGTAATTGGCGATGGGTCAGGAGTCAATAACTTCCTCATTGCTTCCGCAGAGGAAAGCTACGATGGTAAACCGATCTATCTTACCCAAAAAGATGTTCGCGAGCTTCAACTCGCCAAGGGGGCTATCGCCGCCGGCATAAAAACTCTAATGGACGAAATGGGTATCGGCATCGAGGATATTGGACATGTGTACCTCGCAGGAGCGCTAGGAAACTATGTTAACCCTTACAGCGCCGTGCGCATCGGGCTTATTCCCAATGTTGATAGGAAATTTATCTCCTCTTTAGGTAATGCTGCCAGCAGTGGGGCTTCCATGGTCCTTTTGTCCAAGGGTTACTGGCAGATGGCCGGTGAGCTTAGCCATTCTATTGAGCATGTTGAGCTTTCCTCCCGACTCGATTTCAATGAATATTTTATCGAGCAGATTGATTTTCCAGAAGAGCAACTATTGGACATTTACCGGGGGGAGGTTGGGGAGGATATAATGAAAGCAATCAAGGTTGGAGAGGTAATGACCCCCGATTTCCCCACAGTCTCTTCCACCATATCTCTGCAAGAGTTAAGAGAACGGTTGCGTGATACCGGTCATCACGGCTTTCCAGTTCTGGACGAGGAGGGGCGTCTATTTGGGTGTGCTACAGTAGCCGACCTGCAGAGGGCTGTACGAAGCGGTAAGACCGACCTTAAGGTAGGCGATATTGCTACCAAAGAACTTTTCGTGGCTTATCCCGACCAGACTCTATATGAGGTGCTACGAGCTACCGCAGAAGATTACGGACGCATCCCTGTTGTGGAACGGCGTGATAGAACCCGTTTGGTCGGGGTATTGCGCCGCCACGACATGATGAAGGCATACCGCCAGAGAGTAGCGCAAGTCGACTAATGAGTAAGAGAGTAACATCCAGAAAGCTGACAAATACGGATTACGACTTTCAATACTTTCAAGAAGTCCTGAGCTGTCCCACTTGTGCTTTTGCGGACCAAAAAGCTAGGGGGGAAAGGCGAACCTTGGTGTAACGCTCATAATCCACCTGAAATTACAGATAACTACTGTCATACATGGCAAAGAGCCAGGAACTAAAAGCCTTAAGTGCTCTTACCTTGCCCTGTACCGTGTAAGGAGAAAGTCCCCTCCCTTGCTCATGAATTATGAATTCCCTATTAATGAACTTTGGTAGGCCGTACAGGTCTCGAACCTGTGACACCCTGATTAAAAGTCAGGTGCTCTGCCAACTGAGCTAACGGCCCATATTTAGTTTTGGCGAGCAGTCAAGTTGATTTTAGCAAATCAGTGGTGCCAATGCAAGCAGGCTACACCGGGGCCAATTTCTTACAGAAACTAAGCCTCTTCCTAGTTGGTGGCTTCAGCCAAGAGTTGATGACAGGTAAATTTCAAACTACTCCTGACTGCCGAAAGACCACATAGCCAGCAGGGTCATGGCTACCCCAAACGCTGCCAGCACAGCAACATTATCCCAGAGTGACATAGTATGCCCAAGTAGGTTGATGCCAAAAGGAGAGTCAGGCGGTGCTCTCAGTATTACCTGGCGGATTGGGGCGATGCCGTAGGTAGCCGGATTAATCTTCACCAAGATATTCATCCACCCAGGCAGATCCTGCAGTGGAAAGAATGCTCCAGATAGGAACACCATAGGAAACATCAGCAGTTGCGTTACTGCCGTAAACGCCTCCATGGACCTGATGCGTGTTGCCAGTAGGATGCCCAGTGAGCCCATGGAAGCAGCCAGCAGGAACATCAATGGCAATAGTGCCAGCACTGTCCATATGGAAAAGGAGACACCAATCAGGGGTGCGAATAACAGGATGATGGTCCCTTGGAGCAGCGCCACAGTAGCCGCACCCAGTGTCTTCCCCATAGCTACTGAGGCACGGCTGATTGGTGCCACCAACACTTCCTTCAGGAAGCCAAGCTCTCGGTCCCAGACCACGGATATCCCTGCCATAAATGAGCTCATAAGCACTGTCATCCCAATAATGCCAGGGAAGATGAACTGGGTAAAATCGACTCCAGGGACAAGGAAACCCATCCTACTACTAAGACCACTGCCAAACACAAACAGGAATAAGAGGGGGAAAGCTACAGAGCTGATCATGCGCATCTTGTCATACCAGAAACGAAGTATATCACGGTACCAGATGGTGTACACTCCACGCAGATTATTCATCGCTCCCTCCTAGTGCCGTCTGCGGCGACTGTGCTGGTGAAGCATTGCCTTGAATACATCACTAATCTCCTCCTGCCGTATTTCACGCCCGGTTAGCTTGAGAAAGACATCATCTAAGCTCGGGCGGCGCAGGCTGATACTCAGTATCTTGGTATCGAACTCTCTGATGAAGGTAGGCAGGAACTCCTCTCCATTGGCTACCTCAAAGGTGAGCCCAGTGCTGTCACGCCTAGCCTCGGTTCGGTAGCGAAGCCTGATTTCTTCAGTAGCTCTATCGTCATTGTCAGTTTTCACAGAGATAATATCCTTACCCACAATCTTCTTAAGCCCCTCTGGGGTATCCACGGCGACGAGCTTTCCGTAGTCAATGATAGCAATGCGGTCTGCATTTTCCGCCTCATCCATATAGTGAGTGGTCAGAAAAATAGTAGTCCCTTCACGCTGTCGCAACTCAAGTATATATTCCCATATACGGCTACGTGTTTGTGGGTCTAGCCCCAGCGTGGGCTCATCGAGGAATAGCACCTTGGGGTAGTGCAATAAGCCTCTGGCTAGCTCCAGGCGGCGTTTCATACCCCCGGAATAGGTGCGAACCTTGTTATTGCGCCTGTCCCAGAGTTCCATCATCCTGAGCACCTGCTCAATCCTCTGCTCACGAACTGAGGCAGGCACGCTATACACCATGGCGTGAAAACGCAGGTTCTGTAACCCGCTGAGCCGCTCATCAAGGCTAGGGTCCTGAAAGACCAACCCAATTGACTGGCGCACTTGGCTCTGCTGGCGCACCACATCAAAGCCGTTAATAATGGCTCGTCCTGATGTTGGTTTAGACAGGGTGCACAGGATATTGATAGTAGTAGTCTTTCCCGCCCCATTCGGTCCTAGAAAGCCAAAGATTTCTCCTGGTGCCACACTGAAACTGATGTCATCTACCGCAACCAAGTCACCAAATTTCTTGACTAAGTTTTCTACTTTGATAATGTAATCGGTCATGCCCCTCCTAAAGGATAATACTGCTAAGTGGTAGTCATTAGTAGTTGGTGTATTGGGTCGCCGGCGTGCTTCCCCTAACTGGATACGAACTTACCCCTATTACTATTGTAGCATTTTAGCCTTATTGTTGTTAAGAAGCAACACGGATGGGGGTATCTATTAAGGATATGAGGTCAAGATATGTTTCCTTATTTAAAAGAAGGTACCTCCGTATTGCCCCCGCTGCTTTCTGATATAATGTGGCTATGGTAAAGCCTATTCCGAAAAAGGGCTCTACTCTTCCGATTTTCCTTCTCTATTCCCCGCATTCAGGCGACTGATTAAGGAGGGTATAGTATGACATCACTGACATTCTATGGAGGCGTAGGTGAAGTCGGCGGCAACAAGATATTGCTCAGGGACGGAAGTACATCTATCTTTCTTGATTTTGGCAAGAACTTTGACCGGGAAAGGCAGTTTTATGACGAGCCTTACCTAAGCCCGCGGGAAGAAAAGCATCTAATTTACCTAGGAATACTACCCCAAATGGATGGTTTATACAAAAAGGATGAGGCTGAGCCACCGGTAGATGCTATTGTAATCAGTCACCCCCATGCTGACCACTGGGACTATATTCGGTATGTGAAAGACTCAGTGCCCATATTCTGTGGCGAGACGGCAAAGACAATGATAATAGCCAGGGAGTTAGCCGGGAGCGGGCAGCGTGCTGAGTACAAGATAGCCAGTCTCACCTCCAGCCGAGGTGAGGAGGTATTCAAGGACTTCAGGACCTTCCGAAGTGGCGACTTATTACACATAGGTTCGATAAAATTGGAACCAATCCATGTTGACCATTCCGTTCCTGGTGCCTATGGCTTTATCATCTACTCATCAAATGGGGTGATTGCTTATACCGGTGATTTTAGGCTTCACGGACCCAGGGCTGACATGAGCCTGGAGTTTATAGCCAGAGCCAAGCAAGTTCACCCAGATATATTGATTACTGAGGCAACCAATATCGTCGATGCCAAGCTAGTGAGCGAGAGGGAAGTTGAAGAGAAGGTAACGAAGATAGTATCAAATACTGCCCGGCTTAGCTTAGCCGGCTTCTACCTCAATGATATAGATAGGCTGATGACATTCTGGCAGGCAGCCAAGAGTAACGGTCGGCAGCTAGCGATATCGACAAAACAGGCTTGGATGGTTCACAGGCTGCGTAGTGATATACACCTCAATCTGTTTACCCTGGAAGACCCCGGTGTCCTTATATTTCAGAGGGAGAAGAGGAGACTATATGAGTGGGAAAAGATTCTAACGCAGCACTATCCGGACAAGGTGGTTGACTCTTACTATGTAAATGCCCATCAAGATGAGCTGCTTCTGGCAGCCTCGTTCTTTGATATGAATGAGATGGTTGAAGTCCAGCCTGAGCCCGGAAGCGTTTACATTCTTTCACAAAGCGAACCTTTTAATGAGGAGATGGAGATTGACTATAATAAGCTGCTCAACTGGCTGGAAATCTGTGGCTTGCCACTCTATCAGGTGCATGCCTCAGGGCACATAAATCCGGACCAGCTCAAGTGGGCTATATCGGAGATAAATCCGAGAAGGGTATATGTTATCCATACCAACAGACCCAGGTTGCTAGAAACATACATAAGCGACCTGAAAATTGATGTAGTCTGTCCACGGGACGGAGAGGAGTACCCGGTAGCCTAGAAAACAAACCCAATGCCCCAAAGGATGAGGGTGAGAAGCACTGCCCCTATGAATGCCGGTCTAGGGCTTGCCTTTGACAAAGTCATAAGTGGTTTACCCAGTTTGTAGCCTAAGGGAACAAAAAGCAAAGCCCCTGCCGCAATCAGGCTTCCATTTATACCAATGTAATCCAAGACCTTGGGTAATCCTATGCTGGCCCAGTATTCATATTGAATAATATAGGTCATAGTAATTGAAAACAGGGCAGTGGTAAGGTAAGCTGAGCTAATCCCGGCTAAGCCCTGCCATTTTGTTTTCTGCCATCGGCTGCCTAATAAACTGACCACAATATCAAATGAAACCCCGATTAGAAGTATAGCCCAAAGGTGGCAGTAATAGTGACCGGCGGTAATGAGCCTGAACAGTAGCGCCACTGTGCCGATGGCGGTTGATGAGCCCGGTGTCTTAACCAGGAACCGGGCTGCTGCCAGCACAGCCAAGCCCAAAATGGTGGGGATTATCGAGCTACGAGGAATGTTCAAATACACGCTGGAAAAGACTTCAATACACCCCCACAGGGAACCAAAAACCAAGATTACTAACAATGTTTTCTTTGTCATCTGCTATCATCCTCCACTTTAATTAGTGAGCGCCGAACAAGGGGAGTAATCTATAAATTACTCAGGTAAGTCAAGGTGGATTTCTACCACATTCTTCACCCTTTGCCCCTTGCTTAATTCTGGACCAACTAATCGTAACGGACCCCCTTGGCTAATGGGCTGCCCGTCTATCTTATTGGCTAATGTAATATTATTATTTCTGGCAATAGTCTGGCTGCTAAAGGTAACGCTATACCCATCAGCGGCTATTGCTGTGATATCATAACCCTGGTTAGCCAACTCATCATTAAAAGCGCCTCCTCCATGCTTAACTTCGTCATCAACCCAGCCGCATAACATCCACAGTGGAATACCAGAATAGGTGTGGATTGTCCCCTCCTCATCTTCAATGCTGCGCTCAACTCCGTGGCAAGTGGGGTCAGCGCCTTCCTCAAACTCTTCCTGAGTGATGGTTTCAGTTAAGGCACCGGTCAGCTTGAGAGACCATTCTGTCCCTACTGGTGACGCTTCAGCACAGGCAGCCATTGATGCTAACATTAAAGCCGTTATCAGGGTTATTAAGGTTATTTTAGTTATTGACTTAATCACGAACTCCCTCATTTGTTTTTAACTATAAAGAGAGCACACCCAGGAGGATGCGCTCAGTGATAGCTGCGGTCACATATTACCCTCCTTTCCAAACACGGGAGGAATAGCAATTTCCTGCCACTCCCTTCAGTTTGCTACGTAAACAAACTGTCGGTTGCCGACCATGGATTACTCTTTAGGTACGACAACTCGGAGGAATCCTTATTCTTTTGTAAAATCCGCTGGCATTTTACCAGAACCAAGTGTGAAGTTCAAGAGGATATGCTCGGTGACAGCCACAGTCATCAGTCCCCTACTTTTGGAGACTACACAACTTCTTCACCATTCTTGATTATTATCTCAATTTGCCTCAATTCTTCATCCTGTCTCCGAAGAGTAGCTATAATCCCCAGAATCACATTCTTAAAGACACTCTGAGCAAAGGCATTTAGTGGAACTGGCTTCTTATTGATGAGAAGTGTAACTGAGCTTTGTGCTCGGCTCTGCTGAGCCAGAATGTGCTCAATGAAGTCGGCTATACCAGACACATCATCGGGTTTAAATATGGGCTTTTCTAGTTCTACCTCAAAGTCGCTTACCACAGCTAGAATATCATCTTGTGGATAGGGGATACGCTCACTAACCTCTTTCCTGAGCACGAGTATCTTATCTACTCCTTTCTCTTTGCTAAACCCCTCGCCAAACACGATATCGAAGTTGGGAAAGTAGCTCTGGGCAATATTTTTTAGTGGGGGAATATGCTCCGTGTCCTCAATGAGACCAATCCGACCCGGGGAGGTAAGAAATATTCCCTTCGCTCCGGCTTCGGCGAACCGCCAAGAATCCTTTCCCTTCACATCCAAGTCAAATCCATGAGGGCAATGCTTTACAGAGGCGATTATATACTTTCTCCTACTGAGCTCCCTGAGCAATTTCTCTATCAGTGTAGTCTTACCAGCCCCTGAGTCTCCCTCCACAGAAACCAATAATGGAGTAGTTCTGTTCATAGCTACAATGTTAAAAGATACCATTAAATAAATAGATTAGTCAAATTGCGTCACCCTAGCTGGTCTCCGCAGCAAGCATGATGGCTCGCTCCAAGTCTGACTGACAATTTATGTTGAAGAAGCTTAAAAGCTGAGAATCAAACCTTTGGCATTCTGCCTGTTCAACATATCTGACATGCACCGTGTTGAGGAAGCGGCTAACTTCCAATTGGTCATGCTCCAATAGTGTTTTCATACTGCCTAGGCAATTCTTAGAATAAATGGCGTGGAGTGGTTCCACCTTTCCTTCTTTTAATCGGGGGACAACTGCATCAAAGCCTGGTGCTAGTTCAATCATATAGCGCAGTAGTTCAATATTTAGAAAAGGCATATCACAAGCGACCACAAGGCTATGTGAAGACTCAGCAGCCAGCAAGCCGGTATATATCCCCACCAGGGGTCCTTTGCCGGGATAAAGGTCTACCACCACTTCCGCCTCACCAGTGGCGGGAAGGTCAAGCTGTTCTTGGGAGGTTACTATCAGGATTCGGTGGCTCACTGATTTGAGCCGTTCTATGACCCGCTCAATCAGGCTTTTGCCGTTAATGGTCTCCAGGCACTTACTCCTCCCTAGCCGCAGGCTTTTACCACCGGCAAGGACAATTGAGGTCATCATCTCTTTGCCTCGGTTAGCCCCTTTCTTCATTGCTCTTGGCTAGTAGCCGGGCTTATCTTTACCGAGCATACCTTGAACTCAGGGATTTTGGCTACCGGGTCTAAGGCATCGACAGTCAATCGATTGGCTGGCGCTTCCTTGAAATGGAAGGTCATGAAGACTACCCCCTGGGGTGACTTATCGGTCACTTTAACCTTAACCAGGATTTCCCCCCGCCGAGAAGCTAGTTCAACTAAATCTCCATCAGAGCAGTGGAGCTTTTCTGCATCCTGAGGATTGAGCTCGACTTCGGCCTCGGGTCGAATTTCAGCTAGACCTGGTGAATGTCGGCTCAAGGTTCCACCATGCCAGTGGTATAGAATTCTTCCTGTGGTCAGAATAAAGGGGTAATCCTCATCAGGCAGCTCAAATGGCTCACGATAGGGGGTGGGGTGGAACTTGCCCAAGCCCCGGGTAAAGCGACCCTCGTGCAAATATTTTGTTCCCGGGTCATCCCGGTTGCGGCACGGCCATTGTAGTCCCAGTTGATTTAGTCTATCGTAATGAACACCACCGTAAATGGGAGTGAGAGAAGCGATTTCCTCCATTATCTCCCCGGGGTCTTTATATGTCATAGTGTAGCCCAATCTGCTGGCTAGCTCTGAGATGATTAGCCAGTCGGGTTTGCTGTCCCCTATAGGCTCAATGGACTTGTTTACCCGCTGGATTCGCCGTTCAGTATTGGTGAAAGTGCCATCCTTCTCGGCAAAACTAACCCCAGGCAGCACTACATCGGCAAATTTAGCAGTTTCGCTCAGGAAAATGTCTTGAACTACCAAGAAATCAAGGTTTTTCAGAGCTCTAACCACACGTGTGCTGTTAGGGTCAGACAGAATGGGGTCTTCGCCCATAATATACATCCCCTTAATCTGCCCAGCCTCAGCCTCATGCATCATTTCCACGACGGTAAGTCCCGGGGTATCAGGAAGCGAGACTCCCCAAGCTTGTTCAAACTTACCTCGGTTAGCCTCATCAGTAACCGATTGATAGCCCGGGAAGAGGTTTGGTAAAGCTCCCATATCACAGGCGCCCTGAACATTGTTCTGTCCCCTCAAGGGACATACCCCTGTGCTTTCTCTGCCCAGTTGACCGGTCAGCATAGCCAGATTGGCTAGAGCCAAAACATTATCTGTGCCAGTTGTGTGCTGGGTTATTCCCATAGAAAACAAGATGCAAGCTCTGGGTGACTGAGCGTAAAGGCGCGCCGCCTGACACAGGTCATCGGCAGCAACCCCTGTGATTTGGCTAACAATGGAGGGTGGGTATTCCATGACTGCCTCGCTTAATTCTTCAAATCCCTCCGTCCGAGCCTGGACAAAGTCGGCATTGTATAGATTCTCAGCGATGATGATGTGGAGCATGCCATTGATTAGGGCAACATCTGTGCCCGGCTTTTGTCTCAGCCAGATGTGAGCATAATCAACCATCCGTATCTGGCGTGGGTCAGCTACTATTAACTTTGTTGTACCATGCCTGACCGCTTCCATAACTTCAAGGGCGATTATAGGGTGGTTCTCCGAGGTGTTGGAGCCAATGATAAAGATGCAATCAGCGTCCCTGAGTTCAGCGATGGAGTTGGTCATGGCGGCACTGCCGAAGGCAGCCGAAAGACCGGTAACTGTCGAGGCATGGCAGAGCCGGGCGCAGTGGTCAACATTGTTAGTGCCCAGAACTGCCCGGGCAAACTTCTGCATCAGGTAGTTCTCTTCAGTGGTGCACTTAGCCGAGGACAGGATAGCCAAACTGTCTGCACCTGCCCGGTTCTTGATCTCAGTCAGCCTTTTAGCCACTAAATCAAGCCCTTCCTCCCAGCTCGCTTCCCTGAATTTACCGTCTCCCCTTTCTCCGTCTCGGATAAGCGGAGTGGTGAGTCTCTCCGGACTGTGGACAAAGTCAAAGCCAAACTTCCCCTTGACGCAGAGTCGCCCCTGGTTTACCACCCCGTTGGCTGGTGAGGTAACCCTAACGATACGATTATCCTTGATATTTAGCTCTATATTGCAGCCGACGCCACAGTAAGGACAAATGGTGGAGACTTTTCTGAACTCCCACTCGCGCCCCCGGAATCTTCGGCTCTTCTCAGTGAGGGCACCCACCGGACAGGCAGCTACGCATTGACCGCAAAAGATGCAGGTGCTATCAAGTAATGACCTATCGTAAGGAGCAGCTACTTTGGTATTAAACCCACGGTGAGCCAGATTGATAGCCTCGACGAATTGGACTTCATTGCAGGCAGCAACACACCTCCCGCAGAGGATACACTTGTTATAGTCCCTGACGAAGAAGGGGTTGGTCTCGTCCAGGGGATAAGTGTGTTTCTCCCCCTGAAATCTGGTAGTAGACACGCCCAGTTCATAGGCATATCTTTCGAGGTCACAGGCGCCGCTCTTTTCACAGGTCATACAATCAAGGGGGTGGTCGGAGAGGAGGAGTTCCATTATCTGCCTCCTAGCCCTGACTACTCTCTCGGTATTGGTTCTGACCACCATATTGTTAGACACTGGGTAGGAGCAGGATGCCACTAAGTTTCTGGCTCCCTCAACCTCAACTACACATAGACGGCAGGCGCTGGTCGGGGGCATATCTTCACTGTAGCACAGATGGGGGATTTCGATCCCAGCGCTCTTGGCCGCTTGAAATATGGTGATTCCCCCCTCTACCATTAGCTCCTTATTGTCTATAGTCAAGGAAACTGTTGCCATTCTCTCCTCCGTTATCTATTTAAGTCACACCTCAAACATCGCCTGGCTTCCCTGACCGCCATCTCCTTGGAGAAGCCCAGATTGACTTCTCTAAAGTCAGCCATTCGCCTATCCGCCGGTAGCGCTGGCATCTCCTGGCGCGGCCCTGTCTCAACTTGCTCCTCTTCCCAAGGAACATCAACGGGTCTCTTACTCTCGGCGAGCCGATTTATCCTCATATCCTCTCCCTGAAGATACTTGTTTATAGAGATGGCAGCCTTCTCCCCGGCAGCCATGGCCTCAATCACCGTGGCCGGCCCGGTCACGTCATCCCCGGCGGCAAACACGCCAGCGTGCTGAGTAGCCAGGGTAACCGGGTCAACAACGAAGGTATTTGCCTTGGCTATCTCTAACCCCTCGTCTCCCCGCAAGAAGGAAGTATCAGGCTGTTGACCAATAGCAGCTATTACTGTATCTACTCTCAGGGAGAACTCTGAACCCTCTATGGCAACAGGGCGTCTCCGCCCGCTAGCGTCATACTCACCTAGTTCAGTGCGAATACACTCTAAGCTTTCTACTTGGCTGTCTCTTCCCAATATCTTGGAGGGAGCTGCCAGGTAAACAAACTTGATATCTTCATGCTCTGCCTCTGAAATCTCCTCCTTGTTGGCAGGCATCTCCTCCGGTGACCTTCGATAGACGATAGTGACCTCCTTAGTGCCTAGTCGGAGGGATGTCCGGGCAGCATCCAAAGCTACATTACCACCACCGATAATCGCTACCCTGCTGCCTAGGGTAACCTTCTTCCCCAAGTTAACATCTCGCAGGAAAGAGCCACCATCAAAAACGCCTTTCAGTTCTTCACCTTCGATGCCCAGTCCTAGACCCTTATGGGCACCGATGGCTATCAATACTGCTTTATAGCCCTGTTGGAAGAGGTCGGCCAGGGATAAACGGGGACCAATAGGGGTATTGGTCTTAATCTCCACACCCAGGCTGGTAATAAAGTCAATGTCAGCTTGCAGCACCTCCCTGGGTAGCCGATACTCCGGGATACCCACGGCTAGCATACCTCCTACCACCGGCAGGGCTTCAAAAACGGTAACCTGGTAGCCCCATCTTGCCAGGTGATAGGCAGCATTAAGACCTGCCGGACCTGAGCCCACAATAGCCACCTTTTCTTCCCGACGCTTGGCTACAGAGACCTTGGTCCGAATGCCCTTCTTTGCTCCGTAATCAGCGGCTAATCGCTTCAAGGCGGCGATGGCAACGGGCTCATCTATATCGCCTCGCCGGCACTTATCTTCACAGGGATGATGACACACACGACCGCATACTCCAGCTAGGGGATTCCTCTGCCTTACCAGGTTTAGTGCCTCCTCATATCTCTCCTCCCCGATTAAAGCAATATATCCTACGGCATCTACGTTAATAGGGCAGGTATGCTCACAAGGGGCATAAACTAGGGCCTCACAGGCCGCAGCCGGGCAACGCTTCTGCCTAATATGCGCCTCGTATTCATCGCGGAAATACCTTATGGTGCTTAGCACCGGGTTAGGAGCAGTTTGCCCCAGTCCACATAGAGCAGTGTCCTTAACCTCCTCAGCCAACTCGGTGAGTAGCTCTATGTCGCCTTCGTCGCCTTTTCCCTCGGTGATTCGGGTTAGTATCTCCAGCATCCTCTTGGTGCCCAAGCGGCAGGGAACACACTTGCCACAAGACTCAGCCTGTGTAAAGGCTAAGAAGTATCGGGCTATATCCACCAGGCAGGTAGTTTCATCCATCACTACCATCCCCCCTGACCCCATAATAGCTCCGATGGACTCCAGGGAGCCGTAATCCACAGGCAAATCCAAGTATCTTTCCGGTACACAGCCGCCGGATGGACCACCCATTTGCACTGCTTTAAATTTCCTCCCCCGGGGTACCCCACCG
>Ga0209991_10000949_pt1 | contig 13012 bp, 13 predicted proteins | sample ChitaG_FD_183167 | JGI IMG/M metagenome (GOLD analysis project Ga0209991, IMG submission 183167) | Deep subsurface microbial communities from South Pacific Ocean to uncover new lineages of life (NeLLi) - Chile_00310 metaG (SPAdes)... | ecosystem: Environmental > Aquatic > Marine > Oceanic >...
AGCATTCACTATCTGACCGCCGACCAGCCCCTTTTCTATAAGCAGGCTATTTAGCCTGGCTCTCGACGCGTAAAGCCCGGCGGTAAGTCCGGCAGGTCCACCACCAATAATAGCTAGCTCATAATTGAGATTGTTTATCAACCCACCCCCTTTATCCCCCTCACTTTATAAGGCAGGGGGAGCTGGTTATGTAAGAGAGGCGAAGCCTCTCTTTTATACTGGATGAACGACCCCATAATTATAGTTTAATTTCTATCTCGGCGTCGATAGCACCTAGTAACAGGCGAATATCAAATTGCCCTGAAATTCTAGGCTCACCATTAATAACCAGTAGCGGCAGGGGCAATTTTTTATTCCTGACTCGTTGCTTCAATTCTGAGGCATAGTGTTTAGTTACCGGCTTAGACAGGTCAAGGTATTGTAACTTTATTTTGCCGCTGAACCTGTCTTTAATTCGCTGGCTGGCTAGGGCGATGACTTCTGGTGAAGACCAATCTACCCCGCAGTGAGCATCACACTTCTCCAACTTACTATCATCTACGATGATGATTTGAATAGCGGGCTTCCTGCCTCTGGCGGGCTTAATCAAGGGCGGCATCCAAACTTTGTTTTAGCTCCTCTTTGGGTCTATAGCCGACTATGTGAGACACCGGCTCTCCTTTTTTGAAGATAAGCAAGGTGGGGATGCTGGCTATGCCGTATCTGGTAGCAATTCCTGGGTTCTGGTCAACATCCACTTTGGTAAAGCTTATCCTACCGCTATACTCCTCAGCCAGTTCATCCACTATAGGGGCAACCATCCGACACGGTGGGCACCAGGCTGCCCAAAAGTCAACCAGTACCGGCGTTTTAGCTTGTAGTACAACTTGGTCGAAGCTGCTGTCATCTATTGCAATTGGTTTATTCATGGCTTTCCTCCCTAATTATCTGTGAGATACCTCGTTCTGCAGTCTGTTTGGCTAAAAGAATGGCATTTTTAATAGCCCTAGATTGACTACGACCGTGAGCGATGATGATATTTCCGTTTACCCCTAAAAGACATGCCCCGCCATATTCTCGGTAGTCTAATCTTTTAGCCCAGGAATCCATGCCTATATCACGGTGTAAAGCTCGTAATGGAAGGCGATAAGCCTTGGCAAAGATTTGTCCGGCTTGACTGAGTGAAGATAGCCAGGTATCACTTATACCTTCAATAGTCTTGAGGACTATATTCCCGGTGAAGCCATCGGTAACGATGATATCTACTATTCTTTTTGATATATCTTGACCTTCTATATTGCCGATAAAGTTTAAATTAGCCTTCTTAAGAAGCTTGTGGCTTTCCTGAATCAAACGGTTACCCTTTGTTTCCTCTTCGCCGTTGCTGAGTAAGCCGACACGTGGGGAGGTGATGCCGAGAATCTGTTTAATGTAGATAGTGCCCAACTGAGCAAACTGAACTAAATGGCTTGGTCTGCAATCAACATTAACCCCGGCATCAATAAGGAGGACAGGGGGGGTGATGTCAATGAAACTACCCAAGGCAGGGCGGGCGATTCCGTCTATCTTTCCCAGGTTAAGCAGGGCAGCGCTGACTACTGCCCCGGTGTTGCCTGCCGAGATGAAGGCTGAGACGGCACCATCTTTTACCAGGTTAATGCCAACTACTATTGAGGAGTCTGGCTTGCTGCGGACTGCCTTGATAGGCGGCTCGTGAAACTCAATAACTTGGCTTGCCTCAATGATAGTAATGCCCGGTTTCTTTAAATAGCGGCTTGCCAGCACATGGAGCATACTCCTCCTGCCCACCAGAGCAATATCCACTTCGTAATCTTGGGCGGCTTTTATAGCTCCTTTAACTATTTCGTGGGGAGCATACTCTCCACCGGCGGCATCAATGGCAATTATCATTTACTTACTCGGTTGAAATTTTTAGCACTTGGGCTTGTCTCCCACAGGTCGCAGCGACCCCCCCACCGGGCAAGAGGCTCATCATTAAGAGAAAGCTGGGCTATCTCACATAGGTTAGGACAGGCTTTACATTCAAATGAAGAGGTATGATAGTTTGCTTCACTTATGCCAAATCCCTGGAACTTGCTTTGATTGTTATTACTTACCATCTCTTCATGCGCCAGCAATGCGGCGCCTATCGCCCCCATCACCTCGTGGTGTGGTGGGACAATAACTTCAGCATTAAGCTCTTCTTGAAGTGCCTTTACTATACCCTGGTTAAAGGCAACCCCACCCTGAAATACTATTGGGGGTTGAATATCTTTGCCTAAGCCAACATTATTAAGGTAGTTGCGTACTAATGCCTGGCACAGCCCATAGAGAATATCCTTAGTTTGATGTCCCATTTGTTGTTTATGAATCATGTCTGATTCAGCAAAGACGGTGCATCGCCCGGCAATACCTACCGGTTGGCTACTTTCCAGTGCTCGCTGGCTGAACTCCTCAATGCTCATATTGAGACGCAGTGCCTGGTGGTCAAGAAAGCTACCGGTGCCAGCAGCACATACTGTATTCATGCCGAAGTCAGTCACTATCCCGTCCCTTATAATGATAATCTTACTATCTTGCCCGCCGATTTCGATGATGGTTTGCGCCTCAGGGATATACAGCAGAGTCGCCACAGCGTGGCAGGTAATCTCGTTCTTGACTAAATCAGCACCAACGATAACCCCAGCCAGGTAGCGGGCGCTGCCGGTAGTAGCTGTACCGCAAATATCAACATCTTTCGCCAGTTGCTGTTTGATTCGTTTCAGCCCTTGCTGCACCATGGTAACTGGCTTGCCTTGTGTCAGCAGGTAGAGGGAGGTAACAAGCTCATCACTTTTATTTAGCACAGCAAACTTGGTAGTTACTGAGCCAACATCGATACCTAAATAGGCTTCCAAGAGTTCTCCTTATAACAATGCTCGTTGCCGCTGGTCGCATCTTGTCCACACCAAAGGCTGGGGTAATCTTAGACCAGAGTGCACTGTTTGACAAGTGGTTAATTATTTATTTTGCCTAAACTCCTCTTTAACCTTGATAACTAATTCGGGATTGGCTACTAAGTCAACAACAGTCATAGTTAGCGCCTTAGCGGCATCAAGGAGACCGTGGATACCTGCCTCTGAGGCAGCCGCCGAGGCAAACTGGGGAGAATGGGTTAGCACTTCCACCGGGGCTATGGCTACTGAGGGGTGGATACAGGGCACTACCTGGCTGACATTACCCATATCGGTGCTACCGAAGGCTTTACTGGCGTCGGAGAGTTGCACCTTGCGCCCCAGGGACTGCATATTGTGGCTAAATAGCTGGGCTAGAGTTGGATTATTACGCAGCGGGGCATAGCGTATGTCCCCCCAGCTATATTCCAGGCGGGCGCCACTAGCCGTGGCGGCTCCAATAAAGCAGTTTATGACCCTCTGTTTTAATTCATCGAGGTAGGTATCATCCTCAGCCCGCACCAGAAAGCTTCCAGCACTGTGGGCTGGGACAATATTAGCTGCTTCTCCGCCATTGGTAATAATACCATGGATGCGGGCTTTATCCTTAATGTGCTGCCTGAGTGAGTTAATGGCGGTGAAGGAGTTTAGCATTGCCTCTAGGGCATTAATGCCTGCCTCAGGTCGGGCTGCGGCGTGAGCCGCTTTGCCAAAGAATTCAACCTTTAGCGCCAGACAGGCAAGGCTTTGGGTGGTAGCGGTATCGTATACCCCGGGGTGCACCATCATAGCTATGTCCAAATCGTCAAAGGCTCCCCTATCAGCCATTATTGCCTTACCCCCGTATAGCTCCTCAGCCGGCGTGCCAATGACAAGGATAGTGCCCCCGAATTGGTCTATTGCTGGCTTAGAAGCTATTCCGGCACCAACGGCGCAGGCAGCTATTAAATTATGACCACAGGCATGACCAAGGCTAGGCAGGGCATCATACTCAGCCAGGATGGCGATAACTGGTTTTCCTTGCCCATAGCTCCCCCTGAAAGCGGTGGCTAGCTCACAAATGCCCTGTTCTATAGAGAAGCCATTTTCCTCCAGATACTGGGCTAACCAGCCGGCTGCCTTGACCTCCTGGAAACCTAGCTCAGGATTGGAGTGGATTTTTAGGCTCAGCTCAGTGAGCTGCTGACGGCGAGCATCTATTTCGTCAGAGACTTGAGCCTTTAATTTTTCTATATCCAAGCTCTCCCCTTTCAGCAGTTTTAGTTAGTGCTTATTATAGCCTAACGCAGCCAAGATTTCTAGGCTTTGACACCGTTGTTTATATATGCTATAGCCACCCTGGGGGGTTATCTGGTAACTTATTCTTCCCACCCTCCCGCCCTAGAATCGTATTTGGGGGTTGTGCCCCCAATCCCCCTCTTTCTATCTGGGGCTATAATAATGGTAGCGTTTCAAAGCGGTCTCATTGCTTTGGGGGGTTGCTTATAGGGAAGGTTGAAGGGGCGAAGCCCCATGATAAGAAGATACATTCATATCATAATCTTTCCCCCTCTCCTTGATAAGGAGAGAGGGATTAAGGGGGTGAGGTGAATAAATAATTTCTATACCATAGGCGGCTTGCATCTCAAGGTTGATTATGGTATACTTTTAATAGATAAAGTTTAACTAGTTAAGTGGGTTTGTCCCACTTTTTTGTTGTGTGGAAAATAATAAGGTTGGAGGTCTTAATCGGAGATGAAGAGCGACTTCTTGCTCGCTATCACCCAGCTCTCGGCTGAGAAGAACTTACCTAAGGAGGTGGTTATTGCCGCAGTAGAGGCAGCTCTGGTATCAGCTTATAGGAAGGATAATTTTGCTGCTAACCAGAATATTTCGGTTAAGATTAATTCGACTAGTGGCAGGGTTGAAGTGTGGGCTGAGAAAACTGTGGTTGAGCTACCTTCAGATGGTCGCCGCGAGATATCATTAGATGAGGCGCGCCGAATCAAGCCAGATGCTCAGATTGGTGAGACTATTGAGGTGGAGGCTACCCCGCGTAATGCCGGGCGCATTGCCGCTCAAACGGCAAAGCAGGTTATTCTGCAGCGTCTTCATGAGGCAGAGCATAGCGCCATATTTGAGGAATATGCTGATAAGGAGGGTGATATTATCACCGGCTTGGTGCAGCGCATTGAGCCGAGGCAAATCTTTATCGACTTAGGCAGAACAGAGGCGGTGCTGCCTGGAGTTGAGCAGGTGCGCAATGAGAGGTATCGAGTAGGTCAAAGGCTTAAGGTTTACCTTTTAGAGGTAGTTCGAACTAGCAAAGGACCTCGGGTGGTGGTGTCGCGTTCACACCCAAATTTACCTCGTCGGCTTTTTGAACTGGAGGTTCCTGAAATTTTTAACGGAACAGTGGAATTAAAATCGATTGCTCGTGAAGCTGGCTATCGGAGTAAGGTAGCTGTAGCCGCACGCCAAGATGGCATTGACCCAGTCGGTTGCTGTGTTGGATTGCGTGGTATCAGAATTCAGAACATTGTCAGTGAGTTAAATGGTGAAAAGATAGATGTCGTTACGTGGCATCCAGATGTCTCCGTCTTTATTGCTAATGCTCTTAGCCCGGCCCAGATATTAAGTGTTAAGCTGGATGATGAGAAGGGGGTAGCTACTGTAGTCGTCCCTGATAGGCAACTTTCGTTAGCCATTGGTAAAGAGGGGCAGAATGCTAGACTGGCCGCTAAACTTACCGGCTGGCGAATTGATATTAAGAGTGCCTCGGTTGCTGAGGCAGAAAAGGCGGAGGTAGCCGAGCTTTTAGCCAAGACAAAAGGAGAGGCTATAGTTGGTGAAGAGCTTCCTGCCGAAATACCACCTATTCTGGAGCCAGCTTTAGTGTCGGCTGAGGCACCAGCCGGTGAAGCGGCTGAGCCTTTACCGCCTCTTGATACTGCATTTGCTCCCTCAGTGGTTCCCTTTGAATCGCAAGTAACGGTAGACAAACCTCAGCTTCGGTTCGCTGAGGATATTTTGGTATCTAAACCGACCAAACCAGGGGCTAAATCAAGGAAGGGGAAAAAGAAAGGCGCTCAGGGCAGGGAAAGCGCTGAAGATGGCATTAGGCTTAGGAAAATGCGCCGCCTGCCAGAAATTGCTGACGAGGGTGAGGAGTATTAGCCAGCCCCCGGTTTCGGTTAAGCATATACCGCAGCGGACTTGTGTGGCTTGCCGTAAGGTAAGACCTAAGCCGGAACTGGTCCGCTTGGTGCGGCTTTCTGACGGAAGCGTAGAGGTTGATACTGGTGGCAAGAAGGCAGGGCGTGGTGCTTACTTATGTCGGGCAGCCGACTGTTGGCAGATTGGGCTAAAGGGTAGTCGGCTAGAGCATGCTTTACGGACCAGTCTTGCCCTGGACAATCGAGACCAGCTTATTAGATATGGAAGGGAGCTGAAGGAGTCAATCAGTGGCGAAGGTAAGTAAACCAGATGAAGTTACGGAGCCCTTAGCTGAGAGTTCTTCATCACCGAAGGCAGTCTCGGTTGAGATTCCCCACTCGTTAAGTGTGAGGCAGTTGGCTGACCTTCTCGGGGTTAGTGCCATAGATATTATCAAACAACTGATGCGAAATGGCATTATGGCTAATATTAACCAGGTCATTGACTATGAAGCAGCGGCGGCAGTGGCGGCAAACTTTGGTCATGAGGCACACCTGAAGCCTCGGACAACTCGAAGGTTAGCTAGTGCTATCGGTGAGATTAAGCGGCGCCAGCAGCTCCAGGATGAAGAACTTGGTGGTCTGCGACCACGACCCCCAGTAGTTACTATCATGGGGCATGTTAATCACGGTAAGACTAGACTTTTGGATGCTATTCGACAAACCAATGTAATGGCTACTGAAGCTGGGGGGATTACTCAGCATATTGGTGCCTATCAAGTCGAGGTCGATGGGCAGAAGATTACCTTCTTGGATACCCCGGGTCATGAAGCCTTTACTGCTATGCGGGCTCGTGGCGCCCAGGTAACCGACATCACTATTTTGGTAGTGGCTGCTGATGACGGGGTAATGCCCCAGACTTTAGAAGCTATAGACCATGCCCGGGCGGCTGGGGTGCCTGTCGTAGTGGCTATCAATAAGATTGATAAGCCCAATGCTAACCCGGAGCTTGTTAAGCAACAGCTAGCTGATACCGGTTTGCTTATTGAGGAGTGGGGGGGCGATACCGTCTGTGTTCTAATTTCGGCTAAGGAGAAGAAAGGCATCTCTGAACTGCTGGAAAACCTCCTGGTTGTGGCTGAGATGGAGGACCTTAAGGCAAACCCATCTCGACCGGCGATAGGGGTAGTTATTGAAGCCGGACTGGACAAGACTAAGGGACCATTAGCTACAGTGCTGGTTCATACCGGTAGCTTAAGGCTTGGCGACACGGTAGTAGTTGGCAGCACCTGGGGCAGGGTAAGGGCTATGTTTAATGATGTGGGTAAGCGGGTGAGAAAGGCTGAGCCGGCTACCCCGGTTGAACTCCTTGGCTTAAATAATGTGCCTCAAGTGGGGGATACCCTAACTGCTGTGGCTGGTGAACACCAAGCTCGGGCTTTAATACAAAAGCGTCAACCAGAGACGCAGCAATTGCCTTCATCAGTGAGCCTGGATAATCTCTTTGACCAGATAAGTGCCGGCCGAGTAAAAGAGCTTAATGTTATTCTCAAGACCGACGTTCAAGGCACTATTGAACCGATAAGAAGCTCTTTGGAACGGTTGGGAACGGAGGAAGTTCAGGTTAGAATTATCCACAGTGGCAGTGGCAATATTACCGAGAGTGATGTTATGTTAGCCATTGCCTCTAAGGGGCTCATTATTGGTTTTGGTACTGGCGTTGAGGCCGGAGCCCGGCGATTAGCTGATGTGGAAGGCGTAGACATCCGTTACTATGATGTGATTTACAATTTGGTAGACGATGTGAGCAAGGCGCTCAAGGGTATGTTGGAGCCGACTTATGTTGAGGTTATCGATGGGCGCGCTGAGGTAAGAGCTATCTTTCCTGCGGGAAAGAAGGAAAAGGCAGCCGGTGTCTATGTTACCGAAGGTAAGATAAGTCGGGGTATTTCGGTTAGGGTGTGGCGTCAAGAGCAAGTGGTGTGTGAATCTACTGTTAGCAGCCTGAGGCGCTTTAAGGATGATGTTAAGGAAGTGACCACTGGCTATGAGTGTGGTGTCGGCATCAAAGATTTTAGTGAGTTTCAGGTTGGTGATATACTAGAATTTTTCAGAAGGGACAAAGCTGGCTAAGGAGCGATAGTTTATGGGACATCGTATTGAGCGAGTGAATAGTCTCATTCGCCAGGAAATTAGTGAATTACTTCAGCGCCAGGTCAAAGACCCACGACTTGGCAGTTTTGTTGCCGTGACTGATGTTTCCACTTCTCCTGACCTAAGACATGCTAAGATATTTGTCAGTCGTATCGGTAGCGAGGAAGAAAAGCAAGAGACGCTAAACGTATTAGCTGCTGCTTCGGGTTTCTTCCGTAACGAGCTGGCTAGGCGTCTAAGGTTACGACGTATTCCTGAACTAAGCTTTCACTGGGATGCTTCTATTGAGCGGGGAGCCCACCTCTTGCGGCTAATTGATAACGTTAGTATAGACAAAGACCGTTGAAAAATTGTGGATGGCATACTAAATATTAATAAGCCTTGGGGTAAGACCTCTTTTAGCATTGTGGCTATGGTGAAACGGCTGAGTGGGGAGCGGCGGGTTGGGCATGCCGGTACCCTAGACCCAGCGGCGACAGGTGTTTTGCCGGTTTGCCTTGGTCAAGGGACACGGGTTATCCAGTTTTTGCTAGATGCCACTAAGGCTTATCAGGCTCAGATTGAATTGGGTGTGGCTACCGACACCTATGATGCCAGCGGTAAGATTACCCATCAGGGAGACCCCTCTGGGATTAGCCAGCAACAATTGGAGTCGGCACTTGCCTCCTTCTGCGGTTTAATCGAGCAGACTCCTCCAATGTATAGTGCGGTGAAGTATCAAGGTAAGCCACTTTATGAATTGGCACGGGCTGGCATCAAGGTTGACCGGAAAAGCCGGCTGACTAAAATCTATCTTTTGGAGCTTATAGACTTTAAGCTGCCTGTGGTCACTGTAAAAGTAGTCTGTAGTAAAGGTACCTATATCCGTTCACTAGCTCATGATTTAGGGCAAGAGCTAGGTTGCGGGGCTAATTTGAAGAGTCTAATCCGCTTGAGCTACGGTCTTTTCGATATAAAGGATGCCATTTCACTGCCCCAACTTGAGGATGCCTTCCGCTATGGCTACTGGCAATACTTTGTTTATCCCATAGATATTGTGCTTTTACATTGGGCGGCTATGGTTGTCAGTGATGAGACCTCTCGGGCGATAAGGAATGGGTGCCCCTTGGTTTTTGAGAACGATGACCACCGAGCCTGGTCTTCTGTTAAGAATCATTGCCGTGTCTATACTCCTGACGGGTGCTTCTTAGGTGTGTTACGCTTCAACCCAGAAAGAGGGCAGTGGCAACCGGAAAAGGTTTTTCTATAGCTGATAGGCAACTGAATTCCAGTTTTTGGTAAATAAAGTAAATAAAAGGTCTTGACAGCTTGCGTATAATAGGAATATAGTTCAACCAATGCTGAAAAGGAGGTAACCGGAGTTGCAAGCTTATTGTTTTAAGTGCAGGTCGAAGAGGGAGATAAAGAACCCCCAGCGGGTTACTCTGAAGAATGGGAGACCAGCTACTCGTGGGGTGTGCCCGGTGTGTGGGACTAAGGTATTTAGGATTGGTCAAGGCTAACTTAAACCGCTGAAAAACTACGTTTTTATTCCCTGCCGAATCTTTGATTCGGCAGGGAAGCCGGGGCTCCCAGAAAAATCGGCGATTTTTCTGGGTAAATTTCAGCGGGGGTAAAGCTGGGGGAGGAGGCTAGCTTTGCTAAAAAAGTCCTTCGGGCTTTTTTAGCAGTGAGAGTTAGTAGTTGATTTTACCGGGCTAAAGGTAACTTTTTGATTAATGCCTGGGGATTCATGGTTAGCACTTGATATTTGGCAGTGTCATCTAGACCTGTACCATGAATAATGGCATCAGCCAAAGACGGGGTAAGTAAATCTTGCTGGCTATGGGCATCAGAGGTCAGTAGAAGCTTAGCTTCTACTTGCTGAGCCAAGGAGGCGACGTGTCCATTAGCTAGGCAGTGACCTTCTCTGGCAGTAATTTCCAGGAAGATGTCATTTTTAGCAGCTAATTTAGCCTCTTCCAGGCTTAGAAGCCCGGGATGGGCTAAGATGTCAACATGGGGGCTGTGGAGGGCGGCTAGGTTGGTGCCTTTTTCAACAGGCTCTATAATTGTTTCACCATGAACTACCACAATCCATGCCCCCAGTTGTTTAGCCTTTTTGGCGGTTTCGGCAATGGCTTGGGCAGGAACATGGGTAAGTTCTATACCAGGGATGGCCAAGATATCCCAGTATGACCGAGCCAAGGCACATATTTCGGCTGTCTCTTGAATTATGCGGCTTAATTCACCGGTAGCAGCATGGTCGGTGAGGGCAATGGCGTGATAGTTATTAACTAAAGCACGCCTGATTAACTCAATTGGTGATAGAGCGCCATCACTCAGTGAAGTATGGGTATGAAAATCATAAACCATCTTTACCTCCTATCTGACAATAACATAAAAGGGATAACTTGGGCAAGCCTCTTGTAGTGGCTTTCTACCATTAGAAAGGAGGGCAGTGAAACCTTGGGCAAGATAAATGTAGCCATAATAGGCGTAGGTAATTGTGCCTCATCACTAATTCAGGGCGTTTACTACTATAAGAAGGCGAAGGAAACTGAATTTGTGCCTGGGCTTATGCATGTTAATCTGGGTGGCTACCATGTAAGCGATATCAATTTCGTCGCCGCCTTTGATATTGATAAGAACAAGGTCGGCAAAGACTTGGCGCAAGCGATTTTTACTCCGCCTAATAATACCTTCAAATTTTGTGAGGTGCCGGCTACAGGGGTTAAAATTCAGCGAGGTATGACCCATGATGGGCTGGGCAAGTATCTGTCTCAAATAATCCAGAAGGCACCGGGCTCAACCGCTGATATAGTTAAAATCCTTAAGGAAAGCCAAACCGATGTGGTGATTAACTTCTTGCCCGTCGGTAGTGAAGAGGCAACTAAGTGGTACATTGAGCAGGTGCTGGCGGCTGGCTGCGGCTTTATCAATTGTATCCCGGTTTTTATCGCTCGAGAGAAGTACTGGCAGGAGCGCTTTGCTGAAAAGGGGCTTCTCATTATTGGTGATGATATAAAATCTCAGGTTGGAGCCACTATTGTCCATCGGGTACTTACCAGGCTATTTAGAGAGCGTGGGGTTAGACTGGAGCGAACCTATCAATTGAACTTTGGCGGTAACACCGACTTCTATAATATGTTAGAGCGGGAACGCCTTGAGTCTAAGAAGATATCTAAAACTACCGCTGTTACCTCTCAACTGGATTACAAGCTTGACCCCGATAATATCCATGTCGGTCCCAGTGATTATGTCCCCTGGCTGGATGACCGTAAGTTTTGCTATATTAAGATGGAAGGGCGAACCTTTGGCGATGTTCCCCTGAACCTGGAGCTAAAACTTGAAGTATGGGATAGCCCTAACTCAGCCGGGGTGGTTATTGATGCTATAAGGTGCTGCAAGCTTGCCTTAGACCGGGGACTGAAGGGGGCACTGGTGGCTCCCTCAGCCTACTTTATGAAATCACCACCTATTCAATATACCGATGATGAAGCTCATCGGATGGTTGAAGAGTTCATTGCTAGTAACAAGCAAGCTGGTGACAGCCGCTAACTCTCAAGGAGGTTCTAGATAGCTATAAATGAAGATAGCCTTAGTCTCCCCTTATGATTTTGCTTACCCGGGTGGTGTAACCAATCATATCTTCTCACTGGAGCGTCACCTGACTCAGATGGGTCATGAGGTGAAGGTTATTGCCCCCGCATCCAAGGCAGTCTCAACTTTTGGTGGCAGGTTTATACCGGTAGGCAGACCTCGTTCAGTTCCTAGCAGTGGTTCCATTGCTCGCATTACCATATCGCTGAGATTAGCCCCCAGAATAAAGGCTATACTTGATGAAGAAAAATTTGATATTATCCACCTTCATGAACCCTTATGCCCAATGTTATGTACCACTGTGCTTCGTTTGTCACAGACGGCAAATGTGGGTACTTTTCACGCTGATGGCAGCATAGGATATAGCTTGGGTAAGCCGTTTAACACTATATTTTTGAAGAGATGGTTTAGCAAGCTCGATGGCAAAATTGCCGTGTCTCAGCCAGCCATGGAGTTCGCTAACAAACATTTCCCTGGATACTATAATATTATCCCTAACGGCGTAGATTTAGACCATTTTTCTCCCCGGGTATCGCCTATTGATGAATTCTGTGATGGCAAGATGAATATCCTGTTTGTTGGTCGTCTGGAAAAGCGAAAAGGCTTGAGTTATCTACTTGAAGCTTACCAGCGAGTCAATAGAGAAATTCCTAACTGGCGACTTATTATAGTGGGTCCTGGCACCAGACTGCGTAACAAGTATGAAAAGCGGGTGGTGCGGAATGGTTTAAAGGATGTTGTTTTTGTTGGCTATGTCTCTTATGATGAATTACCCAGATATTACAAGACAGCCGATATTGTTTGTGCGCCAGCCACCGGTAGGGAAAGTTTTGGTATTGTTTTGCTTGAGGCTATGGCGGTGGGTAAGCCAATAGTTGCCTCAGATATAGATGGTTATGCCAGTGTAGTAACTCATGGTGTTGAAGGGCTTTTAGCGCCACCAAAGAATAAGGAAATGTTAGCTCAGGCGCTAACTTCTCTCATGACCAACCAGTCACTTCGGCAGCAGATGGGAGCCAGCGGAAGACTTAAAGCCCAAGACTATGGCTGGGAACAAATTGCCCAAAGGGTAGTCAGTTATTATATTACAGTGCTTAGCCAGCCGCCGTGGAAGGAACGATTTCCAAATTTTGAAACTAGGTCAACTGTGGTCTAAGTAAAAGGCGCAAGACCACTTAGTTACAAAGCAGCAGTCAATGGCAAACCTATCTGCAGTTCGTTACGCCGTAG
>Ga0209991_10000950_pt1 | contig 13005 bp, 10 predicted proteins | sample ChitaG_FD_183167 | JGI IMG/M metagenome (GOLD analysis project Ga0209991, IMG submission 183167) | Deep subsurface microbial communities from South Pacific Ocean to uncover new lineages of life (NeLLi) - Chile_00310 metaG (SPAdes)... | ecosystem: Environmental > Aquatic > Marine > Oceanic >...
CTGTTGAGGAGAACCTTGATCTGTTCAGCCGGATGCGCGACGGTGAGTTTCCGGATGGTGCCAAGACCTTGCGAGCTAAGATCGACATGGCCCATCCCAATCTAAACATGCGCGATCCAATCATGTATCGTATCCTGCATGCTTCACATCATCGCGCTGGAAACAAGTGGTGCATCTATCCAATGTACGATTGGGCACATGGCCAATCCGATTCAATCGAAGGAATCACGCATTCTATTTGCACTCTGGAGTTCGAGAATCATCGTCCACTCTATGACTGGTACTTGAATCAGCTTTCGGTTTATCATCCTCGCCAGATTGAGTTCGCTCGCCTGGCTCTAACCTACACTGTAATGAGCAAAAGGATGCTTCTGCAATTGGTTAAGGAAGGGCACGTACAAGGGTGGGATGACCCGCGCATGCCAACCATTGCCGGCCTAAGGCGACGTGGGTTTACTCCGGAAGCGATCCGCGAGTTCTCCAAACGCATAGGTGTGTCCAAGGCAGAAAGCACTGTTGAGTATGCATTCCTTGAGCATTGCTTGCGCCAAGATTTGAACAGACGCGCTCCGCGCGTTATGGGAGTCCTTGATCCCCTGAAAGTGGTAATTACCAACTTCCCTGAAAACAAGGTCGAACAACTCACCGCGATCAACAATCCTGAAGATGAGAGCGCTGGTACTCGCAACGTGCCCTTTTCAAGTGTACTGTACATTGAGCGCGAGGACTTCATGGAGGATCCCGCAAAGAAGTTCTATCGACTGTCGCAAGGCCGCGAGATACGGCTTCGCTACGCGTACTTCATTACCTGCACAGATGTAGTGAAGAATACAAAGGGAGACATAGTGGAGCTTCGGTGCACCTATGATCCGGCAACGCGTGGTGGCGATTCCCCTGATGGCCGCAAAGTCAGGGCAACACTTCATTGGGTATCAGCCAAACACGCGGTCGATGCCGATGTTCGTCTCTATGAGCATCTGTTCGCAAAGGAGAATCCTACCGAGACTGAGGGAAATCAGCAGTGGCTAGATAACCTAAACCCAAACTCTCTTAGTGTTCTTAGCGAATGCAAACTGGAACCAAGCCTTGCTGGAGCAACACCAGGTACGCATTACCAATTCGAGCGCAAGGGCTATTTCTGCGTAGACGTTGACTCGAAGCGGGAGAAACTTGTATTCAATCGCACCGTTACGCTGCGTGACACATGGGCTAAGATTCAGAAGAAGCAAGGGAGATAGGTAAGGCAAGCCCGGGTCTTGTGTCTCTTACTGTGTGCCCAATTGTTATAAATGGAACAGCCGTAGTGCATTTCATTTCTTGTGACCGATATAGTATAATGCTGTATACGAGAACAGTAGCGAGTGAGCGAGAAGGAGGTAGTTTAGATGAGAAAAGTTTCGTATTTGATTGTCCTCTGCTCATTGCTTATGTTGCCAGTGTTCGCGGGACAGGCAACCAGCCTTGAGACTAGAATCGGCATAGATAGCGCTTCGAACCTGTCATTCGCTTTCCAGGCTGAGGGGGATCTTTCGCCGAGCATGAGTATTGCCTTCGTCGTTGAGACAAGCCTGGTGGGCTTTGGCGCGACGCAAACATCATCCACTTCAGTTGGGCTAAGAGCCAAGTGGTACCTTGCTAGCAAGGATGCTCAATTCGTGCCTTATCTGGGCTTCGGTGGACACATGAAGATGGAGGGGACAACAACGACCTATTTGCTAGAAGCGTTCGTTGGTGCGCGGGTGAACGTAACACCAAACATCTATCTCTTAGGAGAAGGAGCTATCTTCTGGCCAGTAGCAGCGCCCGCAGACTACTATTGGAAGTTCTACACAGGACTAGGCTTCTCCATAGACTTCTAGCCGGACAATAGCCTGCGAGTCCGTGTTGTGAATGGAACAGTAAAGTGAATTCCGTTCGAAAGCTACTCTTTCGCTGGATTACGAAAGAGTAGCTTCTTATTATCTGGGTGTTCTCTGTGAATTCGTATTCATCTGTTGTGAAGCGTCCTTGGGTATTAACGCTGTTCGCAGTATAATCACATAAGAATGGCAGTTGTCAACAAGATTGGTAAAGTCATGAGGCGTAATCATGCCCTGGCTAACTTTGACCAGGAGCGAATCGTTCATGCTTTGCGGCGAGCAGCAGATTCAATCCATGGCTTTGATCAGGACTACTTGCCAGGAATAAACGATCGCATATTTGCTGCAACTGGAGCAGATAGCGCGATTGCCGAGTTTCTTTCCGACCTAATTGTAATCTGTCTAAATGCTGAACCGCGCCGCCTCGTATCGAACTTCCCTCCAACCATAGAGGAAATCCAGGATACAGTGTTGCACGTTCTAAGAAGCTATGGCTTCGATATTACCGCGGATGCTTACAGTTGTTTTCGCTGGGGACATCACTGGCTGCGTGAAGGAAGCATAACCGAGGAGCAGTTTGTGAGAAATGGTTATCCTTCCAAGTACCTGAATGTCCTATTGACATGGAACAAGCAACATAACTGCGACACTATAACGCATTTGAACGAGGTCGTTCAAAGTGGAGAAATCAGACAGCTGATAGAAGATGCTCTTGCCTACTACGAGGCGTCACTCGATGAGGCAGCAGACAAAGTAATGGCTCGTATCGATGCTGGTAATGATATCAAGATGATTTGGATCAGCGGTCCGTCATCCTCAGGAAAGACAACAACAACAGTCAAGCTGACCAAGCGCTTGGAGGAGCGCGGTCTACGGTTCCTTATGCTCAATCTTGATGATTACTTCTGGCCATTGACAGAGCACCCAACTGATTGGATAAATGACCGCAATTATGAAACACCAGCGGCGCTTGATATCCAGCTCCTGAACGAACACCTGAGAGTGCTGCTTGATGGAGAAGCTATTGACAAGCCAGTGTATGACTTCAAAGAAGGAAGACGCAGCAACACAAAAAGGATCCAGGGTGAACCAGGTCAAATACTACTCTTAGACTGTCTGCACGGATTCTACCCACCGATAACAGAGCATATTGACCCTACGGTAATGTTCCGCTTGTACATTGAGGCAATGAATCCTCTATACGAAGGAGATGGCACAACTAATCGATTGACCAGATTTGAAGATGTCCGCCTTCTACGCCGGATGCTACGCGACATCAAGCATCGCGATCATCCCCCGCTTTCTACAATCCTGCATTGGCACTATGTTCGTATTGGTGAGCTGTTTAGCATCATCCCACTCAAGGGTTTAGCCGACCACATAGTGAATGGAGGAATGCCATTCGATCTTCCTGCGCTAAAGCCGTTCTTCTCGGGGAGCGAAACACATTGGCCACAAAGTAGAGACCTTGTTCAATACACTTCACTGCTTGATGCGCATATTCGTCATGCCCGGGTGGAGAAGCTCCTGCAGTCGGTGTCAAGCTTAGGTCGCTCCGTTGTACAAGGATTCGATCTCATTCCGGGCGACGCAATGATCCGAGAGTTTATTGGCGGAAGCTCCGTAAAGATTCCTCACAACGAATAGTTGTCCGACAGAATTGCAACCAGTAAGCCTTACGCCTAACATTGATGAACGATCATGCCAGCAAATTTGACTCCGGAGTTTAAGAAGGCTCGAGACCGCTTTCGCGTCGCGCAAAGCAGACAAGACAAACTTGCCGCCCTGGAAGAAATGCTAACCACGATCCCCAAGCACAAGGGGACGGATAAGATGCGAGCGGATCTCACTCGGCGCATCGCCAAACTGCGCAACCCTCAGCCACAGATCAGGCACGGGAGGGGTTCCTCTTCGCATAACATCCAGCGAGAAGGGGCGGGGCAAGCCGTACTTGTTGGGCCACCAAACAGCGGGAAATCAAGCTTACTTGGTTCGCTATCTAATGCCCGCCCCGAGATTGGCGAATATCCTTATTCTACCGTTTTTCCTGTCCCCGGCATGATCGCTTTTGAAGATGCCTCTATTCAGCTCATTGATTTACCTCCAATTACTAGTGACTATGGTGATCCGTGGATATATGACCTAATTCGGCAAAGCGACCTCTGCCTGCTTGTATTCGATGGACGTACTCCACAACACTTTGCTGAAGAAATCAAAGAGATCCTTTCCTTGCTGGAGGAGAGACGCACCCTCCTTGTCGAATCTAAGGGGCGTGGCCCAGTAGCAGAAACAGGAGACAATAATAACCGTGAGATCCCAGGGCGAATCGTTCTTACAAAAGGCGACTTGTTCGATCACAGCGGACTTGTTGAGGAGAGCTCATCTTTCTTTACAACTGTATCTACTTCGACGGTAACTTCTCATGGCTTGGACGAATTGCGAAAGATGGTATTTGCTGCCCTTAATATTGTACGTATCTATACAAAGCTTCCTGGAAAGCCTCCAGATATGACGGAGCCATACACCTTAGAGTTGGGCAGCACTGTTATCGACGCAGTTAAGCTAGTTCATCGGGAATTTGTGGACAAACTTGGATACGTGCGTATTTGGGGATCGGGAAAGTTTGACGGGCAGAAAGCTCCATCTGATCACCTACTGCAGGACAAAGACATAATAGAGATCCACCTCACCTAGATTATGCTGGGTCAAGGTCAATCTCTAGACTGGGAATAGCCTTGCGAGCAGCCAAGCAAGCCGATCGCACAGTGCTGGCCTCTTTCCCTTTGATCAGGAAATGCGCTTTGCCTCCTCTGCCCGGAAATGCTGCGGGACCAAGAGCTTCCACTTCAAAACTGTGCATCACTTCAATTAGCGCTTCAGAGGCGCTAGTATGTAGAATTACGCGGGCCAGATGGGAAAATGGAGGATAAAACAAGCTCTCTCTATCAGCGATTTCTGATTCGTAGAAGTAATCATAATCCCTCCTTGCTGCCGCTACTACTGCGTAATGGTCAGGGTAGTGTGTCTGGATTATGGCGGTTCCGCTTTCCATACGGCCAATCAGATTCGAAAGGTATTGATAAGTCCTCTCCGCCGCGCGGAAATCAGGGAATGCCAACAGCCGATCAACTCCAACTGCTCCCACCAATCCGAGAGAAGGGATAACTGGCCCTTTGGCGATTACAGGGGTTCCAACTAGGATATCAATCTTGCCGCTGGCGATCGCTTCAATTGCCTCCACGTATTGACGCGGAGGCAACGTATCTCGATCAAACCGAGAGATGGATGCTTGGGGGAACAGATTGCTCACTTCGTTCTCTAGTCGTTCACTTCCTACGCCAACAAAGCGAAGGGCGCGTGAACCGCAATCTGAACAGATCATACTCTCATAGCTTCTTCCGCAGCTATGGCAGACAAGTTGAGCTCTCTTTACATGGTAAGTTAACGCTACTCCGCAGTGCTCGCAACGAAGCGGGTGGCCACATTTCTTACACAACACAGCCTGAAAATAACCACGACGGTTAACTCCCAAGAGAGATCCTTTGCCCAGGGAGATTGCCTGCTCAATTGCCTGGGCGAGCGGGTTGCTTAATACCCCGTGCTCCTTGTTCATGTCCACAATTCGCACATTGATTTGTCCATCACTCTTGTTGGGGCGAATAAGTCGAAACTGTCCCCGTGTTGCCGCGTGAAATGTTTCCAACGAGGGGGAAGACGATCCGAATATGGTTTGGCTATTCTTGCCTTTCTCTACTGCCACAAGGCGTGCATGGTAGTGGGGAAGCATCTCTTGTTGCTTGTAACTTGCGTCTTGCTCTTCGTCCACAATTATGAGGCCCAAATTCGTAAACGGGAGAAAGAGAGCAGAACGAGTACCAACGACAAATCGCAATTCCTCACTTCTCACACGCTCCCAGACCCTTCCTCTCTGACCGTCAGCAATCCCGCTATGGAAAAGCCCTATCTCTATTCCGAGGTGTTCCTGGAGGTAAGAGTGGAGTTGTTGTGCAAGGAACATCTCCGGCGCGAGGATGAGGATGTCCCTGGATGTGAGCAGCTCTCGTTCTATGCAACGAACATAGTCTGGCCAACGGCTGGCAGAGAAGAACAGCACCCGTTTCGCGTGCAATTGCTTGTATTTGAGTAACGAAGCCTTGTTGAGCGTCTCTTTGGCTTGCCTGTTTGGTGCGACCTCGTATAGTGTGCTGCTCTTGCTCAATAGTCCCTTCTCTAGTAGTCGGTTCACCGCTTCGTGAATCGAGCCCAGCTGTTGACGTAACGTTCTTTCTTGGCATGACCCGTGCGCAAGAATGTAGCGCAACAGATCAGCTTGCCGCGGCGCACGCTTGGAAAGAGTCTCGAGAGAAGGAAGCATCCTTTCTATGTCATGTGGTATAGACAAGAAACGTTCTTCACGCTTACTTATTCGCGTTGGAAGGATGCGATTGGCAACCAGACCCACTGGCCCTAGGTATTGCTCGGCTATACGAGAGCAGAATTCAAGAGCGTCAGAAGAGAAAGCTGGCCCGCGCGAGATCCCTACTATTTCCTCCAGTGGTCCTAGGTGGTTACTCTTCTCCGCTAGCGCAGCGACAATCCCCCACTGCTTCTTGTCTCGAAAGCGTACGCTGACCCGTTTTCCGACAGCCACGTCGTCTGATAGCTTTTGAGGGACAAGAAAGTCAAAGGATTTATGTATGGGAAGAGGAAGAAGGACACGTGCGATCAACGTCTTTTCTATCCAGCGAATAGGTATCCACTGATAACTGGATAGCTGCTCTATCACCCCGGGAAGATTCTACTGTAGTTAGGTGGCGATAGCGAGCGAACTCCCGAGATCAGCACACCTACGCCTACTACGGTTCCCTGAGATCCAAACCAATACTAGCATTACATAGAGTTGTGCGGCCAACGCCTGTGGTGGACCATTAACCTTCCTCATAGAATCCCGAGCTCAAAGGCAATAAAGAATGCAGCGCTTGCAACAGCACAACTGGCAACAGCAACAAGTGAACCACTTCTCAACCACTGTCTAAATGTGAGAGGTTCTCCCATACTGTTCGATAGGGATACAACAAACACATTGGAGGCCGCTCCGATAGGTGTCATGTTGCCTCCAAAACCTACTCCAAGTGCAAGCGCCCACCAAAGTGGACCCACTGCAATCCCCTGAATTGCTAGTCCTTTCAGGATTGGGAGAATGGCGATCGTGAATGGGACATTACTAAGTACGCCAGAAGCGATCGCGCTTACCCACAGAATCACGAGTGAGGTAACGAGCATCCCATGTTCAACTAATTGAGTAATTGCTCTCCCGGCGAAGGTGAGAATCCCTCCTGCCTCCAATCCTCCAACAATGACAAACAGCGACATAAAGAAAAGCAGAACCTCCCAGTGGATCTCGCTTAAGAGTTTGTCAATGTTTGGTCTTATCCAGAGAAGGCCAAGACATGCACCGATCAACGCGACCAAACCTGGTTCGAGACCAATTCGCTCGTGAACAAGAAAAAGAAGGATGGTCACCCCCAGCACTTTGAGCATTCGCGCCGTCGTAAGGGGATCAATGATTGCCTGTGATTCATCCATTCGCATTAGGTGGTCTATGCTCTCGGGCTTACGCATGAGGATGGATCGGAAAAGGAAGAGAAGAATCCCCTGAGCAATAATCCAAGCAACAAGCACAATCGGTGCCAGATGAGCCAAGAAGTCAGTGAAAGTCAACCCCGCAGCTGAGCCAATAAGGATGTTCGGGGGATCCCCAATCAATGTTGCCACTCCCCCAATATTGGAAAGCAGAACCTCGCTTACGAGGAATGGCAGAACGGATATGCCCATGATATCGGCTATAGAGATTGTCACCGGAACCATGATGATAATTGTTGTGACGTTATCAAGTACCATTGAGATAAGGCTTGTGACAACACCTAGGTACACCAGCAGAAGCCACGGTCTTCCCCGGGCAAGTTTGGCTGCTCTTATTGCCATGTACTGGAAAAAGCCAGTGTCTTTGAATAACCCGACCACAATCATCATCCCTAGTAGGAGCGTGATCGTGTTGAAATCGATTGCCTCAACTGCTTTGTGCATATCATAGAACGAAAACCAGCTTCCAAGGGCAATCATCGCTACTGCTCCAACCAGACCAACAGTGGTTCGGTGTACTCGTCCAGAAAAGATCCCTATATAGGTTAAGGCAAAGATTAGCGCAGAGACCAATAAGGGCGTAAGTGCGACATCATGCATTAGCTATTGCCAGTAATGAACTCCTCCGCCTTACGCAGAACTACACGTGCATCAGAGTAGGTTAAGAGTTGTAACGCATTGGCGCAGGACAACCACCTTCCTTCGATATGTTCAGCAGAAAGATAGGGATTGCATTTCGTTTCAACATGTCCAAGAAAATAGACAACATCTTTACGAGTAGGCTTATTGTTTCGGAGAAAGTGATAGCAACTTACTACACGGAATTCAGGGATGTGTTCAATCCGCTTGATACCCGTTTCTTCGCCCGTTTCACGTAGTGCGGCCGCTCTTTCATCCTCACCACGCTCAACTCTTCCTTTTGGAAATCCCCAATGTCTACCAGCGCGATGGCGAAGCAATAAGTAATTTCGTTTTTTGTCCTTCCCTTCATGGTAAATAACAAATCCAGCTGAGTATTCTCTACTTTCTTCGCTAGTTGATATCAAGTTCGTGATTGTCACGGTCAAATATTCGCGGGTAAAGGCCGAGACTGCGGAGCTCGCGTAACAATACCCGAAACGACTCAGGTAATCCTGGTTTCGGAAACTCTTCTCCTTTTAGGATCGCCTTGTAAAGCTGTATTCGCCCTCGTGTGTCATCTGATTTCAGCGTGAGCATCTCCTGTAGAAGTGCAGAAGCGCCGTATGCTTCTAGCGCCCAGACCTCCATTTCACCCAGCCGTTGACCGCCAAATTGTGCCTTTCCTCCGAGAGGCTGTTGAGTAATCAGAGCATATGGACCGGTAGAGCGAGCATGAAGCTTCTCATCAGCAATGTGTTCAAGTTTCAACACGTACATGTATCCGATTGTAATTGGGCGAGGAAACGGTTTACCGGTCCTACCGTCGCGCAAGATTACCTTCCCATCGTAGTCGTCCCCTTCGCCTAGCCCAGCCTTCTTCCTTGCATCATGGAGATCGCTCATAATCTTCTCTTCAGTCGCTCCGTCGAAAATGGGTGTGGCAACAAGCTCACCCTTGAGATGAGCAAGCCATCCAAGGTTTGCCTCGAATATCTGCCCCAAGTTCATACGCGAGGGAACCCCCATTGGATTCAAGATAACATCAATTGGCGTTCCATCTGGGAGAAATGGCATTTCTTCAACTGGACGAATTGAGGAAATTACACCCTTGTTCCCGTGTCGACCCGCAAGCTTATCCCCAACAGAGATTTTCTTACGCTGAGCAACAAGGACCTTTACTAGCTGGTTCACTCCGGCATCCAATTCGTCTCCCTGCTCACGGGAGAACTTCTTAACCCTAATTACTTTTGCTTTTCCAGCAACAGGAGGCATACGCAATGAGGTGTTCTTTACATTTCGTGCTCTCTCCCCAAATATGGAGCGGAAAATCTTCTCTTCCGGTGTTGGCTCCGATTCACCGCGCGGAGTGATCTTGCCCACCAAGATATCCCCGGTGCTTACCATTGTCCCCTCACGAATAATCCCATCCTCATAGAGATTCTTTAAGTCTTCCTTCGAGATATTGGGAATATCGGCAGTAATCTCTTCCGGGCCGAGTTTCGTCTCCTCTGCCTTGACTTCAAACTCTTGGATGTGAATTGAGTCGAGAGTGTCCTCGCGCACAAGTCTCTCGCTGATTACAATGGCATCCTCATAGTTGTAACCCTCATATGGCATAATAGCAACCAAGAGGTTCTTTCCTAGCGCCAGCTCTCCAAGATCGCTTGACGGTCCATCAGCAAGTAGGTCGCCCTTTCTTACCTTATCACCCTTATCGACAACTGCTCGTTGGTGCAGGATTGTATCCTGGTTTGACCGCTCAAAGTTGATCAGAGGGTATACCTTTTTCCTGTGCCCAGTTCCTACAGTAATGTGGCGAGCATCTACTTCAACAACAGACCCACTTTCTTCCGCTAGGAGAAGCATCCCAGAGTCCATAGCTGCTTGTCTTTCTAATCCTGTCCCCACCAACGGAGCTTCAGCTTGTACGAGGGGTACTGCTTGTCGTTGCATGTTTGCACCCATTAGCGCTCGGTTCGAATCATCATGCTCAAGAAAAGGAATCAAAGCCGACGAAACTCCAACAAGCGCCTTCGGTGAAATTCCGATGAAATCAACATTCGCGGGCTCCTCCAATCGGAGCTGTTCACGTCCTGTACGTACCTCAACGCGCTCTCCTACTATTCTCCCGTCTTCCCCTACCAGTGTCGTGGCGGGAGTGATCTTGTAGTCTTCCTCTTCATCTGCCATCAAGTACACAATATCATCAGTGACTACGCCATTTACTACACGTCTGTAAGGGGAAACCAGGAACCCGTACTTGTTCACCCTCGCATAGCAAGCAAGAGAGGTAATTAACCCGATATTCTGTCCTTCAGGAGTTTCGATTGGACAGATACGCGCGTAGTGAGACGAGTGTACGTCTCTTACTTCAATCTTTGCTCGTCGCTTTGTCAAACCTCCCCCAAGGGCATTTAGGCGTCGTTTGTGGGTCAGCTCGGCTAAGGGGTTGGTCTGTTCAAGGAATTGAGAAAAACGACCAGTGTAGAAAACCTGGTTGATCGCGCCTTGTACAGTGCGAGTGGAGATAAGACGACGGATCGTGTCTTGTTCATCTAATGCGTACTTGGATAGCTTATCGCGCGCGATCCGCGCCATTCTTACCAATCCCGTTCGCAGTGCATTCTCCGCCAGCTCTCCTGGGAGCTTGACGCGTTTGTTCGCTAGGTGGTCCTTTTCGTCAAGAAGACTTGAATTCCCTGGCACCTCAAGTAGAAACTTGATCATTCGCACAATGTCAGCGAGGTAAAGTACCGGTTGCTTCAGCTTAATTCCCAGCTTTCGATTAACCTTGAATCGACCCACTTCCGAAAGGCGATAGCCTGTTGGGTGGAAATACAAGTTCTCCAAGTACTCAGCCATCTGGGCCGGTGAACTGTGATCGGATGGACGCAAATGATGATACACTACCTGCAATGCATCCTCTTGCGTTGTGATCGGATCTTCTTCCAGTGTTTTTTGGATATAGGGATTTACAAGGCGAATCGAGTCAAGCTTGGCTTGTTCGAGGTTGCCGAGATGCTCTTTTTGCAGTTGTTCTCCGGCCGCCAGGATCATGTTCTTCCCCTCCCCAACTGAGAGAGCAGCCCGATAGCCAATGTAGGGCTCCAGGGCTTCAATAGTTACCGGGGTGAGTGGAAAACTGTAATAAGAGCGAATCTTCTCTGTGTTGAATCCCAGTGCCTTCAGAAGCACAGTCGCTAGAACTTTCCCCTTACGATCGAGATTTGCTTTAAGTACTTTCCGTCGGGTATCAAGGGTTACCTCAAGCCAAGCTCCCAGCTCTGGGAGAATGTGTCCTTTGTACTGATTCTTGTCTTCTCGGGTGAAATAAACGCCAGGTGCTCGCGACAGTTCGTTCACAAGCGCATTTGCAGATCCATTAATAATGAACGTACCACGAGCGGTCATCATTGGCAAATCTCCGATGTATAGCTCCGTTTTCTGTCGAGTCTTCCCATCTTGCAGCAGGCGTGCAGTTACCCGTAATGGACGTGAATAGGTAAGATCTTTGTCTTTGCAGTCGAATTCAGAGTTGCGCGGCTCTCCCAGGTAGGGATCGGTTAGCTCCAACGCAAGCCCATCTTTTCTATGGCCCTTGATGGGAGATATACTAGAGAAGGCTTCTTTGATTCCTGTTCTTACGAACGCATCAAATGATTCCTTCTCATCCTGCAATAAATAGGGTGGAGGCAGGATCTCCTTGATTCGCCCGTATGACTTCCTTTCTCGTTGTTTCACCTTGTCCCTCTAGATAATAGTCGCCTTAAGGCACTATTTGCACTAAGGCAAGCTATCGTAAAGAATATCGACCATTCAGAGCTATCGTAATTCAACCTCTGCTCCTGCTGCCTCCAGTTTCTCCTTGGTGCTTGCTGCCTCTTCAGGGTCCACTCCTTCCTTGACGGTTGCGGGGAGGTTATCCACAAGCTCCTTGCAGTCTTTCAGTCCCTTTCCTGTCAGCTCTTTCAGTTCTTTGATAACCTGGATTTTCTTCTGTCCAGGACTGGTGATCACGACGCTATAGGTTTCGATTGCGGGGGCTTCTTCTTTCCCGTTTCCAGCCGCTACAACAGCCGCTGGCGCCATCATCGTTGCTGAGACGTTGAACCGCTTTTCAATCATCTCTACTAACTCAGCTAGGTCCTTCACGGGCATGTTCTCTATTTCCTGAAGGATCGCTTCTTTATCCATCTTGCTCCTCCTTATTCTGCTCTTCTTCTAGCTTTTTACAGACGCTGTTCAAGACAGTAGCCAGTTCACGGATTGTGTCCTTCAACACAACAGCCAAGACACGCATCGGGCTTGCACAAAGCATGGCCAGTTTTGCCAATAGCTCTTCGCGCGAAAGCATGGATGCGTAATGCCTGATCTCTCCTTCGAGGATAACCACTCCTTCAAATACGCCCCCCTTTGGTATGTAATGTGGGGTGTACAGCTTACGACACTCCTCACTTAGCTTGAATGCCAAGGCCGGGTCATCGTAACCGATCGCTATGCCAATTGGCCCCATAAACATATCCATCAATTCAGGGAGGCCAGCCTCTTTCGCTGCAATTCGGGCCAACGTATCCTTTACAACGCGAAACTCAAGGCCCTGTTTGGTGAATTTTTCCCGCAGTTTCACCATTTGACTAGCTGTTAGCCCATGATAATCAGCAAGGACAAAGGAAGTGGCTTGTTCGAACCTGTCTTTGAGGTATGAAACCTCTTCTCTTTTTGCCTCTGTTGGCATCTCGTTGCTCCTAATCTGTCCGCTCTGTCACCATCGCGATTTCTTCGGGATCAATGATAATCCCTGGCCCCATAGTCGAAGCAATCACGGTTTTCTTCATGTATCGATCCTTTAACCCTTCTTCCGGCCTCTGCTCGGCAACGCTCT